>FMJZ01015859.1_pt1 | contig 76465 bp, 81 predicted proteins | sample 1987881 | NCBI WGS metagenome assembly FMJZ01 (sample SAMEA4378227, study PRJEB15110) | soil metagenome | biome: soil; feature: Field; material: Soil | place: India | collected 2015-03-11 | depth 0 m
ATCTATTAATGCCTCTACTTCCTCTAAACTCGCCTTCTCTTCCAGAGCAGATTCTATATCTGCTATTCTTACTAATAATTCGTCTAATGTTGCCATTAAATCGTCAACTTTACCACCTAAAAGGGTTAATTCTTCGCTAAGTTCCTTTACCAAGGTTTTTAATTCTGCAATATCCTTTGCAGGAATAGCAAGCTCTGCAAGTTTAAATTGTTGGATTAATTTATATAACAAAACTGCTACTTGATATCTTGTAACATACATATCACCACCAAAGGTATCAGGCCTGATTCCTGTTATTATTCCTATTTCTGAAAGGTATTTTACTGCTTCTGCTGCCCAATGGGTAGGAGGTACATCTTTAAATCTGGTTTTTACCTGTGCAAAGCTTAAAGAAAACAACCCTAAACAAAGAATTAAGATAAAGAGAAAAATTTTTTTACTCATGCTACCCTCCTTAATAATAAATTTTTCTAGAGAGAGTTCCCATTACCTAAAAGGTAATGAACTTCCTCTCTAAATTTCAGAGGGGAAAAGTTCATAAAAATACTTTAGAGCTTCTTTTTTCATCACCTCCTTATTATAATTTTTAGATTAATTCTATCACTAAAATCATAATTATGTCAAATTTTAAATTCTTTATCTTAATATCTCATGAAGATAAATCTAATTTGACTTTCCATAAACCTTCCGTATAATAAATTAATACTCTTAAAGGAGGGTCAAAATGGGAAATATATTAATAGGAATTCTTATTCTGTTAGTAATAATCGATATAATTTTAAGATTAAGAAAAAGAGAAGAACCTAAGTTAGAGAAGTTTGAAGAATTTAAAGAGATAAAATCAAAAACTATAATGTTAGAATCAGCTGTCGCTCCTATATATTGGGCATATTTAATAATTAAACATGGTTTAGAAAGGGGAAAGGATTTTAAAATTCAAAAAGAGGAAACCAAAATTGGTAGAGATGAGGAAAATGATATAATCCTTTCTCACCCTACGGTATCAAGATTTCATGCAAAAATTATAAGAGAAGGAGAAAATTATTTTATTGAAGATTTAAATAGTGCCAATAGCACCTTTGTGAATGGAATAAAGGTCCAGAAGGAGCTACTGCATGATAATGATATTTTGCAATTTGGCGATATAGTTTGTGTATTTAAAAGGCTTTAAGCTTTTTGATATAGATTAATAGATAATCAATCCCAGCTAATAGAGAGAAGAAAAGACCTATTATAAAAATAATATCTGCAAAGGAAATTTTAAGTAAAATCATAATAATAGAAATAGAAGTAAAGGTAGTAGCAATCTTACCAAAAGCTCTTGATGATATAATTTCTATTCCTCTAGAAAGAAAATATACCCCTAATAATAACATTAAAATCTCCTTTAAAAAGAAAATAATTACTAAAAATAGTGGAAGATAATTATTTAATCCAAAAAATAAAATGCTGATCAAAATTATAATTTTATCAGAAACAGGATCTAAAATTTTTCCCAAGTTAGTAACTTGTTTTAATTTACGTGCCAAATATCCATCTAAAATATCACTTAATGCTGCAATAATAAAAAGAATTAAAGCCAAAGAAAAGTTTTTCTTTATCAAAAATATAGTATAAAAGGGAATTATAAGAAATCTTAATATTGTAACAAAATTGGGGATTGAAATTACTTGTACAAGATCATTAGTCCAGCACCTATTCCACCTGCATCTTCTCCCAGTTCTGCCCATGCAAAACTCACCCTCTCTTTCATATAATTTAATACTCTTTTATAAAATTCTTCCATCATAGGTTTTGCAATATATTCCCTAACATTAGCAACTCCTCCTCCTATTACTATTCTCTCGGAATCAATAATATGAACATAATTAGCTAATGCAATTCCCAAATAATATCCTGCATAATTAAAGATATGTAAAGCTAAAGAATCATCTTTTTCTGCAGCCTCTAAGATAGTTTTAACAGTAACTTTATTTAAATCTCCATTAATGGTTTTCCAAATGATACTTTCAGGATGTTGGGAAAGTATACTTTTTGCATATCTTTCTATACCACTTCCTGAGGCTATAGCTTCTATACATCCTCTATTCCCACAACCACATAAGGGACCATCAGGAAGAACTGTAGTATGGCCAAATTCTCCAGCAATACCATGGGAACCTCTCCAGATTTTACCATCAAGAATAATACCAGAACCAATACCCGTACCAATTGCCACAGATATCATTGTTCTTGTCCCTTTCCCTGCTCCTACAAGCCACTCTGCCCAAGCAATTAAATTTACATCATTTTCCAATTCTATGGGAATATCAAAAAAATTAGAAAGTATTTCTCCTATAGGAACTTCCTCCTTCCATTCCTCGCCTAAATTGGGAGCGTATATTGCAACAAGTCTTTCCCGATCCACAATACCAGGAAATCCGATTCCAATACCCTCAATATCTCCTAATCCTAATTTTGCTTCTTCAAGGACATTTAGAATCATCTCTTTAATTTTATTAATAACTTGATCCTTCCCCTTTTCAGTTTCTGTTGGCCTTTTATCTCTAGCCAAGATATTTCCCTTTTCATCTATTAACAAGACATTTATCTTAGTTCCTCCAAGATCCACACCAATCGCTTCTGGCATTACAAACCTCCTTATCTTTCAAGAATGAACTCAAAAGTTATATTTCTCATAGATTCCTCGAGATAAACATCAGGTATAATAAGTCTACCGGGAAGCCTATAAGGGGAAATATAAAAAAGTAGAATACCACTTACTGCTGCTCCTGGAAAAATTCTTCCATCTTTAAACTTCATTAAGTTAAATTTATCTATCAACTTTAGAATTTCTCTTTCTTGCTTTTCATCTCCAAATTCAATAGAAAGAGAGACCTCAGGTGGCTTTCGGGAGGATAAGAGGATTTCTAGAGAAAATTTGGGGGAGGGCTCTTTTCTTTGATAGGTAATTTCTCTTATAGGTGAATGTTGCCTATTAAGGGAGTCAATAATCACAGATTTATTTAAAGCATAAACCCAAACAGATTCCTTTCTAAAATTAGTAACTTCTAAATTAATAACCAAAATATCCTTAGATAGAGCTGACCATTCATAAGGATCAAGAAGGGAAATTTTTATTTCTATTCCTTCTATATTAAGAATTTGTGGTTTTATAGTTAAAGGTTTTACACAACCCCCAACTATTATTAATATTATTAAAAAAATAAAAATTAATATTTTTTTCATATCTTCTTCCTCCTCTCTTAGTTTCATTTTACAACAAAGAGTAATTAAAGGCAATTTTTATATTGTATACTTTATCAAGTTCATGGGGAGAAATAAAAACAATGAAAGGAATTTATATTTTATTAATATTTTTAAATAAAGATGAAGAAATAAGGGTTAGAGCCCTTGGAAATATTAATTTTATAAATGGTTTTTACACTTATGTAGGTTCCTCTCAAAATAATTTAGAAAAAAGAATCTTAAGGCATTTATCTAAAGATAAAAAACTATTTTGGCATATTGATTATCTTATTAATTCTAAAAATATAGAGATTCTATCAGTTTTCTATAAAAACGCCGAAAAATTTAGTGAGTGCAAAACAGCAGAGATTTTGAATAAATACTATCTACCCATTAAAAATTTTGGCTCTTCAGATTGTAAATGTATTTCTCATCTTTTCTTTCTAAATAACCCTGATAAACTCTATGATATCCTCAGAAAACTTAACTTCTCAAAATTTATTTATTACTTATAATTCTTGACAAAATCTTCTTTGAGTATTAAAAATTATTCCTGATCGTAGAAAAATAAGGAGGTGAAATTGGAATGCCCACTTTTGAGTTTGTTTGTATTAACTGTAATGAAAAATACGAGATAATAACTACCTTAGGAGATGAACCCCTAAAGGTATGTTTAAAATGCGGGGGAACTCTTAAAAAAGTGTTTCATCCAGTAGGAATTGTATTTAAGGGATCAGGATTTTATACAACAGATTATAAGAAAAAAACTGAAAAAACTGATAGTGAGGATAAGAATAAAGGGGAGAAATAAGTCTCCCCTTATTCCCTTTTTATAGATAAAACAATTAATCTATGAGAAGCTATATGATATTTATGACCTTCATAATCTCCTATGAATCTTAGGACTTTAAATCCTTCATCCTCTAATAAATTACTTAACTCACTAGCAGTATAAAGATAAATCCTTCTAAGAAATTCTTTTACTCTACCTGTTTCTCTACTATATACAATTCTCTTTGATATATAATATCCTGTCTCAGGTTGAAATTTATGTTCCGAAAGTAAAACATATTTATCCATAATATCCCAGGAATAAGGTATAAAATGTCTTAGTAAGGCCTCTCTATTTTCAGTATCTATGAGGAGTTTTCCCTCAGGTTTTAATATTTTATAAATCTCTCTCAGGGTTTCTCTATCCTCCTTATATGAATTTAGACCAAAGCTAGTATATAAAGACAAAACTACATCAAAGGAATAACTTAATTGAGTTAAATTTTTATACTCTAAAGGATAAAACTCTAAATTAACAAGGTTTTCTTCAGATGCTATCTTTTTTGCAATTTCTAAGAGCTCTATGGATCTATCTATGCCTATAACTTTATAGCCTCTTTTTGCCATTTCAATACTATGTCTTCCAAATCCACATCCTAAATCCAAAATAAAAATATTCCTTTTTATAGGAACTATCACCTCCAAGAAATCCACTTCTTTTTTTGTTCTCTCGGGAGTTAGATGGCAAGCCAAAAATTCATAATAAGCTTTACTAAAATATTCATCTCGCCAATCTTTGTTTCTCTCCATATCTCTGTTTCAAATAGAATAATAAAATTGTTAAATCTCCTACATTTACCCCTGGTATTCTTTGGGCTTGTCCAAAGGTCTGGGGCTTTATTTTTATAAGTTTATCTCTCCCTTCCCGAGAAAGATGAGGAATACTTTCATAATCAAAATCTTCTTGAATTTTCAAATCTTCATATTCTTTAAATTCTGCTATTTTTCCCAATTCCCTTTGAATATATCCTTCATATTTTATCTCAATCTCTATCACATCTCTCCAATCCTTTTTTAATTCTCCTGCTAAATTCAACTTATCAAGGTCTTCATAAGTAATTTCAGGCCTTCTTAAAAGAGTATTTAAAGAGATGGGATTTAATAATAGATTCGTTCCCTTTTCATTTAAAATATTATTTAATTCTTGGGTAGGAAAAACTATTGTTTTTATTAATCTTTTCCTTTCATGGGAAATTGCCTCCATTTTTTCTTGAAACATCCTCCATTGGTCTTCCCTTATTAAACCTATTTTGTATGCTTTTGGTGTTAATCTTTGATCTGCATTATCACATCTCAATATCAATCTATATTCTGCACGAGAAGTTAGAATTCTATAGGGCTCATCTACTCCTTTTATCACTAAATCATCAATTAAAACTCCAATGTAACTTTCATCCCTTCTTATTATTAAAGGTTCCTTTTCCAAAAGACTTAAAGCAGCATTTGCTCCTGCAATAATTCCTTGTGCAGCTGCTTCTTCATATCCCGTGGTTCCATTAATCTGTCCTGCCAAATAAAGTCCTTTTATTTTTTTCGTCTCTAAGGTTAACTTTAACTGATGGGGATAAACAAAATCATAGGCTATTGCATAACCTGGTCTTATTAATTCTACTTCTTCCATACCTGGAATAGTTCTTAAAACCTTTAATTGAATATCTTCGGGAAGACTTGTATAGATTCCTTGTACATAAAGCTCAATGGAATCCCTTCCTTCAGGTTCTAAAAAGACTTGGTGAGTCTCATGATTAGGAAACCATATATACTTTTCTTCTATGGAGGGACAATATCTTGGTCCCTTTTTAATCATTCCTCCAATTCTTGAGGCAGTTAAATGAATATTTGCTAAAACTACATCCCTTGTTTTCAAGGTTGTCCTTGTAAGGTATGAAGAAATCTGCTCCCTATACTCAGGTCTTTCCCAAAAGGAAAAAGATGGGAAAGACTCGTCACCAGGTTGAGGAATAAGTTTATCAAAATCTACGGTCCTTTTATCTACTCGGGGAGTTGTTCCTGTATTAAACCTTCCCAATTCTAACCCTATTCTTTTTAAGGCCTCAGAAAGACCATTAGAAGAAAACTCTCCCATTCTTCCCGCAGGTCTTGACCAAGTACTTATATGAATCACACCATTCAAAAAGGTTCCTGTAGAAATAACCACTTTTTCACTATATATTTCCTCTCCTGTTGAAAGAATTACTCCTCTTACCTCATTACCTTCTAATATAATGTCAACTACTTCTCCTTGATAAATATTTAAAAATTTTTCCTGTTCTAAAAATGTCCTCATTAATCTTGGATATTGCCATTTATCTACCTGAGCTCTTAATGCTCTTACCGCAGGCCCTTTTGATGTATTCAACCATTTAACCTGAAGCATACTTCTATTTGTTATTCTTCCTATTGCTCCTCCTAATGCATCTATTTCAAAAATAAGCTGTCCCTTCCCTGGACCTCCCATGGCAGGATTGCATGGTAACCAGGCAAGGGTATCATAGTTCATAGTAATAATTAAAGTTTTAACCCCTAAACGGGCAGATGCATAACCTGCTTCACAGCCAGCATGTCCTCCGCCAACTACTATTACATCATACTTTTTCATTTTTCCTTATCTCCAATATTCCTAATTTTGCTAATATAAATATTATTAAACCCAATGTACCAGTAAGAATAAGGAGAGATATTTCTTTATTATAATATAAAAGGGATAGAATAATAGCAATTAAACTCATGGCAATATTTATAAGATAAATAAATCCTATACTTTGTTTAGTATCCATACCTATTTTCAAAAATCTATGGTGAATATGATCCTTATCAAATTTCCATGGAGCTCTTCCCGTAGCTATTCTTCTAATTATTGAAAAAATTGTATCTAATATTGGAACCCCTAAAATTAAAATAGGAACAAGCAAATTTATTAATGCACTAAACTTTAATACACCAGCTATGGATATAGCAGAAAGTAAGAAACCCAAAAACATAGCTCCAGAATCTCCCATAATTATAGAGGCAGGGGGAAAATTAAAGAACAAAAATCCCAAAACTCCCCCAAGCATTATAGAAAGGAAAATTGCAGATTCCATCCTTCTTAGTAGAAGTGAGATAATTAGAAGGGAAAAGGATGAGATAGCAGAAATACCAGCAGCAAGCCCATCTAAGCCATCAATAAAATTCATAGCATTAGTGATACCTAAAAGCCATAAGAAGGAAAAAACATAAGCTAGCCATCCAGAAATAGTTATATCTGTATAAGGAATTTTAAAAGATTCTAACCTTATACCAATAAGGACTGATATCATTATTACCAAAAAAGTAAGCCCAAATTTAGGAGTAGGTTTTAATTCAACAAAATCGTCTAATAATCCTACAATAAAGACTAAACTTCCCACTAAAAGAATTCTCTCAACAACTACAGTTTTATTAAAAATAAGATTTACTAGTAGAATAGATAAATAAAAAGCTATCCCTCCAATTCTTGGAATAGGTTCCTTATGAACTTTTCTATAAGTTGGATAATCTAAAGCCTTAAGTTTATAAGCTATTTTTCTGACAAAGGGAGTTAAAATTATTGAAATTACAAGAGATATTACAAAAGTTATGTATAACATTATTGTCTCTCCTTTTTATCCTTCAATTCATATGCTAAAATAATTGCCTGTGCAATTTCCTTCATAGGCTTTCTTTTATCCATACTTGCCTTTTGAATCAATCTGAAAGCCTCATGTTCCTTTAATCCTTCAATATCCATAAGTAATCCTTTGGCTCTATCCACTAATTTTCTTGTTTCTAATGCTTCTTCAAGATCTTTAACTTCTTGCTTCAATTGAAGAAACTCTTTGAACCTTGCAATAGCCATCTCAACAGCTGGAAACAAATCCGTTTCTTTAAAGGGTTTTACAAGATATGCTATTACACCTACTTCTTTGGCTTTTTCTACCAATTCTTTATCTGAATAAGCAGTTAAGAAAATAAGAGGAGCAATTTCCTCCTCAGTTAGAATCTTCGCAGCTTCAATACCATCCATTCCAGGCATTCTTATATCCATAATAATTACATCAGGTTTTTCTCTTCTTGCAATATCTATCGCAGACTGTCCATCAGAGGCCTCTCCTATTACTTGATATCCTTGACTTTCCAAAAGTTCCCTTAAGTCCATTCTGACAATAGGTTCATCTTCTGCTATTAAAACTTTAATTTTCCTCTTCATATTTATTCCCCCTTATTTAATTATAAAATTATCCTTAAGATTACTTAATATGGAATAATCTGTCATATCCCATCTTAGAGGAGTTATAGAAATCTTTCCCCTTTTAATAGCATCTATATCTGATCCTTCACTATTATCTTCCTCTAATTCTCCATATATCCAATAATACTCCCTTAACCATGGATCTAATCTTTTTTCAACCCTATTCTTGTAATGAAATCTACCTTGATAGGTGAATTCAATTTCTACATTTTCTAAGCTTTCTAAGAGAGGAATATTTATATTAAGAAATACTCCATGGGGAATATATTTTATAGCCCAAGGAATAATTTTTAAAAGAAATTCACAAGCAATCTCAAAATCTTTTTCTCTTCCCTCGGAAGATACAGAGATTGAGATAGCTGGAAACCCGTTAATAGTAGCCTCTCTTGCACCTGATACAGTTCCTGAATAGACAATATTGTTACCTAAATTATACCCCTTATTAATTCCAGAGATAACAATAGAAGGTGGCTTAGGCAAAAGAGCATAAAGACCTAATAGAACACAGTCTGCAGGAGTTCCATTACTTGAGCATATCTTTATTCCATCTTTAATGATAACAGGAGAAACTCTTAATGGTTTATGAAAAGTAAGAGCATGACTTCCTCCACTTCTTTCTCTTTCAGGAAGTATACCATATATCTCTCCAAGAGAACTTAATTTCTCGATGATAACTTTTAAAGATGGCGCATTAACACCATCATCGTTAGTTATAAATATGATCATAGTTAAGATATATTATACTATAAAACATTGGTTATTGTTTTCTTTCAATTTTAAAAATATTATGGTATAATTCCCTGTATAATTTTTTCAAAAAAAGTATAAGAAGGAGAGGGATATATGGCGCATACAAAGTCAGCAATTAAAAGAATTAAGATCTATGAAAGAAATAGGATTAGAAACAGACTAAGATTAGGAAGGATTAAATTCTATACTAAAAAATTTCTTTCTCTTTTAGAGGAGAATAAAATTGAAGAAGCAAAACAAGTTCTTCCTCAAGTTATTAGTGCCATTGATAAAGCAGCTCAAAAGGGGACACTCCATAAAAATACTGCTGCCAGAAAGAAATCTCGCTTAATGAAGCTTTTAAACAAGAAATTATTAGGTCAAGGTTCTATTTAAGTTTATTAGAAAACCTTCTAAAAGTATTCTTGGATTCTTAGCTGTAGATTTTATATCTTGATCTAACTGCCGCAGAAGAAAATATAATCTAAAGAGTTCTGCGGCAGTAAAGTTTGTCAAATTTTGAATAACCTTTCTAATAATAAAGGGATGTAAATCAAGTTTGTCTCTTATTTCATCCTCTGAAAATCCCTCTCTTAATAAAGCATAAACCCTTAGAATTTGTCTAAATTGTTTAATAATTATCTCCAATATAACCATTGGAGGCATGGCTTCGTTCCATAAAGTATCTAATCCACTAAGAGCTAAAAAAACATCTCTTTTATATAAAGCATCTAAAAAAGTAAAAAATGCTATTTCCTTAGGAGAAGAAACTTTATTCAAATCTTCTATACCTATTTCTTTTTTTTCACCTACAAAGGAAATCACCTTCTCCAATTCTCTATATAATAAAGCCAAATTATCTCCCCAGAACATAGTTAAAAAATATTGAGCTTCAGAATCTAATGAAATATTAAGTTCCTTTAATTTTTCATTTAGCCATCTTCTGACTCCATCAGATTTTAATTTTGAAAACTCAACAATTCCATTTTTAGGAACAATTTTTTCTAAATAACTTCTTTTTTTAATTTCCTCTTCTCCATTAGCCATAAAAACAATACATGTATTTATAGGATTTTTTAAAAGGGAAATAATCTTATCTTTATCCTTTGGTTCCCTTAGATTTTGACAATGGCGTATAACTAATAGTTGATTTTTAAAAAGAGGGGAAGCTTCAAGAAAGGGAATGATTTCTTTCCATGTTATATCTTCCCCAAAAAATACTTGATAGGATGCATCTTTAAATTTATCCCTCAATGTCTCTAAAGCATCCTCCATAAGAAATTTTTCTTCTCCAGTAAAAAGATATACTAAGGGAATTTCCTTTTGTCTTAATAATTTTTTAAATTCCCAATAATTCACTTCTTCTACCCCACATAAAGGGCAATAGAATTAGTATTAAACTTATCATTAAGCTAATTTTATAATTTATAATTATCAATTTCAAACCCAAGAAAAGTATATCTGTGAGAAATTCAATGATGGGCAACAGTAAATAAGATATGGGAAAAATCCCTAAAAGAAGAAATAAAAATGAAAGAAAGAGAATTATCTGAAAAATTGGAATAGAAAAGAAATTCCCAATAAAAGATAACATAGGGATTCTCTTAAAAAAATAAATATTAAAGGGAGTAAGAAAAACAAACAACCAGAAAGAAGATTTCCATAAATTTCCATAATATTTTGTAATAAGGGAAACTTTAAAAGAAGGAGTCAATATAAGTCCTAAAGTTGCTAAATAAGATAGTTGAAAAGTGATATTAAAAATATTTAGAGGAGAAAAAATTAAGGAGATTAAACAAACACTGAAAAATGAGTTGATGGTATCCTCTTCCCTTATAAAATTCTTTGCTAAAATAGTATAAAAATACATCCCCACTGCTCTTAATACAGGAGGTTTATTTCCAATTATAAAAGCATAAAAAAACAATAAAAAACTCAAAATAAGTCTTAATCTTTTTGAATTAAAGAAAAAGGTAAAGAAACTTATTAATAATGTTATATGAAAGCCAGAAATAGCCAAAATATGTGCTGTTCCAGTATTTATAAAGAGATCCTTCATTTCCTTAGTCAGAGTGCCCCTTTCTCCTAAAATAACAGCATTTAAAAAAGAAGACACCTTTGGAGAAGCTAAGGATAATAAATTTTTTATATAGTTTTTTACCTCAATTCTTAGGAAATTTAAAAAGGATAAATTTCTACCTAAAATCTTATAATATCCAATTTTCCCCCATAGGATTATATCTTTATCCCAGAATTCATAAACATTTTTTCCTTCTATAGGAGATATGTATAAATTTTCAATTAAAATTAAATCACCTATCGTTATCTTAGAATTCTTAGGAAGAATAAGAAGAATTCTTTCTCTTTCTTTATCTGGCTTAAAAATAACTTCCTTTGATTTCTCTTTTTCCTCTATATCTTCAACAACCCCTTTGACTCTTTCAATTTTGAAACCTGTAAAATATTTAAATTCTGGAATAGAATTTTTTGAAAGTGAAAATCCCAATATAAGGAAGAACAAAAAAAGAGGGATCAAAAAATAGTATTTATTTTTAATAAAAAATAAAGATATAGAAAATATTATTAAAAGATAAAAAATACTTCCCCCTATTCTTTGAAGAAAGACTCCAAAAATAAAGTAAATTAAAAAGAAAAAAGAAGGAGGAAGTCTATCCACTTACCACTCTATTAAATCTTTTATTTGGTCTATCCTCTTCTCTCCAATACCTTTGATTTTCTCAAGATCCTTTAAGCTTTTAAAAGGACCATTTTTTTCTCTATACTCTACAATTCTCTTTGCTAAGGATGGACCAATACCTGGTAAATTTTCTAATTCCCTTTCTGACGCATAATTGATATTGATTTTATTACTTGAAGGATTGGGCTCTACTATTGCTCTTTTAGATCTTAATGATAAATCAAAGAGAAGGATCTTCTCAGGAACAAAAATTTTACACCCATCTTCTAAATACTCAGCTAAGTTTAACTTGTCCAAATCAGCAGAAGGAAGAGCTCCTCCTGCTGCTTGAATTCCATCAATAACTCGGGACCCTTCTAACAATTTATATACTCCAGGATTTTTCACAGCTCCTGCAATATGAACTATTATAAAATTTTCTAACTCTATCTTTTCTTCCCTTTTGTTATTTACTAAAAAGCTCCCAAAAACTAACACTAAAATTACAGATATGATTAGAATATATTTTTTAAAATCTACTTCCATTTATCCTTTAACTACAATTTTCTTTCCTTCTTGAAGCTTTTTATTTCTTAATGTTATTTGAAGTTTCAATACTTCAACAGCTTTATCCAATTGAACATCCTTCTCTTTCCCTACATTCTCAGGTACCATCTCTACCAAATAATCTGGAACTACTCCATCATTATGTATACTTCTTCCTGAGGGAAGTAAATATCTTTCGGTAGTTATTATTAAAGCAGAACCATCAGACAATGAGAAAATACTTTGAACAACTCCTTTCCCAAAGGTTTTTTCTCCCACTAATACTCCCCTCTTATAATCTTTCACGGCTCCACAGAATATTTCCGACGCACTTGCAGAATATCTGTTAATAAGAACCACTAAAGGTTTATCCCAAATCACATTACCAGTGGCATATTCTCTCCTTATATTCATATCTCTATCTTCTCTGAAAACTATAACTCCTCTTGATAAAAAACTATCTATAATCTTATTATTCTTATCTCTTATAATAGTTTGCACTTGAGCTCTATTGTTAATAAAGAAACTTGAAATTTCTATAACAGATCTTAAATCTCCTCCTGGATTATTCCTCAAATCTAAAATTAAACCAGAGACATTATTTTTTTTCATTTTTTCAATAGAAGCCATTAATTTTTCTGGAGAATTCTGAGTAAATTCATAAAATCTAATATATCCTATATTATCTTTTAAAATTTTATCCTCCACAATGGGAGCTTCTATTTTTACCCTTACTAATTCAAATTCATAAGCCTTCTTCTCTGTTTCTCTATATATCTTTATCTTTACCTTTTTACCTAATTCTCCTCTAATCATGCTTACAACCTCATCAATAGTTTTCCCTTCCACAGATTGATCATCTACAGCAATAATCTGATCTCCTGGCTTTATTCCAGCCTTATAAGCAGGACTTCCCTCTAAAGGTGCAACTACAAGAATCTTATCATCTTTCTGTTCTAACCTCATTCCTACCCCATAAAAGGTCCCTTTTATATTTTCGTTAAAAGTTTTAAAGGCTCTAGGATCAAGAAATCTAGAATATGGATCATCAAGGCCTTTAATAAGACCTTTTATGGCTTCATATTGTAATTTATTATTATCTATATTTTTCTCAATAAAGGCATTTTTAACATAAAAAAGAACCTCTAAAAAAGTTTTAATGTCTTCATATACTATTTCTCTTGCAGCCCAAATTTTAGTTATTATAAAAATAGAAATTGCTAAAATTGTAATGAAAACAATAATCTTTCCTTTATTTTTCATAAATTTCATCCTCCTAAAATTTATTTATTTTAACCATGGGCTTGGATCTTGAGGTTCTCCATTTACTCTTACCTCAAAATGTAAGTGAGGTCCAGTACTTAATCCTGTACTTCCCACATATCCTATAATTTGTCCTTCACTCACTTCTTCCTCCAATTCCACCACCATACGAGACAAATGGGCATATAATGTGGATACTCCACCCCCATGATCTATAATAACCAACTTTCCATACCCTCCATACCAATCTGCATAAATAACCTTTCCCGGAGCAACTGCCCTAACGGAAGTTCCATAGTCTGCTGAAATATCAATACCTGTATGTAGCATGTAAGCTCCACCTAAGAGAGGGTGTCTTCTCATCCCAAAACCCGATGTTATAGCTCCAATTACTGGCCATGAAAGTCTTCCCTTTTGAGCTTTCTTTATTTGAGAAGCAGAAGCTAATTTTTTAATCAATGCTTCAATCTCTTTTGATTCCCTCTCCAAAGCTGCAATAGTCTGCTGTTGTAATCTTTTCTGCTTTCTAATTTGTTCAAGATAAGTACTTTTTTCTATTTTTTTTCTTTCTATATAAGCCTTCTTTTCTTCAATTTCTCTTACCAAATTCTCAATTTTCTTTTTTTCCTCCTCCCATTCTTTCCTTTTTTTTGATAAATCTTTACATTGATTATCTATTTTATTTAATTTTTGAGCCTCATTTTTAAAGATAGTTTTAAGATAATAAGGAACTGCCAATAAATCAAAGGAAGATTTATTACCTAAAAAAATCTCCAAAAAATTTCCATTACGACTATTTTCTTTCAATATTTCACCTAAAGCATTTTTATAATTAAGACTTCTATTTTTTAAATTTCTTTCTATTATTTTTAGTTGGGTAGACAAAACTATGAGATTTGCTTGAGCCTGTCCTAATCTTGCTTCTGCATTTACCAATTCCCTTTCTGTCCTTTCCAATTGCTGATCAATTTTACTTATTTCCTTTGCAACATTTAATTCTTTATTTTCTAAAATTTTAACTTCCCTCTTTAAGGCATTTATTCTTTGCTTTTTTTGTTGGAGTTCCTCTCTTTTCTTAGTCAAAAGGTCTAAAGATTCTCCTACTTCAAGGAAAAATAAAGAGAATAATACAACTACAAAAATAATAGAAATAATTTTTTTATAATTCATCCCTTTAATCTATGCCAGCCGATAAAGGCCGATGAAAAACTTAATATTAAACTAGAAAGGAAGAAAAATAATCCCCAGAGAAAAAAGTGCTTTATAGTTATAATAGAAATATAAGGAAGAATATTAGAAAGATGATCTTTGAAAAAATATAAAAGATAATATGAGAAAATTAGGGAAGAAAGAGAAGGAAAAAAAATTGTAAAAAAGTTTTCAAAAATCTGAGAAATTATAGAGAAATTTGGAAAGGCTATTTGAGAATGAGCTAAAAGTTCTATAATTATAATAACATAAGCAAGACTTCCAATAAAAATGAATAAATTCTTCAGGTTCTTTGCAATTCTACTTATGTTAATCCACTGATTCTTAAGCTCCAAAGAATATTTTACATCCTCAACATTAGGATTAGAAAGAAGCCAAGAGATCAAATATTCCATGCTATCTAAGGAGGACATACTTATTTCCAATGTCTTTGGAAGATTATCAGGAGATCCCCAAGCAAAAATTTCCTTTTCACCGCCTAAGGATTCTTTCAGTCTTTTCCATGCAGTATTTTGATCTATAAAATTTATGTTCATAATAGGAAATTGAAGCTTAATATTTTCTTGAATTTTAAGTATGTCCTCATTAGAAAAATTTGGCGCAAAAAAGGTATAAACTTTAATTCTGTCCTGCCAGATAGTTAAGGAACCATTAAGAGAAGTTATAAAAACAATTAATATAAGAAAAATCGAAAAGAACACAAAAAGACCTAAAAACATAAAGAAGCTTTTTTTAGTAAAACTGTGCCAACCTCTTATGATATCTTCCCACATACTTTTAACCTAAATATTACAAAAAACTAATACTAAAAGAATCCCAATAACACTACCTAAATTAAATCTCAAATTCAATCCAAATGTCAAGACTATAAAATAAAGATCCACATTTATAGGAGAAAAACCAATATTTATACCTTCAGTAAGAATAGGAATCTTATCCTTTAAAGCCTCTGCAATAACTCCTCCTATTATTGCCCCTAAGATTAACAAAAAGATTAATAAACCTTTTGAGCGTCTATTTCTTTTCATATTTTTCCTCCTAAAATAAAGGATAATCTTTTAATTATCCAATCCCCCAAAACCCCATTAAAGGTTCCTGTAATTATAGCAAATATTAATAAAAAGGGGAAATAGAAAAAAATACTCCTATGAGAAATAAAAAAGGATACTAAAATTAATTGAGAAATATTATGAGAAAGAGCGCCAACTATACTCACAAAGGTAATGGTTAAGTCCTTTCTCTTAGATAAAAGGCCCATAATTATAGCACTGCCCACTCCTCCTATCAAACTCAGAAAGAAGGAAAGACCAAAAAGTCCTCCCAAAAGGATATTTACAATTAATACTCTCAGGAGAGATATTACTAACCCCTCCTTCCATCCCCACCAATAAACACTCATTAAAGTTATGATATTAGCTATTCCTAATTTTGCACCGGGAAGTGAGGTAAAAGGATTTAAGAAGAAAAACTCTAAATAATATAACACACAAGCCAAGGAAAGCAAAATTCCTAGAAGAGAGACATAATATATTTTACTTTTTAATCTTATCATTTTTCTTCTTCAAAGGAAACATTTTCGGACTTCCAAACTTCTCCATTCCTATTTACCATAATTATTCCAACATCTCTAAATTTATCCTTCCAGAGTTCCTTTCCCTTTTCTCCTAAAACAAAGAATAATGTAGATAAAGCATCTGCAGTAATCCCATTACTACTTATAACAGTGACACTCATTATTTCAGAGGAGGGATATCCTGTCTTAGGATTTATTATGTGAGGATATCTTTTTCCGTCTTTTATAAAGAATCTTTCATAGTCTCCTGATGTTGCCACTACTCCTTCTTTAATTTTTATTTTACCTATTATCTTTCCTTCCCTTCTGGGATGCCTAATTCTAATTATCCAATAATCTCCCTTCAAAGCCTTTCCATATACCCCAATAGTTCCTCCTATATCTAAAAAAACTCTTTTCAAGTTGAGATTTTTAGAGATTTCTAAAAGTTTTTGGACTGCGTATCCCTTTGCAATTCCACCTAAATCTAAGGACATTCCCTTTTTCCTAAGTCTCACTTTTCCGTTCCACATCTCCAGATCCTTCCAATTTACCTTCTCTAAGGTTTTTTTTAACTCTTTTTCGGTAGGAATATATAAACTCCCATTATAGAATCCCCATAATCTCATCAAGGGTCCAATGGTAGGATCGAACAGACCATCAGAAATCTCTGCATAATGTTTTGCCTTTCTTAAAATATCTTCTACTTCTCCAGAAACTCCCACCCAATTTCCTGCATTTTTGTTTATTTTATAAATTTCGCTTTTCGTATTAAATCTATTTAATTTCTCATCTAAACTTTCTAACACCTTCCAACAAATTTCTTCTGCTTTTTTGCTATCCTTTCCCCAAAAATGTATATTTATAAAAGTATCCATTAAAATTCCATTTTTCTGCGACTCCTCTTGATAAAAGTTTTCTCTTATATAAAAAGCTACAAAAAATATTACAAATAAAAAAATTAAATACCTCAAAAATCTCATCACTTAATAACTAGTACTTCCTTCCTCAATAAAATAAGGGCTTTTGTTGGACATTTCTCTACACAGATCCCACAAACATCGCAAATTTCATAATTTATTACAGGAAGTCTACCCTGCATTTTTATAGCACCAGTGGGACACACCCGAGCACATATTCCACAGCCAATACAGGCTTTTAAACATACTTGTCTCGCATCAGGACCAGGAAGTACAGTCTTACAGCCTAAAAGTAAGGGAATATTAACGGGAAGAAGAGTCAAAACTTTTCTTGGACATTCCTTAACGCATAATCCACATCCTGTACATTTTATAGAATCAATCTTGGGAAGTTCATCTTTACCCATATGTATTGCATCAAAGGGACATATCTTAACACAATCCCCATATCCAAGACATCCATTGGGACATCCCTTTTCTCCTCCTTGAGTCAAATCAGATGCCCTACAGGTTTCAACTCCTCTATATATAAACCTTTTAGTTGTGATTTCCCTTCCTCCCTGGCAAGTTAAAAAAGCAATTTTTTTAGCTAAGGCCGCTTCTCCATCTAAACCCAAGACTTTTGCTACATCCTTTGCGACTTTTTCTCCTCCAGCAACACAACCAGTATATGGAGCTTTTCCCTCTATAATTGCCTGAGCCAATCCCTCACATCCAGGATATCCACAGGCACCACAATTACTCCCTGGCAAAGCTTCTAAGATTTTAGAGAGTTCTGGATCAATTTGGACAGCAAATTTTTTCCCAGCAAAGGCAAGGCTACTCCCAAAAATTAGCCCTATTCCTCCTAACACCAATGCAGCTAATAGAACTACTCCCATAATTTACCTCCCTTAATGAGCCATTCCTTGGAATCCTAAAAATACAAGAGCCAATAAACCTGAAGTTATAAATACTAAAGGATAACCCCTCCAAAAATTTGGAATATCTGAAAAATTCAATCTTTCTCTGATAGCTGCTAAAAGGAGTAAGGCAATGGTATACCCTACTGAAACTCCCAGTGAATAAACAATAACTTCTAAAAGGTTGTAAGCCATATCTATGTTTATAAAGGTTACTCCTAAGATGGCACAATTTGTTGTTATTAATGGTAAATATATCCCCATAGCCCTATAAAGATAAGGAGAAGTTTTTCTTATTACCATTTCCACAAGTTGAACTAATGCGGCTATAACTAAGATAAAGGCTATAATCTTTAAAAATAAAAGATTTAAAGGTTGTAATATATAGTAATATATGAAAAAGGTAACAATGGAAGCCATAACGGTTACAAAAGTAACAGCAATACCCATTCCCATAGAGGCATCATATTGGGAGGTCATTCCCACATAAGAACATAAGGCTAAGAATCTCATAAATACAATATTATCTACCAAAGAGGCAAATAGAAATAAAGTAAACAATTTTCCCAAAATTCCCATACCTTCCTCCTCTTATATATGATGATGGATTACTACCTTCTTTTCAGAAGTTTTCTTTTTAACTTTTTCTATAGACCAATTTAGAATGCCTATTAATAAACCAATTCCCCAAAAGGCACCAGGAGGCATAATAAGGGCAAGGGCAGGTTTAAAGAAAGAAGGCATAACAGGAGTTCCCATAAGAGTTCCCGAACCCAGAAGTTCTCTAAGACCTGCTAAGATAGTTATACTCCAAAAATAACCCACACTCATTCCTAAACCATCGGCGATAGAATTTAGAATATTATTCTTATAAGCAAAAGCCTCTGCCCTTCCTATAATGATACAATTAACAACAATTAAAGGAATAAAAATACCAAGGGCATGATGAAGTTCAGGAAGATATGCAGACATTACTAAATCAGTAATAGTGGTAAAGGTACCAATAACAATAATAAATATAGGAATTCTTATATTATGAGGTGTTATGGGTCTTAATAAAGAAACAAAAATATTTGAGAATAACATTACAAAGGAGAAGGCAAGTCCCATTCCAATTCCATTTGCAAAATTTGTGGTAACTGCAAGAACAGAACATAAACCAATCATCAATATTAATACAGGATTTTCTTTAAATATACCATTTACAAAATTTCCCCAAAATTCCCTTGCCATAAGTTTATTCCCCCTTATTAATTTACTGAGATAGTACTTCCCTTACAGCTCTTAATACTGCCCTTGATGATATAGTGGCTCCTGTAATGGGTTGTATATCTTTTTTAAGCTCTATATTAGGAGAATTCTTACCAATAAATTGGCTGAGGAATCCCTCTCTTGTTATTTCTGCTCCTAAACCTGGAGTTTCATTTTGAGATATAACTTTAACCTTTACAATCCTTCCTGAGTTATCTCTTCCTACCAAAAGATTAATATCACTACTATATCCTCTAATACTTAATTCAAAAACTTTTCCCACGTTTTGATTATTATCTTTTCCTTCATATATTCCTATAATCTTAACCAATTTGTCTTTAGATTTAGGAATATCATTTATCTTATTAAAATGCTTTGCCAAGGGTAGAATTTCCTGAAAAGCTTGAAATTTCTCTTTCTCCTTCTGCATTAAAATAACCCTTTGGGTTTGATTATATACATAAGCCAAAGCGCCTGCTGCTATGGCACATATAATCATAAGAATTAATCCATAGGTAATTATCTCTTTCATCTCTTCACCTCTCCATACTTACGAGGCTTGATACTCCTATCTATTAAAGGAGTTAGAGCATTCATAACTAATATTCCATAAGTAACTCCTTCAGGATAATTCCCATAAATACGAATGGCGATAGTTAAAAAACCTGCTCCAATTCCAAAAATCAATCTACCTTTAGAAGTTAAAGGCGTTGTAACCCAATCTGTAGCCATAAAAAAAGCCCCTAAAAAAACACCTCCTGCTAAGATTTGAAATATGGGATCCTTTTTTAATAATAAAGATAAAAACATCATGGAAAGGATATAACTTAAAGGGATTCTCCAATCGATTATTTTCTTGTAAATAAGCCAAAGCCCTCCTACGAGAAGAAAAAAAGCAGAGGCCTCACCTATTGATCCTGGAACTTTTCCAATAAATAAATCCCAATAGGAGGGTAAAGAATAGGGAAGTTTTAGTTTTTCTATTGCTAGAGGAGTTGCAGTAGAGACTGGAGTAGAAGAAGTTAATGGACCTATCCACGATGTCATTACAGCTGGATAGGAAGTTAATAAAAATGCTCTACCTACTAAAGCAGGATTAAGAAAGTTTCCTCCTAAGCCCCCAAAAATTTGTTTTGTCAAAATTATTGCTACTGCTGTCCCCACAACAGGGATCCATAAGGGAACTTGAGGCGGTAAAGTTAATGCCAAAAGTAAGCCTGTAACCACTGCACTAAAATCTAATAATGTATTTAAGGGTTTTCTTCTAAATAAAAGAGCTATTCCCTCCCATATCACTGCGGAAAATATACTTACAAGTATAACAAAAAGGGAATATGTTCCAAAAAAATAAATTCCTGCTACCGTAGCAGGAAGAAGAGCAAAAATAACATTTAACATTACTTTACTTACATCTTCCTCAGTGAAAATATGAGGAGAAGATGAAACAATTAATTCCTTTTCTTCCATAATTTATTCCCCCTATTTTCTCCTTTTTTCAATAATTTCAGATTTTACAATTCTAATCCATTGAACTAAAGGCCTTCTTGAGGGGCAGATATAGCTACAGGAACCACATTCCATACAATCTAAAGCTCCTTCTTTCTCAGCAGGTTCTATTTTCCTTAAACGAGAGTACTCTGCAATCATTGTAGGAATAAGATTCATGGGACATACATCAAAACATCTTCCACAGCGGACACATGGAAGGGGTTCATGGTTTTTAGTAAAACTTCTCGGAAGGACTAAAACTCCAGATGTCCCTTTTATAATAGGTGTTGCTAAACTATATATGGCAACTCCCATCATTGGTCCACCAAATATTACTTTTCCCGGAGTATCCAAAAATCCCCCACATTCTTCTATAATCTTAAAAACTGGAGATCCAATGGGCACATTGAGGTTTTTAGGCTCCTTTATTCCTTCTCCTGTTACTGTCACACCTCGAGATATCAAAGGTAATCCCGTTTTGAAATGCTCAGCAATAGCACATGCAGTTCCTACGTTATGCACTACAACTCCTACATCTAAAGGAAGACCACCTGAAGGTACTTCTCTTCCCAAAACAGCTTTTATCAATTGTTTTTCTGATCCTTGAGGATATTTTGTTTTCAAAAATATTATTTCCATATCCCCCTTTAGATATTTTCTTAAAACATCTCCTGCATCCTTTTTATTATCTTCAAGGGCAATGATTCCTCTTTCTACGCCAAGAACATACATTAATATTTGAAGACCTTCAACAACTAATTCTGATTTTTCCAACATTAAACGATAATCAATGGTTAAATAAGGCTCACACTCTGCTCCATTTAAGATTAGTGAATCTATTTTTTTCTCAGGGGGAGGAGTTATTTTAACATGAGTAGGAAAGGCAGCACCGCCTAAGCCAACAATTCCTGCTTCTCTAATTCTCTTTCTTATTTCATCAGGAGATAAATTCTCCCATGATGTAGGAGAAATCTCAGGAAAAAGCTCATCTTTCCCATCGCTTTCAATTTCGATTGTCAAAACAGGTCTTCCCGAAGGATGAGGATGAAAGGCAATTCTCCTTACAGTTCCTGAGGTAGGAGCATGAATTGGTGCAGTTACAAAACTTTGTGCATCTCCAATTTTTTGTCCCTTATATACATAATCCCCGATTTTAAATAAAGGTTGGGCAGGAGCACCTGTATGTTGTTGGGTAGGAATAAATAATCTTTCGGGAAGGGATAGGGGAGTTATAGGTAAAGATTTTGACAGCTCCTTTTTTGTAGGAGGATGAACACCACCACGAAAGCTTAAAAGCCCCATATACACCTCCTTGTTTTTATTCCAATACCTGCAATCTCTTTAATAATAATTCTCTTTTTTCTACCAATTCCTTATATTTTTCCCTCTCTTTTTCAACCACTTCAGAGGGTGCCCTTTCAACAAAAGAGGAGTTATTTAATCTTTTCTCTAAATTTTTAATCACTTTTTCTAAATTTTCTACTTCTTTAATTACTTTCTCTCTTTCTTTTCCTAAATCTATAAGATCAGCAAGATAAACATAATAATTCGTATTATCCACCAATACATGAGCAACATTTTTCTCATAGATCATATTCTCAGATTCTACAAGTTCCACCTTTGCCAGAGTATTAAAATATCCTGAGAATCCCTGTAAAAGAGACTTCTCTTTCGCATTTTCGGTATAGAAAAATACCTTTATCTTATCAAAAACAGGAATATTAAATTCAGCTCTTAGGGATCTAATCTTTCTAATAGATTCCTTTATAAATTCCATATCCCTTTCACTTTCTTCATCAATTAAAAACTCTTCATAAACAGGCCAAGAAGTTATCATTATACTCTCTGTTGAATAAGAAAGTTTTTGCCATATTTCTTCAGTGATAAAGGGCATGACAGGATGTAGAAGTAAAAGAGTTGTTGATAATACTTTCCATAAAATAGTTTCAGCAATAAGCTTACTTTCAGGATCTTCTCCTTGATATAATCTTGGTTTTGCCAACTCTATATACCAATCACAAAATTCCGCCCAAAAGAAATTATAAATACTTTTTACATATTCACTGAATCTATAATTTTCTAAGTGATCTGAGACCTCTTTTATTTCCTTCTGAAGTTTAGTAAGAATCCACTTATCAGAAAGAGATAAATGATGAGCTCTTAAATCTATTTTAGAATAATTTTTATTTTCTAAATTTCTTAATACAAATCGTGCTGCATTCCATAACTTATTTGCAAAATTCTTTGTATTTTCAAAGTTCTCCTCATGAAATCTTAAATCCTGCATTTCTGTACATTGAATTGCAAGTCCCAATCTTGTGATATCTGCTCCATACTTTTCAATAAGATCTAAAGGATCTACCCCAGTTCCCTTAGACTTGCTCATTCTTTTTCCTTCTCTTGTAAGAACAGTAGGATGTATGTAAACATGGTAAAAGGGAATATCCTTTTTAAACTCCAAACCCATCATTATCATTCGAGCAACCCATAGATTAATTATATCCCTTGCAGTGCTTAAGACAGAGGTGGGATAATAGTATTCTAAATCTGGAGTTTTTTCAGGCCATTTTAAGGTTCCAAGGGGCCATAATGCAGAGCTAAACCAAGTATCTAATACATCTTCATCTTGTTTTAAATTTGTTGAACCACATCTTTCACATTCTACTGGTGGCTTCTCTTTAACATTAATATGTTCACAGTCTTCACAATACCATGCTGGAATTCTGTGTCCCCACCATAATTGTCGAGAAAGACACCAATCTTTTATATTATACATCCAGTCAAAATATATCTTTTTCCATCTATCTGGAATAAACTTGACCCTTCCTTCCTCTACTACCCTTATGGCTTCCTTTGCGCTCTCCTCCATTTTCATGAACCATTGTTTAGATAATAATGGTTCTATAGGAGTTCCACATCTATCACAAGTAGCTAAATCATGAACATATGGCTCTTTTTTAACAAGATAACCCTTCTCTATTAGAGCTTTTTCAACTTCTTTTCTTGCAGAAAAAACATCTAATCCTTTAAACTCTCCTGCATTTTCATTCATAAACCCTTTCTCATCAATAACTGCTATAGGATAAAGATTGTGCCTTTTTCCGATTTCAAAATCATCAGCATCATGAGCTGGGGTAACCTTTAATACACCAGTTCCAAATCCAGGATTTACAGCATAATCGGCAATTATTGGGATTTTTCTTTCCACTAAGGGTAGATAAACATATTTACCAACGAAGGAATTATATCTTTCATCTTCTGGATGAACAGCTACTCCGGTATCTCCGAGCATAGTTTCGGGTCTGGCAGTGGCGATTATAATCTCACCATCCGCATCTATTAATGGATACCTTATATGCCAAAGAAAAGAACTTTCTTCCACATATCTTACTTCCAAATCAGATATTGCAGTTCTACAACGGGGACACCAATTGATAACTTTTTCTCCTCTATATATATAACCTTTATGGTAAAGTTTCACAAAAGCTTTTATTACAACTTTTGAATAAATTTCATCCATTGTAAACCGAATTCTATCCCAATCACAGGAAACCCCTAATTTTTTAAGTTGCTCAATTATAGCTTCACCATATTTTTCTTTCCATTCCCAAACTTTTTCTAAAAACTTTTCTCTTCCCAAGTCCCATCTACTTTTCCCTTCTTTCAACAATTCCCGTTCCACCACCATTTGAGTTGCTATTCCTGCATGATCTGTTCCCGGTATCCATAATGCATTGAAACCTTGCATTCTTCTCCATCTAATAAGAATATCCTGAATAGTTGCGTTTAAAGCATGTCCCAAATGTAAAGAACCTGTTATATTGGGAGGTGGCAAAATAATAGTAAAAGGTTTTTTAGAATAGTCTATTGAAGAACTAAAATATTTCTTTTCTAACCAATAATGGTACCATTTTTCTTCCACAATTTTGAAATCATATATACTTGGAAGTTCTTCCCTCATGTTTTAGCCCCCTAGCCAACATTTCTTAATAGATTTTCCCATGAAAATCCCCTTCGATTATAAACCATTTCAGGAGTTACAATAAACTTTTTAATATTTAGCTTTGGTAATTCATACATTACTTCTAACATAAGTTCTTCCATTACCGCTCGTAATCCCCTTGCTCCTGTTGCTTTTTCCTGAGCTTCTTTTACAATTGCCCTGAGTGCTTCTTCTGAAAAATCCAATTCAATCCCATCTAAAACTAAAAGAGCTTGATATTGTTTTACTAAAGCATTTTTAGGCTCAATAAGAATTCTTAATAAGGCTTCATCCCCTAAGGGTTCTAAAACAGTAACCACAGGGAATCTTCCTACAAATTCAGGAATCATTCCAAATTTTATAAGATCCTCAGGAAGAATCTCCCTCAAAATGGAAGCAAGATTTCTTTGTCTTTTAGTTTCTATTTGAGCACCAAAACCAATATTACTTACGTCCAGTCTTTTTTCAATAATTTTCTCAATACCCTCAAAGGAGCCGCCTGCTATAAAAAGAATATCCTTTGTGTTTATTTGAATAAATTCCTGGTATGGATGCTTTCTTCCTCCTTGAGGTGGAACATTAGCAATAGTTCCTTCCACAATTCTTAAAAGTGCCTGTTGTACACCTTCTCCCGACACATCTCTTGTTATTGATGGATTTTCAGATTTTCTGGAGATTTTATCTATCTCATCGATATAAACAATTCCCTTTTCTGCCTTATTAATATCCCAATTAGCATTTTGAATTAATCTTAAAAGAACATTTTCCACATCTTCTCCTACATATCCTGCTTCTGTCAAAGTAGTAGCATCTGCTATAGCAAAGGGAACCTTCAAAGATTTAGCAAGAGTCTCAGCTATAAGAGTTTTGCCAACACCTGTAGGGCCAATAAGAAGAATATTACTTTTTTGAATTTCTACATCCTTTTTTAGTTTATCCTTTAGATAAATTCTCTTATAATGATTATAAACAGCAACTGAAATAATTTTCTTAGCTTTTTCTTGTTCAATAACATATTGATCTAAAAAATTTTTTATTTCTGATGGGGTTGGTAATTTAATTTCCTCATTTACTTTTTCCTCTCCACTTTTGGAGATTAAATTATAACAAATTTCCACACACTCATCACATATAAAAACTTCTGGTCCAGAAATTAGTTTTCTTACCTCCTTCTGATTTTTACCACAAAAAGAACATCTTATTTCCCTTGTTCCCATAAATTCACCTCTAACTATTACTTTTTACTTTCTAAGATTTCATCTATAATTCCGTAGAACTTAGCTTCCTTTGCAGACATGAAGAAATCCCTATCAGTATCCTTCTGAATCCTTTCTAAGGGTTGACCAGTGTGATAAGCAAGAATTTCATTTAAAGTTTGACGAAGCTTTAATATCTCTCGCGCATGGATCTCAATATCTGCCGCAGGTCCATATACTCCTCCCAATGGTTGATGAATCATAACCCTTGAGTTGGGAAGAGCATATCTTTTGCCCTTATCCCCTGCAGAAAGAAGTACTGCAGCCATACTTGCAGCCTGTCCAACACAAACTGTAGCTACCTTAGGTTTTATATGCCTTATAGTATCATATATAGCTAAACCTGCAGCAACCTCACCACCTGGACTATTAATATAAAGATAAATATCCTTCTCGGGATCTTCCGACTCTAAAAAAAGAAACTGAGCTATAATTAAATTAGCAATCTCATCGTTAATAGCAGTTCCTAAAAATATAATTCTACTTTTTAAAAGGCGAGAATAGATATCGTAAGCCCTTTCACCTCGAGGTGTTTGCTCTATAACTATAGGAACTAATGTCATTTAGATCCTCCCCCTTCACTCTCTATATTTTCTTTTATTAAGAATTCTCTAACTTTATTTATTAAGATTTTCCTTCTTAAATCATCTATAAAATTTTCTCTATTTAAGGCCCTTTTCACTTCTTTCACATCTTTTCCTTCAGACCTTGCTATATCTTCTATAACTTCCTCCAACTCATTTTCGGTTACTTTTATATTTTCCTTTTCAGCGACATAATTCAAAATATAATCTATTTTAATTTTTTCCTTAGCATTATTTTTAAGATGTCCTATAAACTCCTCTTCACTCTTACCAATACTCTTTAAATATTCTTCTAATGTTTTTCCCTGTTTATCTAAATCCTCTATTATATTCTTTAATGAAACCTCTACCACTGAAAATACCATGCTTTGAGGAGGATCTATTTCACTATTTCTTAATATTTCTTCTAAAACTTCCCCAAATATTCTATCTTTTTCTCTATTAAGCTTTTCTGAAAAAAGTCTATTTTTAACCCCTTCATATAACTCATCAATATTTTCATATCCTAATTTTTTTGCTAAATCTTCTTCATTTATAAGATCATAAGTCCAAACCCTCTTAATTTCCCAAATTAAAGGGATGGTTTTTCCTGCAAATTTATTATTAGGATAATCTTCTGGAAATTGAGTCTCAATTATTTTTCGTTCGGAAATTTTCATCCCTATGAGTTCTTTTTCTATCTCTGGATTATATTCTCCATTAATTCTTACCCACAAAGGATCCAATTTTCCTCCGTCTTTTGTTTCTCTTTCCACATAAACTAAATCTCCCTCTGCAATTTCCCTATCCTCCACTGGCTTTAATTTACTGTGTTGTAACTTTAATTGTTCAATAATTTTATTTATTTCATTACTTTCTACCTCAATATTCTTCATCTCAATATTAAAACCTCTATATTCTCCTACTTTAATTTCAGGAACAACTTCCATTGAAAAAGATAATTTCATTTTCTCATTTTCATCCCAAGAGGAAGGAAGCTCAAAATTAGGATAGGAGTAAGGTTTTATTTTTTCTTTCTCTAAAATAAGTTTATATGCTTCTTTGGCAGCAATCTTTATAGCTTCACTATAAAAATTATTACCTAAAAATTTTTCTAATATTGACCTGGGAACCTTCCCCTTTCTAAAACCAGGAATTTCCACTCTTTGTACTAAATACTTATATGTCTCTTCTAAGACATTCTCCCTCACAGAAGGATCTATCTCTAAATCTACTATTAATATACTTCCTTCTTCTTTTTTTAACATATATTTTACCGCATCCTCTCGTATAGTCATATCTGTCCTCCTATAAAATAAATAATACCTCAGATTTTCTCTGAGGTTTAATTATATATATTCATTATTTGGAGCGGGAGACGGGATTTGAACCCGCGGCCTTCTCCTTGGCAAGGAGACGCTCTACCCCTGAGCTACTCCCGCATAAAAATGGTGCGAGGGGCGGGAGTTGAACCCGCACGGGTTTTCCCCACTAGATCCTAAGTCTAGCGCGTCTGCCTTTCCGCCACCCTCGCATTAAAAGATGGTGAGCCGTGCAGGAATCGAACCTGCAACCCCCTGATTAAGAGTCAGGTGCTCTACCTGTTGAGCTAACGGCTCAATATTAAACAAATGGCGCGCCCGGGAGGATTCGAACCTCCGGCCCACGGATTAGAAGTCCGTTGCTCTGTCCTACTGAGCTACGGGCGCTCTAATGTGGGGTGAACGACGGGATTTGAACCCGCGACCACTGGGGCCACAACCCAGCGCTCTACCAAACTGAGCTACGTTCACCATTTATCCGGTAATTTGGCGCGCCCAGGAGGATTCGAACCTCCGGCCCGCAGATTCGAAGTCTGCCGCTCTATCCAGCTGAGCTATGGGCGCAAAACTTTTGGAGCGGGAGACGGGATTTGAACCCGCGGCCCTCAGCTTGGAAGGCTGATGCTCTACCTCTGAGCTACTCCCGCACCATCCTGGTCGGGGCAGCTGGATTTGAACCAGCGACCTCCTGGTCCCAAACCAGGCGCGCTTATCCACTGCGCCATGCCCCGCTGGCTAATAAAATGATATATAAAAATACTTGCTTAGTCAAGGGGACAATATGAGGTAATTAATTTATTTTTATGTAGTGAAATATAAAAATTTTTAGTATAATTATACCCATGAAAAGATTGCCACAGGTAGCAGGATACTTTTATCCAAAAGATAAAGAGGAGCTTCTCAAATATTTAAACAGGTTTATAGAAAAAAAAGAAAAAATTATAAAAGCTAAAGGATGTATATCTCCTCATGCAGGGTATATATACTCTGGTTCCATTGCAGGAGAGGTCTATTCCTGCATAGATATTCCCAACAAAGTTATCCTTTTAGGGCCTAATCACCATGGTTTGGGACATCCTTATGCTATCTATTCTAAGGGCTCTTGGATAACCCCCTTGGGAGAATCAAACATTGAAGAGGAGTTATCTAAAAAAATATTAAAAAATTCTAAATACTTAAGAGAAGATTTTTCTGCCCATACTTTAGAACATTCCCTAGAAGTTCAACTGCCCCTTTTGCAATATTTAAATCCCAAAGCCGAGATAGTTCCCATTACCATATATAACTATAGCTGGAATGCTTTAGAAGATTTAGCTAATGCTATAAAGAATAGCATAGATGAAGAGGTATTAATCATAGCAAGTTCAGATTTTTCCCATAATGAACCTCAAGAAGTAGCAAAAGAAAAAGATTCTTATGCAATAGAAGCTATTTTAAATATAGATCCCAAGGAGTTTTATGAAAGGGTTAAATTAAAAAGAATAAGTATATGTGGGGTTGGACCTATTATAATTTTACTTTTAATTCTTAATTATTTAGGAATTAAAAATGCCAAACTTATAGACTACAAAACCTCAGGAGATGTAACTCAAGACTACAGTGGGGTAGTAGGATACGCAGGAATAGTATTTTTAAAATGATTGAAAGGTTAACTATAATAGGATTAGGAAATCCGGGTTTTGAATATTCAGAAACTCGCCACAATATTGGTTTCATGATAGTTGACTATTTACAAAGTTATCTTAATTTTCCAAGATGGAAAAAATCCTCCTCCTATCATCTAACTCTTAAAGAAATTTATAATAAAAAAATATATTTAATTAAACCTCAGACATATATGAATTTAAGTGGTACTGGAGTAAAGGAATTTCTTTCTGTTTATTTCTCTGATCCAAAAGAAATTCTTGTAATTCATGATGATTTAGATTTAGAATTGGGAAGACTAAGGATTAGATATGATGGAAAAGATGGAGGACATAAGGGCATCAAATCAATAATTCAAGAAATAGGTTCTAAGGACTTTTATAGATTGAGAATTGGAATTGGGAGACCTAAATCAAAGGATGAGATTATAGAGCATGTATTATCAAATTTTAATGAGGAAGAGAAATTGATTATAGAAAAAGTTATCAAACTAACCCCTGAAATCATTAAAATAATTTTAGAAGAGGGATGGGATAAAGCACAAAACCTTTTTAATAGAAAATGTTTGTTTTAGAAAAATATCTTGATAAAGATGAAGATTTAAAGGCTCTTCTATATAGTATTAAAAGGGAAAAAGAGATAAAAGTCTCTGGTCTTTCTCCAGGAGCTTTCCCTCTTTTTTTATATATTCTAAACCCACATCATGATTCTAATATTTTATGGATTATAAATGAAGAAGATAAATTAGAGATGTGGAGTTTTCTTTCTCAATATATAGAAAACCTTTGCATCTTCCCCCCTTTCGTCCATCTTCCATATGAGAAACCCCTAAGATCTCCCATTACAGAAGGCAAAAGAATTAACGTTCTTGGAAAAATCTTAAAAAATGAAAAATCTTTTATTTTAACCTGTACAAAATCTTTAATTTACCCATTATTACCTCCTCAGAAATTAAAAGAAAATTTTATCTATTTAGAAAAAGGAATAGAGATAAGAAGAGAAAAAATTTTAGAATATTTAAAGGCAAACTCTTATGAAAGAACCGATAGGGTAGAAAGGGTAGGACAATTTAGTATAAAAGGGGGAATTATAGATATATTCTCACCCTCATATTCTCTCCCTCTAAGAATTGAGTTTACGGGAGATGAGATAGAATCATTAAGATTCTTTAATCCTGAAACACAAAGATCTGTTGAATTAATTGATAAATTTTCTCTATCACCTATCAATGAATTATTGGGAGCAAGGAACGAAGAAAAACTATTTTTAAAAAGAGAAGAAAAAGCTACTTTTTTTGATTATTTACCCTTTAACACTTTGATGGTATTTGAAAATTTCGAAGAAAGTATTAAATCTCTTGAATTATGGGAAGATAAAGGGAAAGAAAATTTTGAAAGAAGAATGTATTATAAAGAAAAGATTCCTAATGATTTATATTTGATCAAATCTGACTTCTTAGGATATATGGAGAATTTTCCTAAAATTTTAATAAATTACCATCAAAACCCTAATATTATTCTTTCTTTCTCCTCTCCACCTACTTATAGAGGAAAGGGAGAAATTTTGGAGAAAGATTTAGAGAAATATTTGATGGAGGGATGGAATATATATCTTCAAAGTGATTATAAAGAGATATTAAAAGAAAGACTTAAAAAACTTGTAAAAAACATTAAATTTTTAATTTCCGATGAGATAAAAGAAGGATTTATTTGGGAAAAGGCGAGGGTTTTAGTATTAACTGATAAAGAAATATTTGGATGGAAAAGGAAAAGACCTATAAAGATTCTAAAAAGTAATGAAAAATCTGTAAATTTAAGCTCTTTTGAAGTAGGAGATTATATTGTCCATATAAATTATGGGATAGGAAAATTTTTAGGTTTAAGAAAACTTACAATTAAAAATGAGACAAAGGAGTATATTCAATTAGAGTATGCTGATCAAACTTATATTTTTGTTCCTTTAGAAGAAATGCATTTAATCCAAAAATATATTTCTCCCAGTAATCACCCCCCTACATTAAGTAGATTAGGGACAAGAAATTGGGAAGAGACAAAAAAGAGAATAAAGGAGTCAGTTAGAAAGATTGCTCAAGAATTAATAAAGATGTATGCAAAAAGAGAAATAGAGGAGGGCTATGCCTTTTCCCAAGATACCGAATGGCAGAGAGAATTAGAAACAAACTTTCCCTACGAAGAAACTGAAGATCAATTAAAGGCACTTTATGAAATTAAAAGAGATATGGAGTCTAAAAAACCCATGGAAAGAATTTTGATTGGGGATGTAGGGTTTGGAAAAACAGAATTAGCTATAAGAGCGAGTTTTAAAGCTGTTTTAGATGGAAAACAAGTGGCAGTCTTAGTTCCTACTACTCTCCTTTCCTTCCAACATTGGAGAGTATTTCAAGAAAGATTAGATATTTTCCCAGTAAAAGTAGAGGTTTTAAGCAGATTAAAACCAGCTTTGGAGCAGAAAAGAATTTTAGAAAGTTTAAAAAGAGGCGAAATAGATATTCTTATTGGAACTCATAGAATCTTACAAAAAGATGTAGAATTCAAAGATTTAGGCCTAATAATAATAGATGAAGAGCACAGGTTTGGAGTTTTTCAAAAGGAGGGATTTAAAAAGAAATATCCTAAGGTAGATATTCTCTATCTATCTGCAACCCCTATACCAAGAACCTTATCCATGGTTTTAAGCGGTATAAGAAATTTCTCTGTTTTAGAAACTCCCCCTCAAAATAGACTTCCCATCGAAACTTTCGTAATAGAATTTAATCCCCAGATAATTCAAGAGGGAATTAAAAGAGAACTGGAGAGAAAGGGACAAGTATATTATGTTTGTAATGAGATATCCCGCTTAGAATCTATAGCTAAAATGATAAAAAATTTAGTTCCAGAAGCAAGAATTGGAATTGCCCATGGAAAAATGAGAGAAGAAGAATTAACAAAGGTGATGTCAGATTTTTATGAAGGTAAAATTGATATACTCGTTACAACAACAATTGTTGAATCGGGTTTAGATGTTCCTAACGCTAACACTCTATTTATAGAAAATGCTGAACATATGGGATTAGCTCAACTTTATCAGCTCAGGGGGAGAATAGGAAGATCTTCAAGAAAAGCCTATGCATATTTTCTCCATGCTCCTTGGAAATCATTATCTACTGAAAGTATAAAAAGATTAGAGGCTTTAAAGGAATTTTCCACCTTAGGTTCTGGATTAAGATTAGCATTAAGGGACTTAGAAATAAGAGGAGCAGGAAACTTATTAGGAAAGGAACAACATGGACATATGGAGGAGGTAGGATTCTATCTTTACATGCAAATGTTGGAAGAAACTATTAAAGAATTAAAACAAGAAAAGAAAGAGGAAACAGTAAACTGCAAAATATCTTTACCATATTCCATAGTTATTCCTGAAAATTATATTTCAAATATTAGTGAAAGGATTTATTATTACCAAAAACTTGTAAACATTGAAAAAATAGATTCTTTAGAAGAAATAAAAAAAGAGATGGAAGATATTTACGGAAAAATACCCGAGGAGGCTGACGTCCTATTTATTTTAGCAGAGATGAAATATAGAGCTCAAAAAATAAAAATATCTAAAATAGACATATCAAAGGATAAAGTCATATTTCACTTTCCCTATGAAAAAAAAGAGCTTTCTTTACCTTCTGGAAACCTTAGTACTCAAGGTAAGTTTATAATTAAATTTTTGAAAGAGATCTCACTGGTTTATGAAAAAAAACCGTGATATAATCCCAAAAGATTAAAAAATAACTAAAGAGGTGATAGGAACATGGGCTTAAAAAGAATTTTTCAAAAGATCTTTATCATTTTCGTAATTATTGGTGCATTAATAGGGGTTTTAATTGCTTTTATTTATTATCAAATGAACAATTATCCTGTAATAAAGGTAAATGAACTTTCTATTTCCAGAGTGGATTATAAGGACCAATTCAAAAGGGTAAAAGATCAATATGTAATGTATTTTGGTGTTGACTTTACAACTACAGAAGGGAAGAAATTATTATCTACTGTAAGAGAGGAAGCCGTTAAAGGATTAGCTCAATGGAAAATAATAGAAAACGAGACAAAAAGGAGAGGAATAATTGTAAGTAATAGTGAAATTGAAAGTAAATATAAAGAGATTGAAAAACAATTTTCCACAAAGCTTCAATTTGAAATGGCATTAGCTCAATATGGATTAAATCCCAGTACCTTTAAAAAGGAAATTAAAAAGAGTTTATTATCCTCAAAACTTATAGCGGAAATTGGAAAAGATGAAAAGGTTAGTGAAAATGAAATGAAAAAGTATTATGAAGAAAATAAATATCTTTTTGAAAATCCTAAACAATACAAGGTTTCTATAATATTGATTAAAGATGAAAAAAGGGCAAAGGAGGTAGTAAAGGAAATTAGAGAGCAAAAAATATCTTTTGCTGATGCTGCCAAAAAATATTCTGAAGATTCCTTAACTAAAGATAAAGGTGGAGATTTAGGCTATATATCTTCTGGATATTTAGCTCCAGAGATTGAAAAGATCACCTTTACCCTTCCTTTAAATCAGGTAAGTAATCCAATAAAAACAGACAAAGGATACTATATTACTAATGTAAGTGAAATAAAAGAGGCATACACTCTTCCATATATTCAAGCAAAGCCAGAGATTGAAAAAACTATTCTTAATGAAAAGAGGGGTAAAGTATTCAATAAGTGGTTAGAGGAACAATATAAAAAAGCAAAGATAGAGAGAGATTTTTCCGATAGGGATATATGGATGAACCTTTGGAGAAAATTGATTAAATTTCAACAAATATTTTATAGAGAAGATGTAAAAACCCCATTACCTTCCACAGAGGAGTCCTAATAAAAATTAAGGAAAAATCGTAGGTTTAAAATATAGGAAGATTCTATTTTAAAGAGAAAAATCTTTTAAAAATGTTGATATCCCTTGTCTTTTTTAAAAGTAATGCTATAATTATAGAGAAAATCAATAATATTTTGGTAATAAAAAATTAAGATAATTTCAAATGGAAGAGTTAAGTAAAAATTTTTTAGAACTGGTCAACATTCTTCAAAGAGTGAGAAGAGAATGTCCTTGGGATATGAAACAGACACCTCATTCTCTTCTAACTTATTTTTTAGAAGAAACCTACGAACTTGTAGAAAGTATTAAAGAAAATAAGGAAGAAAGTACAAAAGAAGAATTAGGGGATGTTCTTATTCACATAATTATGCAAAGTATAATGGCAGAAGAGAAGGGAATTTTTAAACTATCTGATGTTTTATCCTTCGTTAGGGAGAAACTTATTGCAAGACATCCCCATATTTTTGGGAAAAAAGAAGTAAGAAATGTAGAGGAAATTCTGATAAATTGGGAGAATTTAAAACAAGAGGAAAATAATAAAGGAATTTTAGATGGAGTTCCTAAGATATTACCCTCTCTACTGGCTTCATTAAGAATTCAAGAAAAGGTGTCTCATGTTGGATTTGATTGGAGAAATGCCATGGAGGTATTTCCAAAATTAAAGGAAGAGATGGTTGAATTAGAAGAAGCATTAAAGACTGAGAAAAAAGAAAAAATAGAAGAAGAAATTGGTGATTTATTATTTAGTATTGTGAATCTTTCTCGACATTTAGGAATAAATCCAGAGCTTGCCTTAAAAAATACCAATGAAAAGTTTATTGAAAGATTTAGGTTTGTGGAGAAAAAACTAAAAGAAGAAGGGAAAAAATGGGAAGAGTTAACATTAGAAGAAATGGATAAGTGGTGGGAATTTTCTAAAACTATTTTTTAAAACCTGCCGGAAAGGGGGTGAAAAAGAATGAAGAAGGCAGAATTTATTTCTAGGGTAGCTGAGAAGGCAAAAATTACAAAGAAAGAGGCTACTAAGGTAGTCAATACTATGATAGAAACTATAACTGAAGCTCTTGCAAAGGGAGAAGCAGTTCAATTTGTAGGTTTTGGAACCTTCTCTATTAGAAAAAGAGCAGCAAGAGAAGGAAGAAATCCTCGAACCCAACAACCAATTAAAATTCCTGCAACAAAGGTACCAGTTTTTCGTGCTGGAAAAGAATTAAGAGAAGCTGTAAAGAAATAAAATTGGGCCTCCCTCAGGCTGGGGAAATCCCAGCCTGATTTTTTTACAAAGGAGTGAAAAATATGGCAAAGAGGCTTTTTTTAGAAGAAGAACATAAAAAACTAAATCCTAAATTTATAGAATTTGCAGGTTGTTATATGCCTTTAGAATACGAAGGAATAACTAAGGAGCATATACAAGTAAGAACTAATGTTGGAATATTTGATATATCCCATATGGGAAGAATAAGAGTTAAGGGAAAAAAGTCTTACGAATTTCTTCAAAAAATCACCTCTAACGATATTGGTAAGTTATATTCAGGTAAAGCTCAATATTCTTTAATTCTATCCCCAAAGGGAACTATATTAGACGATATTATAATTTATATGTTAAATGAACAGGATTATCTTTTAGTAGTAAATGCAGGAAATAAAGATAAAATCGTATCTTGGATAAATGAAAATAAATTCAATAATCTGGAAATTGAAGATCAAAGCGAATTTCTGATTTTACTTGCTCTACAAGGGCCTCTTTCAGAATCAATTCTTCAATCTTTTCTAAAAGAAAATCTTTCAAACTTAAAATATTATCACTTTTATACAACTAAAATATTCGAAACAGAGGTAATCCTGTCAAGAACTGGTTATACAGGAGAAGATGGATTTGAAATCTTTATTCCCAATTATAAGGCTAAAGAATTTTGGAGATATTTTATAGAAAATCTCAAAATTTCTCCTTGTGGTTTAGGGGCAAGAAATACTTTAAGATTGGAGATGGGATATTCTTTATATGGACACGAAATTGACGAAAATACAACCCCATGGGAAGCAAATCTTTCCTTCGTAGTGAGATTAGAAAAACCTTGTGATTTTATTGGAAAAAAAGCACTTGTTGAGTTAAAAGATAAAAGAGAAAAATTTTTAATTGCCTTTGAACTTTTAGAAAAGGGTATTCCAAGAGAAGGATGCAAACTTTTTTATAATAATGAAAAAATCGGCTGGGTAACCAGTGGAACCTTTTCTCCATCTTTAAATAAGGGAATTGGAATGGGCTATCTAAAAAAAGAGGTCTTGGATAATAATTTAGAGATTGCAATTAGAGATAAAAGGATTAAGATAAAAATAGTTAAACCTCCCTTTGTTAAGAATACTTCTATTAAGAAAGGAGTGAAATAAATGTATCCTGAAGATAGAAAATATTCAAAGGAGCATGAGTGGGTAAAAATAGAGGGAAAAGAAGCCATAATTGGAATTACATATTATGCTCAAAAGGAACTGGGAGATGTGGTATATGTAGATCTTCCAGAGGTTGGAAGGGAAATTAAACAGGGAGAAGCTATTGCTACCTTAGAGTCAGTAAAAACTGCCTCAGAAATTTATTCTCCACTTTCAGGAAAAATCATAAAAGTGAATGAAAAATTAAAAGAAAAACCTGAATTAATAAACGAAGATCCATATAATAATGGATGGATAGTTATATTAGAGTTTTCTAACTCTAAAGAATATGATAATCTTTTGTCCTCTGAGGACTACAAAAAACTTATAGAGGTATAAATATATGGTCTATTTTCCTCATACTCCTAAAGAAATACAGGAAATGCTTAGTTTTCTTAACATTGAAACCCTTGAAGAATTTTTTGCTGATATTCCAGAGTCTATAAAAGAAAAAGCAAGAGAAAAATTTAAATTGCCTAATCCAAAATCCGAAATAGAAATTTGTAGAGAATTAGAAGAAATTTCTAATAAAAATAAATGTAAAGATTTTATATCCTTCTTAGGAGGAGGCGCATATAATCATTATATTCCTCCTGTTATAAAGCAAATTATTTCGTATCCAACCTTCTATACCTCCTATACACCATATCAACCAGAAGTAAGCCAGGGTTTTCTTCAAGCCTTGTTTGAATATCAAAGTCTTATATGTGATTTAACAGGTATGGAAGTTGCAAACGCATCTTTATATGAAGCAGGTTCAGGCGTAGCAGAAGCAAGTTTAATGGCTTATAGAATTAATGGAAAAAGAGATATTCTAATATCCCAAGGAGTTCATCCTGAATATAGAGAAATATTAAAAACTTATCTTAAGGGTATGGAGTTGAATTATAAAGAAATTCCCTTGAATGAGAATGGAGAAACAGATTTAAGGATTATACAAGAATATTTATCTGATGAAACCTCATGTTTTATAATTCAAAATCCCAACTTTTTTGGAGTAATAGAAAGTAAAATTGAATATATTTCTGATTTAGTCCACAAAAATAATTCTTTATTTATCTCCGTAATATACCCTATATCCCTTGGAATTTTAAAACCACCAGGTGAATATAATGCAGATATAGTAGTAGGAGAAGGACAATGTCTCGGTTCTCCTTTAAATTTTGGAGGACCATATTTAGGAGTATTTGCTACTAAGAGAGAATTTATAAGACAAATTCCTGGAAGATTAATTGGAGAGACAAGAGATGTGGAAGGGAAAAGAGGTTTTGTCTCAACATTACAAACAAGAGAACAGCATATAAGGAGAGCAAAGGCGACATCTAATATTTGTAGCAATGAGGCTCTCAGTGCCTTAGCAACAGCTGTTTATCTTTCTCTTTTAGGAAGGAAGGGATTAAAGAGAGTTGCAGAATTATGTTATGATAGAGCCCATTATGCAAAAAAGAAACTTTTAGAAAATATTGATAATTTAGAACTTACTTATCCATCTTATTTTTTCAATGAATTTGTAATTAAATTTAAAAAACCTGTAAAAATTGTTTATGAAGCTTTAAAGGATAAGAGAATTCTTCCAGGTATCCCTTTAAATAGATTTTTCCTTGAAAGGGATAAAGAACTCCTCTTAGCCTTCACAGAAATGAACACTAAAGAAGAAATTGATTATCTCGTAAAGACTATGGGGGAGGTTTTAAAATGAAAGAAGTCCCTTTAATTTATGAAATCTGTAACGAAGATAGAGATACTATTTCCCTCCCTGAAGATATAGAGTTTTTCCCCCAAGAGGAACTACCAAAAGAGCTTTTAAGAAAAGATTTACCTCTACCACAATTGAGTGAAGTAGAAGTGGTAAGACATTTTACAAACCTCTCTTTAAGAAATTTTGGAATAGACTTAGGATTCTATCCTTTAGGTTCCTGTACTATGAAATATAATCCAAAGATAAATGAAGAATTAGCATATCTTCCCGGCTTTACTAAGACTCATCCCTACACATCAGAAGATTTAAGTCAAGGATGTCTCCAAATAATCTATGAGTTGGAAAGATTATTATGTAATATTACGGGTATGGATAGATTCACCTTTCAACCATCGGCAGGAGCCCACGGAGAACTGACAGGTCTATTAATAATAAAAGCTTATTTAAAAGATAAAGGGGAAAAAAGAAATATCGTATTAGTTCCTGATTCTGCCCATGGCACTAATCCTGCCAGTGCAGTAATGGCAGGATTTAAAACCATAGAAATTCCCTCAGATGAAAGAGGATTAGTAGATCCCAATATTTTAAAAAAATACATAAATAAAGATACGGCAGTATTAATGTTAACTAACCCCAATACCCTTGGATTATTTGAGAAAAATATAGAAGAAATTTCAGAGATAGCACATAGAGAAGGAGCTTTATTGTATTATGATGGTGCCAATTTAAATGGAATCATGGGATATGCAAGACCTGGAGATATGGGATTTGATGTAATTCATATAAATCTTCATAAGACCTTTTCTACTCCTCATGGTGGAGGAGGGCCTGGAGCAGGACCTGTTGGGGTAAAGGAATACTTAACTCATTATCTTCCAAGACCATTAGTAGATTTTGATGGGGAAAAATATTTTCTAAATTATGATATCCCCAAAAGCATTGGGAGAGTTAGGAGTTTTTATGGTAATTTCTCAGTTCTTCTTAAAGCCTTTATTTACATCAAACTTATGGGAGAAGAAGGATTAAGGAAAAGTACAGAAATAGCAGTACTTAATGCAAATTATCTAAAGGAAAAACTAAAAGATATTTTTGATCTACCCTATCCTTCCCTATGTAAACATGAATTTGTATTATCTGGAAAGAAACAAAAGGAAAAGGGAGTGAAAGTTTTAGATATAGCAAAGAGGATATTAGATTTTGGAATTCATGCTCCTACTATGTACTTTCCTTTGATAGTAGAAGAAGCTTTAATGATTGAACCAACAGAAACAGAAACAAAATATACCTTAGACAACTTTGTCTCTGTCTTAGAAAAAATCAATAAAGAAATCAAAGAAAATGCAGATATAGTAAAAACAGCTCCCCATAATACCCCTATAAAAAGATTAGATGAAGTTCTTGCAGCAAAGAATTTAAGAGTAAAATGGGGATAATAGTTATAAACCCAAAAAAAACCTTACCAATAAGCATAACAGGAGAGATATGTAATCTTCAATGTGATCATTGTAAAGGTCATTATCTTAAAGGTATGATTCCCCTTTCTCAGATAGAAAGAAAACTAAGGAGTAATAATTATAAAAGTATATTAGTAAGTGGTGGATTTGATTCTAACGGGAAATTGCCATTTATTCCAAAAAATCTCCTAAGAAATTTAAAAGAGAAGGGATTTAAACTAAACTATCATTTAGGGTTAATAAATGAAGGAGATATTAATAACATTATGGGAATTGTAGATGAGATATCCTTTGATATTACTATAGACGAGGAAATAATCCAGAATATCTTTCACCTTAAAAAGACAGCTGAAGAATTTAAAAGTACCTTTAGATTACTAAAGGAAATTTTTTCAGTAAGTCCCCATATAGTCTTAGGATTAAATAAAGGGAAAGTTGAAAAGGAATATGAGGCTATAGAATTTTTATCTAAATTTCATCCTTCAAAGATAATCTTTATTATATTTACTCCCATTAAAAATACTCCTTTAGAACATATAAATCCACCCAATATCAAAAGGATTCAAGAATTATTTCTTTTTACTATAAATAAAATTCCAAAGGCAAAACTATATTTAGGTTGTGTGAGACCCTCAGGCGATTATAGAGAAGAAATAGATCTCTTAGCTTTTGAACTAGGTTTTAGAGGAATTGTGAATCCTTCCCCTAAGGTCTTAGAACATCTCAAAAGGTATAATTTAATAGAAGAATATTTTGACGAGTGTTGCGCTTTTTTGAAATGAAAATTGGAATATCCTATGGATGCCTAGAACTTTTAAAAAAGAATAAGATAAAAGAAGATTCTCCAACAACTTTATATCTTTTAACCTTTGGAAGATGTCAAAATAATTGTGCCTTTTGTAGTCAAGCAAAGGAAAGTAAAAATAATAATTTTTATCTCTCTCGAATAATATGGCCTCCAATAGAGTACAAAGAATTATTTTCTTTATTAAAGGATAAAAAGCATCATTTTAAGCGAATATGCCTACAAGTTACAAATTCAAAACTCTGGAAGGAAAGTATTAAAGATTTAATTTTAAATTTAAAGAATTTTGACTTACCTATCTCTTTATCTGCACCTGTAGAGGATTTAAAAGAATTTAACGAATTTTTTAGATTGGAAATTGACAGAATAAACATATCTCTTGATGTAGCTGATAGAGAGTTATTTGTAAGAATAAAGGAAAAATCTTGGGAGGATAGGATAAGATTACTAAGAGAAGCAGGCAAGAGATATAAAGGAAAAATTACAACCCATATAATAATTGGATTAGGAGAAAAGGAAAGAAATCTACTGGAGATTATAAACGAATTAATAAGAGAAAAAATTACTATTGCTTTATTTGCCTTTACCCCATTGCCTGGCACAAAGTTAGAAAACAGGAACCCACCGGATTATCTGACCTATAGAAAAATTCAAATTGTAACCTATCTTTTAAAGGAAAATCTAATAAATTTCGAAAATTTAAGATTCGATGATGAAGATAGATTAATAATTGAAGATTGGTGGCTTAACCTATCCTATCCCTATTTTGAAAGGATATTTTTAACTGCAGGATGTCCCGACTGTAATAGACCTTATTATAATGAAACCCCAAGAATTACTCCATATAATTTCCCAAGATCCATTAGAAAAGAAGAGATAGATAAAATAAAGGAAATTCTTGAAAAGGGAAAATGCTCTTTAAATTTTGCAAGGATTTAGCAAAAGTTTTTTTCATATTACATGAATTATGTAATCATAGGACAAAATTATATTTAGTTGGGGGATTTTTAAGAGATTTTCTTCTTGGTAGAGAAAGTAAAGATTTAGATTTCATTATACATCCCTTTTCCTATAGAATTTTAGAGATCTTTTCAAAAAGTATTAAAGGAAAGATTTTCCCATTAGATGAAGAAAGGAAATATTTTAGGATTACCGCTAATTTTAATAATGAAAATTATATATTTGATTTTACGCCGAAAGAAGGAAGAGATTTATTAGAGGAACTTAAAAGAAGGGATTTCACAATAAACTCAGTTCTTCTTGAGATAAACAATTTCAAGATTTTAGATCCATTAGGAGGTATCAAAGATTTAAAGGAAGGGAAATTAAGAGTTTGTTCAGAAAGTAGTATTTTGAAAGATCCTTTAAGAATCCTTAGAGCCTTTAGATTTGCTTCTAATTTAGGATTTAAAATTACTTACCCTACTGAGAAATTAATAATAGATAGTAAAAAAAGATTGAAAAATGTAAAGGGAGAAAGAATTCATAATGAGATTTTTAAGATCTTAAAATCCTCTTTCACTAAGGAAGTTTGGATAAGAATGCACGAGTTAGGAATATTAGAAGAAATTCTACCAGAGTTATCATCTTTAGAAAATGTTCCTTGGAACGAACCTCATCATACAAATCCCCTTTTTCACTCCTTTGAAGCTCTGGGTAAATTTGAATATATTTACTATTATCTTGATAGGCTATTTCCTGAAATCTTTGAGAATCTTATAGATTATTTAAAAGAAGAGATTTATTCTGAATTTACAAAGAAAGAATTATTGAAGTTTTCAATATTAATTCATGATATAGGAAAGGAAAAAACCTTTTTGAGGGACGAAGAAGGAAAAGTCCGTTATTATGGGCATGAGAATTTAGGAAGTCTTATGGTGGAGGAGATTTCAGAAAGATTAAGATTTAGTAAAAAAGAAGAAGATTTTCTAAAAAAATTAATTAAATTCCATCTTTATCCTTCCTTTATATTCAAAGATAAAAAAGGGAATAAACTAAAAATGATAAATAAATTAAAAGAGGAAACTATAGGAACAATATTGTTATTTTTAGCAGATCAATTTTCCTTAAAACCTTCTGAGGATTTATTATCTTTTTCTAAAGAGGTCTTAGAGATATACTTAAGTAAGAAAGAGATAAAGACTATACTCTCTGGAAATGAAATTATGAGACATTTTTCTTTGCAACCCTCTCCTTTGATTGGAAAGCTTAAAGAATCTTTAATACAAGCACAACAGGAAGGTCTGGTAAAGAATAAGGACGAGGCATTAAAATTTTTAGAAAAAATCTTAGCAAATGAAGATAACAGATAAAAAGATCATTGAAAAAATTTTAGATGAATTCCTTGAAAAAATTTTCTTTCCTTTTTCTTGGGGAAAAGAGACCCTCAGGTTTTTATATTATTTCCAGAGGGGAGAAGAAAAAGAGTTATTGAAGTCCTTTGAAGAAATTAAAAACTTTCAGGCTTGGATGAATAAAAATCAAAATATTTTAGATATATTAATAAAGATGTTAAGGGAGATAGAAGATATAAGAGCATTTATATTGATAGAGGATAGAAAATCCCAAGAGCATGAAAAAAATATAATTAATTTACTGGAGAATATTGAAAACTTCATAAAGAAAAACAAAATACCTTTATCTTCTGAACTGCTAATTTTCCCCAGTAAGGAAATAGGAATTCAAAATTTTATTTGGGAAATTCTTTCTTGGTATTTAAAGGTTTCTAAATTTATAACTTTTTCCATAAATTTCAACTATTTTCCAAGATTAAATTCCGATTTTGTCTTTAAAGGTGAAAAGCTTTACCAGTCAGACAAATATTATTTGTTAGAAGAAGAAAAAAGTTTTTTAGCCAATCTTCTCATAAATCTATCGGGATATCCATCAAGGGAAGGGATAAAAGAATTTTCCCTTCCCCATAGGATTTTTATAGAAAAATCTAATAAGGAATATTTCTCTTTAGATTTCCAAAACTTTAATTTAGTTTTTTATCTTTCATAAACCACAATTTCAATACTTTTTAACCATAATTCACCATTAGCTTCTTTTTCTAATCTTATTTCCATTTTATTTGTGGATCCTTTTAACCAATAAGAAGTTATATCAAAGGAAGGTGAGATATAAATATTACTACCAATATCCCATCCTCGAACTATACTTTTATCGTTTACCAATATCTCTATAGGGACCCAGTTTTCAGTATATGGAAGAATTGGGGTCATGGCAGTAATTCTCAAAATCACCCTTAGGGGAGTTATATCTTTACTTACAGGGGTGTATATTTTTAAAAAACTCTCAGGTCTCATAAAAGCCAAATAATAAAAGTTGTTTTCTTTCTCCTTTCTCACTCCCCTTGATACCTCATAAATCAAATTACCTAAGGTAGGCTCTTTTGAGAAATCTAAGTGATAGATATCTTTTGCTATTCCTAAATTAAAAATTAATAAAATAAGCAAACAATTAATAAAAAATTTCCTCTTCATAAAAACCTCCTTATCTTACATTATTCCTTTCGACCTCGAGGATGGGAAGAAAAATATATTTTCTGAATTTGTTCCCTTGTTATATGGGTATAAATTTGGGTAGTTGAGATTCTAACGTGCCCTAATAATTCTTGGACAGACCTCAAATCAGCCCCACCCTCCAAAAGATGAGTAGCAAAAGTATGTCTTAAAGTATGAGGAGAAAACTTTCTTTTTAATATCTTAGAATATTTTGAGATAATTAATCTTACCCCTCTATCAGATAAAGGCTTACCTTTGGCATTAATGAAAAATATATTTGTATCAGTTTTTAAAAGTTTTGGCCTAACTCTTTCATAATAAAATCTCAAGATTTTTAAAGTTTCTTCTCCTAAAACTACAATTCTTTCCTTTGATCTTTTTCCCAAAACCTTAATCTCTCCTAATTCCCAATTAATATCTTTATCTTTTATTTTTACAAGCTCTCCTACTCTAATTCCTGTAGCATATAAGGTTTCTATAATAGCCCTATCCCTTATTTCTAAGGGTTTTTCTATGGATATTAAAGATAATAATTTTTCTATCTCCTCTTGAGAAAGAAAGATAGGAAGTCTTCTCTCTATTTTAGGAGTGGTAAGATAAATAGATAAATCTTCTTTAATTTTATCATTTCTAAGAAGATATATTAAAAAACTTCTAAGACTTATTATTTTTCTCGCAAGGGTTGTTCTTTTATATCCCTTTTGAGATAAATAAAATAAAAAGTTTCTTATGGTTTTTTTATCTTCAAAATCTAACTTATTTTTTTTACAAAAATTGTAGTAATCAAGTAAATCTACCCTATAACTTCTCAATGTATTCTCCGAATAATTTCTTTCCAACCTTATATAATTTAAAAACTCTTTTATCTCTCCTAAAAGTTCCATATTTAAATATTAAATCTTTTTATTATATCATAAAGAGACTCCAATGCCCTTTTTGCCATAATTTCATGTTTCAATCTTTTATCTTTTATAGGTTTATTCAAAGGAGTTAATAATCCAAAATTGGCATTCATGGGTTGATAGTTGTCTATTGGAATTGGAGATGATATATAACTTAAAAGGGCGCCAATCATAGTATCTTCAGGAAAAATTATTAAAGGCTTTCCCTTTATCAATCTGTAAGCATTTATTCCCGCAACTATTCCCATATTCGCAGATTCCATATATCCTTCTACTCCAATAATCTGTCCTGCGAAAAATATTCTTCTATCTTTTTTAAATTGAAGGGTTGGTTCTAAAAATTTAGGGGCATAAAAATAAGTATTTCTATGCATAACCCCATATCTTACAAATTCAGCCCTTTCTAAACCCGGTATTAAGCGAAAGACTCTTTTTTGTTCCAACCATCTTAAACGAGTCTGAAATCCCACTAAACTATAAAGAGTTTTATATTTATTTTCTGGCCTCAATTGAACCACAGCATATGGTTCCTTGCCTGTTCTTGGATCAGGAAGTCCCACAGGCCTCATAGGACCAAATCTCAAAGTATCAATGCCCCTTTTTGCCATAACTTCGATGGGAAGACATCCCTCGAAAAATCTTTCTTCTCCTTCAAAATGAGATTCTACAATTTCTGCTTTTATTAATTCTTCCACAAATCTTTTATATTCTTCTTCATTTAAAGGAGCATTAAGATAACTTTCCTCTCCTTTTTTATAACGAGATGCAAAATATAATTTATCAAAGTTTAAGGAATCTGCAGAAACTATAGGGGAAACTGCATCATAAAAATATAAAAATTCAGTGTCTAAGATATCTTGGAGTTTTTTTGAAAAATCAGGAGAAGTTAAGGGTCCTGTAGCAATAATGACAATTCCTTCATTTGGAATCTCCTTTATCTCTTCTCTAATTATATTTACATAAGGATTCTGAGAAAGAATCTCTTCTACTCTCTTTGAAAACATTTCCCTATCTACAGCTAAAGCAGTTCCTGCTGGAATTTGGGTCTCCCCTGCAACTTTTAAGAGAAGTGAATCCAAAACTCTCATCTCTTCCTTTAATAATCCGCTGGCATTAGTTATCTCTTTAGATTTAAAAGAATTACTACATACTAATTCTGCCAAATACCCTGTTTTATGAACTGGAGTCATAACAATGGGTCTCATTTCATAAATCTCTACAGGAATTTTTCTTTTAGCAATCTGCCATGCAGCCTCACAACCTGCGAGTCCTCCACCAATGATTTTTACAGAAATCATCTTCCCTTTCTCCTCTTAATCCAGAGAATATAATCACAAGCGGTATTAAAACACTTATAAAAGTTCTTACCTTTTAAAAGGACATTTCCACATTTAGGGCACTTTTTATCTACAGGCTCATAGGAAGATCCAAAGGAACACTCTGGATATCTACTACATCCCCAAAATTCATTATTCTTTCCATTTTTCTTCGATACCCTTTTTATGACAGGTGCCCCACATAACGGGCATAATCCCTTCGCATATTCATATACAGGTTCTGTATATTTACACTTTGGATAATTAGAACAAGCATAGAATTTTCCATACTTATTTTCTCTCAAAACCAATGGGCTTCCACATTTTGGACAGATTTTTTCGGTCTTCTCAACTATAGGAATCTTTTTTGTCTCTCCATATGCTTTTTCTAATTCTCCTCTAAAAGATGGATAAAAGTCTTTAAGAACTTCTTCACCCATTAACTTCCCCTCTTCAATCTTATCTAATTTTTCTTCCATAGTTGCTGTAAATTTAACATCAATGAGATGGGGAAATTTCTCTACTAAAAGATCATTCACAACCTTCCCTAAGGTTGTGGGAATCAAAAATTTATCCTTTAATTCTATATATTTTCTCTCTTTAAGGGTGGAAATTATAAATGCATAGGTGCTGGGTCTACCAACACCATTTTTTTCCAAGGTTCTTACTAATGTAGCTTCGGTATAACGAGAAGGAGGTTGGGTGAAAAATTGTTTTGGCTCCAATTCTTTCAATAATAATCTTTGATTTAATTCTAAAGGAAAAGGAAGAATAAGCTCTTCTTCCTCTTCTTCATCTTTATATAAAATTAAATATCCTGGAAATTTTATACTCTTTCCCTTTACTTTAAACAAATATTCTCCTGCAGAAATATCTACCTCCAATGTATTATAAATAGCAGGAGACATCTGACTTACTAAAAACCTTTCCCATATTAAGGAATATAACTTATATTGATCAGAAGATAGATAATTTTTTATACTTTCTGGATCCCTGTATAAAGAGGTAGGACGGATAGCTTCATGTGCTCCTTGAACACCTAATTTCTTTTTTTCCTTTCTTTCTTTTCCCAAATATTCTTTTCCATATTTTTCTTCAATAAATTTTTCTGCCTCTTCTCTTGCCTCATCTGCTATCCTTGTGGAATCTGTTCTCATATAAGTTATTAGTCCTACCCTTTCCTCTCCAATATCTACTCCTTCATATAAACTTTGGGCAATTCTCATCGTTTTTTCCACAGGAAATCCAAATCTTTTCCCTGCTTCTTGTTGCATTGTACTGGTTATAAAGGGAAAAGGAGGATTCCTCTTTTCATCTCTTTGGATTATATCTTTAACTATAAATTCTTTATTTTTTATTTCTTTTATTATCTTTTCTGCAGTCTCAAAATTTCCTATTTCAATTTCCTCATTCCTAAAAGAAATTAGTCTTGCAATTAATTCTTTCTCTCTATCATCATTGGTTAAATGAGCAAGGATCTGCCAGTATTCCTTAGGAACAAAATTCTCAATTTCTTTTTCCCTTTCACAAACTAATCTTAAAGCAACAGATTGAACCCTCCCTGCAGAAAGTCCTCTTTTTATTTTATTCCATAAAAAGGGACTCAGCTCGTATCCCACAAGTCTATCTAAAATTCTTCGGGTTTGCTGGGCATTAATCTTATTCCAATCTAACCTTCTTGGAGAATTTAGAGCTGATTCTATGGCTTTAGGAGTTATCTCATGAAATTCAATTCTTGAGAATTTATCTTCTTTTATTTTTAAAACTTCTGTTATATGCCATGCAATGGCTTCCCCTTCTCTATCAGGATCTGTAGCTAAGTATAAATGTTCTGCTTTTTTAGCTTCTTTTTTTAAATTTTCTATTACCTTCTCTTTACCAGGAAGAATTTTATATATTGGTTTAAAATTTTCCTTTATCTCTATTCCCATATCCTTTTCTGGTAAATCCCTAATATGACCATAGGAAGCAACAACATTAAATTCATCACCTAATATCTTTTCAATAGTTTTTACTTTTGCAGGTGATTCCACAATAATTATCTTCTTTTTTTTCTTCATTCCCATGCACTCCTTTTCCTTGCATATCTATTTCCAGGATATTCCTCTACAAAACCTTTACTCTGTAAAGATATCAAAATAAACATTAATTTTGATATGGGAATGTTTAATTCATTCACTATATCCTCAATAAATATAGGATTAAAAGACAAATTTTGCAATACCAAATCCTCTTCAGAAGTAAGAGTTATTTCTCTTTTTTTCTCTATAAAATATGGAATTTTAAATTCTTCCAATATATCCCTAATATCTAAAACTATTTTTGCCCCATCTTGAATTAACTTATTGGTTCCAAAACTTTTCTCATCGATTAATCTCCCTGGAATTGCAAAAACTTCTCTTCCTTGATCTAAAGCAAAATTTGCTGTTATTAATGCTCCACTTTTTCTTCCTGCTTCGACCACTAAAACTCCTTGGGATATTCCACTAATTATTCTATTCCTCTGAGGAAAGGTATAATAAGAAGGCTTTGTACCTAAGGGATATTCAGAAATTAAAGCTCCTTTTTCTTTTATCTCATATGCTAATTTCTCATTTCCTTTAGGATAAATATAATCTAAGGAACTTCCAAGAACTGACCAAGTTTTTCCTCCTTCTAAAGCTCCCTTATGAGCAAAGGTATCAATTCCATAAGCCAATCCACTTACTATAATAAATCCTAAAGAGGAAAGTTCTTTAGCAAAGTCCCTCGCCAACTTTATTCCATAAGAGGTGGGCCTCCTGGTTCCAACAATAGAAATAAATCTCTCTCCCTCTAAACTCCCTTGATAAAGAAGGTAAGGGGGTGGATTTTTAATCTCCTTTAAAAGAGGAGGATAATTATTTTCACCTAAAACTACCATTTTAATTTCTCTCTTTGTCAATTCTTCCCATAATTTCTCCCAAGAATTTCTTTTTCTAAAGATTAAAAATTCTTGAATTATAGGGGAATAAGAAAAAAATTCTAATATCTCTTTATCAGGTAACAAAAATAAATCCATAACTGAAATAAGATCCTTCCATTCTCTCCATCTTCTAAAAAGAGGAGGAAAAAAACTTAGAGCATATAAAAAAGGTTTATATTCAAAATCAAGATTATTGTTAAACATTATAAAATAAAATCCTCAAGTCCCCGGTAAGATACTGCTTCCGCTAAATGATCTATTTTTATATCTTCGCTTCCTTCTAAATCTGCTATAGTTCTTGATACTTTTATTATTCTATCAAGTCCCCGAAGGGAAAGCTTCATTTTATCCATTATATTTGTGAGAAAGCTTTTTACATCATCAGATAAAAAGCAATACTTTTTAATAATTTTAGGAGTCATTTGAGAGTTGGTAAAAATTTTTTCTTTTTTAAACCTTTCTTCCTGAATTTTCCTCGCTTTTTCTATTCTTTCCCTTATCTCCTCAGAATTTTCATTCCTCTCATTTTGAAAAATTTTCTCTTTCTCTATTCTTCCTACATAAATTCTAATATCAAATCTATCAAGAAGAGGGCCTGAAATCTTATGCCAATAATTTCTAATCTCATAAGGAGAACAAATACAATCTTTCTCTTTATCCCCAAAATATCCACATTTACAGGGATTCATACTACCCACAAGAATAAATTGAGCAGGATAAGAAACAGTATACTTAGCACGGGATATAATCAATCTTCCCTCCTCTATAGGTTGCCTCAATGCTTCTAATACATCTCTCCTAAATTCAGGAAGTTCATCTAAGAATAATACCCCTCTATGGGCAAGACTTACCTCTCCCATTTGAGGTTTTGATCCCCCTCCCAGAAGCCCTGCATAGGATATGGTATGATGAGGATTTCTAAAGGGTCTTTTCTTAATGAGAGATTCATCATTTAAAAGACCTGCAATACTATAAATCTGGGTTACTTCAAAGGCTTCCTCATAGGTTAACGGAGGAAGAATAGAAGGAAGAGATCTTGCAAGAAGAGTTTTTCCTGTTCCAGGTGGTCCTACCAATAAAATATTGTGACCTCCCGCAGCAGAAATCTCTAATGCCCTTTTTGCTACTTCTTGTCCCTTTATTATGGAAAAATCCTCATCAAAGGTAAAATTATAGTCTGGAAACTTAAACTCAGAAGGTTTTATTGTTATATTCCCCATAAGGAAATCTATAACTTGAATGAGGGTTTCCACTGGATAAATTTCAATATCTTTTATAATACTACATTCTGTTTCATTTTCTTTAGGAATAAAAACCCTTTTAAATCCTTTATTTTTAAGTCCCCAAACAAGAGGTAATAAACCTCTTCCCTTTCTAACTCTTCCATCTAAGGCTAATTCTCCTAAGAAAGCAATACTTTCAGAATCAATATTTAAATTAAACTGATAAGATAAAATTCCTATGGCAATGGGTAAATCAAATAAAGAGCTATCCTTTCTAAGATCTGCAGGAGCAAGATTTATAGTTATTTTTCTTAAGGGAAAATCAATATTACTATTTCTTATTGCAGATCTTACTCTCTCTTTTGCTTCCTGTGTTGCCTGTTCTGCTAATCCTACAATATTAAAACTGGGAACTCCCAAAGATAGATCCACTTCAACTTCTACATTATAACATTCTAATCCCACAAGTACTGCGGAAGAGATTTTAGAAGGCATTAGAAGTATGTTCAAAAAATTTAATTTTGTTTTCTCTATCTAAGAAGATAGAGAAGGTATCAAATCTCACCTGAAGATCTTTATTTTTTATCGTTGAAAGATAATAACTGGCAATGAACTTTATTTTTTCTTGTTTCTTTACATTTATTGCCTCAACAGGTTCCCCAAATTCTAAGGACTTTCTTGTTTTTACCTCTACGAAAATTAAAAGATTTTCTTTTCTCACAATTAAATCAATTTCTCCAAAATGAGTTTTATAATTTCTCTCACAAATCTCAAAGCCCTTTTTTATAAAATATTCTGAAGCGAAATCCTCCCCAATTTTTCCTATCTCTTTTTTATTCATTATATTAATTTAAAATTTTTTCTATGGATCTCTGAAGGGCCCAAATAGATTATATTTTTTCTGTGTTCTTTAGTAGGATAACCCTTATGCTTTTTGAATCCATAACCAGGATATATTTTCTCTAAATTTTCCATTAATTCATCTCTCAAAACCTTGGCAACTATGGATGCTCCAGCAATACATCTACATAATTTATCTCCCTTAACTACAGCTTTTTGAGGGATTTCTACACTGGGTATTAATTTATTTCCATCTACTAAAATAAAATCGGGTTTCAATTTTAAATTTTTAATTGCTCTTTTCATTGCCAACAATGTTGCATTCAAAATTCCCAGCTTCTCTATCTCATCAACAGTGGAAATCCCATAACTCCAATCTAAAGCCTCTTTTTTTACTAATAAAAAAAGTTCCCTTCTTTCTTTTAGTGTCAGAAGCTTGGAATCCTTTAAAGGCAAATTAGAAAAAGGATAAAGAATCACAGCTCCAGCAAAAACTGGTCCTGCCAATGCCCCTCTTCCTGCTTCATCTACACCTGCGATCTTTTCATATTTTTGCCAAAGCTGTAATTCTTTATCTCCTACTGGACAATCTGAATTCTTTGGGGAGGCCATAATAATAAAAGAGCTTTTCCCACAAGATTTTTCTTGGGCACAAACCCCCAATATCTACTATCTACACTTACAGGTCTATTATCTCCCAAAACAAAATAACTATCCTTTGGAACCTTTATAGGACCATGATTATCATCACTTTTTCTTTTTACATAATTCTCCTCTAAAAGCTTTCCATTAACATATACATTTCCCTGTTTTATCTCTACAGTGTCTCCAGGCAAACCTATAAGTCTTTTTACATATTCCTTAGAGGGATCTAAAGGGTATTTAAAGACAATAATTTCCCCTCTTTCGGGTTCTCTAAAATAATAGGGTATTCTTACAACCAAAACTGCTTCACCATCATTTAATGTAGGAATCATAGAACCCGTTGGAATATAAGATATTTGTAGTATAAAACTTTTAATAAGAAAAGCTAAGATAAAGGCAAAAAGAATTGTTTCTACAAAATCATACCATTCCTTTTTTCTTAATTCTTGTCTTTTTGCCAATATAAAATATATTTTATCTTTAATCCAAAGGATTCCTCCTTCAAGTTTTTCTTTCATTCTTCCACCCTTTCAGCTATTTTTGCCTTTTTACCACTTAATTTCCTTAAATAGTAAAGTTTTGCTCTTCTTACTTTTCCTCTTCTCACTACCTCGATCCTTTCCACAAAGGGAGAATACAAAGGAAATATTCTTTCTATCCCTATCCCTTGAACTACTTTTCTTACTGTAATTGTTTCCCTTAATCCTCCATGTTTTTTAGCAATAACAACGCCTTCATAAACTTGTATCCTTTCTTTTTCTCCCTCCACTATTCTATAATGAACTCGAACAGTATCTCCTGGCCAAATTTCAGGAATCTCCTTATTTTTCATCAACTCCTTTTCCACATTTTGAATAATTAAATCCATATTTTACCTCCTTTCCTAATTCTTCTTCTAATTCTTTTAATAATATATAATCTTCTTCTGTAAGGCTTGCTTTTTCTAATAGATCAGGTCTTCTTATTAAGGTTCTCTTTAAAGCCTCTTTTCTTCGCCACCTCCTTATTTTCTCATGATTCCCAGAAAGCAATACTTCAGGAACTTCCATTCCCTCAAACTTTCTTGGGCGAGTATATTGAGGATATTCCAAAAGTCCTTCTTGAAAAGATTCTTCTTTTAAAGAATTGGAATCTCCTACAACCCCTTGCAAAAGCCTTACAATAGAATCAAGAATAACTAAAGCAGGTAATTCTCCACCACTTAAGATATAATCCCCAATAGAAATTTCTCGAGTCACAATATTTCTTACTCTCTCATCTATTCCCTCATATCTTCCACATATAAATATTAGATGTTCTTTTTTAGATAATTCCTCTGCAATTTTTTGATTATAGACCTCTCCTTGAGGTGTAAGGAGAATTACTTCGGTATTTTCCTTTTTTAGACTTCTTACACATCTAAATATAGGCTCAGGTCTCATAACCATCCCAGAGCCGCCACCATAGGGATAATCATCAACACTTCTATGTTTATCAGTAGTATAATCTCTTAAATTATGGATATTAATTTCTACAATACCTTTCTCTCTTGCTCTCTTTAAAATAGTTATATTTAACGGACCTTCAAACATTTCTGGAAATATAGTTATTATATCTATTTTCATAATTCTTGTATTAACTCCACAATTATTCTTTTTTCTTTAAGATCTATCTCTTTAACAACATCTTTTATAAAAGGCAGTAATAATTCTTTACCTTGATTTTCTACAACAAAAACATCATTACTTCCTGTCTCTATTATTTCTTTCACAATTCCTAAAAATCCACTATTTGCATCATACACAGATATTCCTAAAATTTGAAAAGTATAAAATTGACCCTTGGGAAGAGGAATAAGGAACTCTTCTTCTAATAACAGCCAATTTCCTCTAAATTTTTCTATATGGTTTCTATCTTTAAATTCCTCAAAATATACCACATAGCCCTTTCCATGGGCATGAATATTTTCAAGAATAACCTCTTTTTTTACTATTTCAGTATCTCCTTCAGATATATACAGTCTCTGTCCCTTTTTTAAGTTAAGTATAAAATCATAAAAGGAATATATCTTAATTCCACCTCTTATACCAAAGGGTTCCCCTAATTTTGCAATTCTTATTAAGTTTTTTTCATCCATCCTATTGAAGTACTTCAATAACTACTTTCTTTCCCTTTTTTAATCCAGCAACTCTTATTATAGTTTGTAATGCTTTTACTGTTTGTCCCTGTTTTCCAATTACTCTACCTCTATCTTCTGGAGCAACCCTTACTTCCAAGATTACAGATTTTGTTCCCTCTACTTCTCTTACTTCTACCTCCTCAGGATGTTGAACAATAGCCTTAATAATATATTCCAAAAGCTCTTTCATCAAAACCCAATCCCCCTTTTAATTCTTTACCAAAGAATTAACCAAGGATACCCATATTTTTCAATATACTTTTTACAGTCTCTGAGGGTTGAGCTCCTACACTTAGCCAGTACTTAATCCTATCTTCTTTTACTTGAATAGTTGCTGGTTCAGTCTTAGGATCATAGAGCCCTAAGATTTCCAAATGTTTTCCTTCTCTTGGTTTCTTGCTATCTATAGCAATAATTCTATATGCTGGTTTACTCTTTGCTCCTACCCTTGTTAGCCTTATTCTTACCATCAATTCACCTCCTCTCTAACAATTTATATAAAAGGAAAGATGCCTTTTTTACCTTTAGAGAACTGCTTAATAATTTCTGAGGTCTGGAAATATTGTTTTAAAAGTTTGTTCACCTCTTGTACCGTTGTTCCACTTCCCTTTGCTATTCTAATTCTTCTACTTCCATTAATAATAGATGGATTTTTTCTTTCCTCTTTTGTCATAGATTCAATAATTGCCAAGAATTTTTTAATCTCCTTTTCGTTTACCTCAGCTTTTAACTTATTTTTAGGAATTCCAGGAAGCATATCAAGAATTTGGTCAAAGGTTCCTATTTTTTTTATCTCTTTAAGTTGTTCATAAAAATCTTCTAAATCAAATTTAGCCTTTTTAAGTTTCTCTTGTAGTTTCTCTTGCTTTTCTAATTCAATATTGGCCTCAATTTTCTCAATAAGGGTAGCAATATCACCCATTCCTAAGATTCTTCCTGCAAGACGATCTGGATAAAAATATTCTAAATCAGCAACTTTTTCCCCTACACCTATAAACTTAATAGGTTTTCCCGTGACCGCCCTAACAGACAATGCAGCTCCTCCCCGAGCATCTCCATCTAATTTTGTAAGAATAATTCCTGTTATTGAAATTCTTTGATTAAATTTTTCTGCAATATTTATCGCATCTTGTCCTGTCATACCATCTAAAACCAAAAGAACCTCGGAGGGAGAAAAAATATTTGTCAAGTCCTCTAATTCCCTCATCATCTCCTCATCTATATGGAGACGACCAGTAGTATCCACTATTAATACATCCATTAATCTTTCTTTTCCAATTCTTATCGCATTATCTATTATCTCTTTAGAAGAACTCCCTTCTTGTATTACAGGAACTTTGATTTTTTCTCCTAAAATCTTCAATTGTTCCATAGCTGCAGGTCTAAAAGTGTCTCCTGCAACTAACATCACTCTTCTTTGTTCCTGAGAAAGTTTATAAGCTAATTTAACACAGGTAGTTGTCTTACCAGAACCCTGTAATCCTACAAGGAACATAAGAGTAGGCTTTTTTTTGCCAAGGTTTAATCCTACTCTTTCCTTTCCCAAAAGTTCAACTAACTCCTCATAAAGAATTTTCAAAACCTGTTGGAATGGTGATACATTCTTAAGAACCTCTTCCTTAAGAGATTTCTCCTTTACTTTATTTAAAAGATCCCTTACTACTTTATAATGGACATCTGCCTCAAGAAGAGCTTGCCGTATTTCTCTTAAGGCTTCTTCAACATCTTTTTCAGAAAGTAAACCTCTATTTCTTAATTTCTTGAAAATGTTTTGGAGACGCTCTGTCAAACTCTCAAACATATCTATTTTTCCTTTAGTTTATATTTTATACTTAGCATACTATAGACAATATTAAAGCTATTGTCAATCATTTTTTACTTCAGAGCCTTGGAGCTCTTAAGTTATTTTATTCAATTTTAATTTTTTATGTTAAAATATTATTAAAATAAAAATTCTAAAGAAAGGAGGTGCCAGGATGAGAGAAAATAAAAACCTAAAAAAAGAAATTTCTGATGAAACATTACAAAGTATAGCTGAAATATTAAATTCTTTAGCACATCCTTTGAGATTAAAAATTATCCTCCATCTTTATGAACATCCTTCCTCTGTGTCTGAAATGCTACAAATTCTAAATGTTAGACAACCTAATTTATCTCAACATTTAACTCTATTAAAAAGACTGAAAATTCTAAAAACAAAAAGACAAGGAAGGATGATTTATTATTCTCTTAATTATCCTGAAGTTCGAAATTATATATTAAATGTTTTAGAACTCCTAAACAAGCTTAAACTCATTGTGTAGTGATTATGAAAATCCTTTTCTCTAATCTTGTGAGAAGAGGTAATGTAATTATAGTATAGATAGGGTACCTCTATTTAGGATGGCAGTTATCCTAGGAGAAATTGATAAACTATATGTTAATTCGAAAAGAAAACCTATAAAAAGAAAAAAATGATTTTAAATATAGAAAATAAAACGATAAAGATATTAATTTTTTAATTTTTTAAAAAACAAATAATATTCCAGGTAAAATTCCTTTAAGGGCAGAGGTAAAGGTAAAAAAAAGAAAGATCCTCAAGGCAGAAGGAAAAGAAGTCCCTATTTGCATAAAGGCCATCTCCAACTAAAAACTCTAAGAATCTAGAAGTCTTTTGCTTGAGGGAATTTTTTAATATCTATTGGTGTATCAATATCCCCTACTACAGAAATTACACTAGCAAAAATTTTCCCAAAAAAGGAAGATAAAATTAATAACCCTTGAGAGGGTAGAATTACTTATCTTCTTCTGGAAAAGAATTATTTTATTGTTCTTAATCTCTTTTCAAGAAACTATCTAGTTGACGAAGACTTGGAAGGCCAAGAAAAGAGATAAAGAAAAGATAGAGAATGAAAAAATTCTTAGTCTCTTACGAGCATCCTGAACTCGCTGAGCTTGGGACTCTAAAAGAAACTTTCTTACAAAAATCTATAAATTATTTAAAATGTTATCATCTTTTTTAGAAATTTTGCTCCCTGTGGGATAACCAAGAGATGGTTAAAAAGCCATCAAAAAGAAGATAGAAGAAACCTGCAGAGAGCAAATTATATTTTATTATAACTCAAAAACTTTTTGGAGAATCTTTGGTAGATCATAAAATTTATTCTTTAACTGCCACACTCACATTGTCAAAAATCACCGAAGGAAACACTCCCATACCAGATAGATAGGTCCTGTTTTCTATACTCACTACATTTTTCATAACCTCATAAATATTTCCAGCTACCATAGCATCCTTTACATACCCTATTATCTCCCCATTTTCCACATATATTCCAGGAGAAAGACCTATGGAGAAATCACCATTGGGAATATTTCCACTATGGGCTCCTAAAGCCTGAGATACTATTATACCCCTATCAATAGATCTAATTATCTCATAAAAATCTTTATCTCCAGGAGCCATATGGAGATGCTCCAAAGAAGGAGAGGGTCTAACCCTTATGCTCTCTTGTCCCCAATCGGTAGCTTTATAGCCATGCCCAGTGGAACCTACATTAAGTTTACTTCCATAATAGAGATCAAAATAAAAATTCTTGAGAACTCCCTTTTCTACTATAGGTAGTGCTCTACATTCTACCCCCTCATCATCAAAGGATCTTGCTCCTGGTAAAGAATCATCCAAAGGATCATCGTATATGGTTATAGAAGAGTCAAAAATTTGAGCTTCAATTTTGTCTATAAGAGGCGTGGTCTTTTCATAAACATTTTTACCGTTAGCACCATAAATCAATCTCCATATAAGAACATACATGGTATTGGGTAGAAACAATACCTTCATTCTACCACTCTTAGGTTTTACTTCCTTCTTAGAATTATTATAAAGAAAAGCTATATAATCTATATCTTCCTTAGAAAATTCTCTAAACTTTTTATCTGCAACTATTCTCATAACAGAAGAATAGGAACCAGGATACATAGCAGCAGTATAACAATAATAAACTGAACCTTTCATGTTATAATCTACTCCTCTACTATTAAGAATTCTAATTTCCGAAACCACTTTATTAAGTCCCACATTTATTTGGGTCTTTGTAGCTTCGGAAAGAACCTCTGAAATTCTTTGTCCCTCCTCTACCATTTTTGTATTGGAAAGATTTTCTATCTCAGGATCATAAGTATTTAGAGTCTTTAGATCTTTTTTTTCAGAAAAATTAAATTCTACTTTTATTTCACCTTTTAAAGAATCAATAGCGTTTTTTAAAAGAGCTTCAGGATCTAACAAGTTTTTAGTGTAGGAAAATCCAAGAAGACCATCCTTTATAATCCTTAATGATATTCCAGATTGAATAAAACTTTCTATATCCTTTAAAACTCCATTTTCAAAGGAAACTTGTGATCCAAGGTAATTTATATGATAAATCTCCACTTCACCAGCATATTTTTCCCCAAGTTCTAACAATTTTTCTAACATTACTTAAACACCTCCTATAACTACATTTTTTACCAATATATGGGGTCCACCATGGCAAGATCTAATATTTAATTGCCCTTTACCACACCCACCTGTTTTGCTTAATTCAAAATCATTTCCAATAGCCACAATGTCCTTTAAAGTTTGATAGAGATTACCAGAGATATTAATATCTCTTATCATCTTTCCAATTTTGCCTCCTTTTACTTCAAACCCATACTGAGCTCCAAAGGTAAAATTTTCTCCTGAGGTTTGTCCTCCTTTAGCATCCAAGATGTATAGTCCATCTCCTAAAAGTTCAAAAAGTTCCCCCAAAGTTTTGTCCTTTGGTTCTATAAATATATTTCCCATACGTACTATGGGAGCATACCTGTAATCTTCAGCTACACAATGTCCCGAAACAGGCTCACCAAATTCTGCTGATGTTCTTCTTGAATGAAGTCTTCCTACTAAAACTCCATCTTTCAAAAGATAAGTCCTTCTTACTCTAATCCCTTCATCATCATACTTATAAAATCCAAGCTGATTGGGTATTGTAGGGTCATCAATTATAGTTAATATATCATTCCCAAGTTTTGCTCCAATTTTCATTCTCTCCCTCATAGAAGGATTATCCTCAATGAGATCTGCTTCGGAAAAATGTCCAAAAGCTTCGTGAGTAAAAACTCCTGCCATATCAGGATTCAAGACTACGTTATATAATCCGCCCCTTACTGGCTCAGCCTTCAACAAATCTAACACAATCTTTGTCTTTTTCTCAACTTCCTCCTCTCGATTTCTAAGTCTATAAAATCCATCACTTCCCCCAATTCCTATCCTTACGTTTTGAACTATATTTTCTTCTCTACTAATAAGCATTCCTCTTATTCCTGTGGTAACTAAATCTTCTCTTATTTCTGTTCCTTCCGAGTTAATAAAATATTTTTCTCTTATAACCTCTGTATATTGCATGTTTGTGATTATATTTTCAAATTGCAAGGGAATTTCATTATAGTGCTTTAAAAGTTCCAACTTTTCATCGATAGAAATCTTTCTTGGATCCTCCTTCAATGAAGGGATAAAAGTATCTTTTATAACTTCCACCCCTGCAAGTTTCACCCTTTTCTTTGAATTTTGCGAAATCAATTCCGCATTTTCCAATGCAATTTTTAAGGCTCTCTCTGCCTCTTCTATTCTTGTAAAAGATATAAAAGAAAAGCCACCATTCTTAAGAACCCTTACCACAAAACCATCTCCTGAGTTTGAGCCCAGTTGAAAAATTTCCCTTTTATTAAGGATAATTTTAGTCTCATGCATTTTCTCATAGCGGATATCTATGTAATCAGCAGAAACTTTTGAGATTATTTCTCGAAGCCTATCAAACATTCTTCATATTACCTCCTTGCAATAAGTTACCTAAATTAGCTAACATTTCAAAGTATAACAAAAATAGTACTTTTAATCCAGAATTTAGGAGATATCCCTCAATTCACCTTTAATATAAAACTCTACAGCTCTATCTACATCAGTCTCATTGGTAACATCAATCTCCATTCCTGGAGATGTTAAATCCTCGTAAAGTCTTTTTCCCATCCCATAAGAGATAACTGCCTTACAATCCTTTAAATTTTCAATAATAGCAGAGGGGCTATTGGAGTGATGAGTACCTAAGTGATGTAATCCCCTTGCATGCCCTGTAAAAGCATTAAAAATATATTTTTCTGTCCTTTATTTTACTACTTTCAATTTCAAAAATTACAAATCCCTTTGTCCTACCAAAAATGAGAAGAGATTATTCTTCCATCATTAGAAGCCAACGCAATTTTCATTTTCTTTATCTCCTTTTTAAAAAATTCTCAATTTTATCAATAATATCTAAGAACACTTTAGTAATCTTAGAATCTCACTTCTCCTCAATAAAAGGTAATCTTTTATCACCATTCTCACTTACATTAACATCTAAAAGAATCCTGCCTAAAAATGAAACTCCCTAAATCCTTTACCATTCTTTTCCCTCTACCACTTCCAAATATATCTATCTTTGCACCACAATAGGGACAAATAAAACCCCTCATGTTTTCCTCTATTCCTAATTATTGGTAGATTAAGAGCTTTAGCAAATCCTATAGATCTCCTTACTACTCTTTCAGAAACTTCCGAAGGGATAGTCACAATAATAGCTCCATCGGGATTTGGAAGGTCTTGAGCAATACTCAAAGGCTCATCTCCAATGCCAGGAGGAAGATCAACTATTAGAAAATCCAATTCTTCCCATACTACATATGATAAGAATTGTATTATTAACTAAGCTTTCAATGGCCTCTACAAATTATTAGAGAATCTTCGTCCTGAGCTAAAAAGCCTACTGAAGCTACTTTTATTCTTAAGGGGTATTCCGCAAGAATTATTCCTTCGTTGCTTTGATACATCCTTTTGGAAATCATGTTAAACATCTTAGGAACACTATATTATTGAATATCCGCACCCAATACTCCTACTTGTATCCTTCCATAGCAAAAGAAATAGAAAGATCTGCAGAAAAAGTACTTTTGCTAATATTACCTTTTCCCCTCATAACTATAGTTTTATGTTTGATCTTCTTCATTCTTTCAGCAATCTTATTCCTCTGTAACACAAATTTTCGTTTTTCATTTTACCTTCTCCTTTCCTCTATTAATCCATATACGTTTCAAGCCTTCTCCTCTATAATAGTAAAAGGAATCCAAGAAATTTTTATTGCCAAAGTACTTAGTAAAAACTAATAGTATTGAACCCATTATTAAATTTTTCATCATCTATTAATTCTTTAGTAATTTCCTCCTCAACTTCTTCTGTTTTGCTCTCATCTTCTAAAATTTCTTCTACCACCTCTCTTACTTTAATATCTCTTTTCTCCCAAGCTTCAAGAATTAATTCACCCACTATACCAAGTATCAAAGTGACAGGTGTGATTAAAATTGCTCTAAGGATGGAAAATTTAACCCTAAAAAATGAACCTCTAAAGGAATTAATGGTGCTTTACTCCTTCAAGCTGCAATAAAGGCTAAAATTGCACCTATCGATGCTCTTCTTTCTAATAAGATAGAAAGAAGAAGAAATATAGTAAAAAGCGATCCTAACTATAAATATGGAACTGTAAAAGCAATAAGGTATTTAATCCATCCTGTTTCCTTTTCCATAATCTTGGAAAAAGTTTCAGAACTTGACCATATTTGCAATAAATCAATAAAGAAGAAAACAGCAATTATTATTTTAACTAATTGAAGGAGAGCATTATAAGCTAATTTACCAAACTCTAAAACTTTAGAGGAGGGAAAAAAGCTAAAAGTAATAGGGTAAGTCCAATCAAAATATATGTCAAAGCTTCTTTATATATCCTTTTCATATTTCTATGTCTCCTACATTAAGAAAGAAATTTGAAAAGTAAATAAAAATAACAAAAAATAAGTCGATTTCTTATAATTGAGACTTTCTTTCCAAAGAATTTTATTTCTGCTGGAAGTATAGATACTCCAATAAGAATAGTAGAAGATATAAAGGCATATATAGTTGCATAATTTATACCTTTATCTAAAAGCATACCTAAAAGAGAAAAAACCGCTGCAGGTTGAACTAAGGCAAAGGTTTCTACAAGTTCCCAATTAATACTCCAATTATCCCACTTCCTGATCCAAGCCATTAAGCAATAGTTTCTTTAGAAACTAATACAGACCAACACCCATAAGTATAAAAATCACAAAGAACACTGAAAAGACAGTTAGAGTTATTTCATACACTACTTTTAGAATTTTTCTTGTTTTATCTTTATCCCTTAGAAAGGAAAGGTAAAACTAACGCAATCATAAGATAAATATTCCCTATATCCATTTTCTAAAAATTTCCTAAATCTTTTAAGCCCAAGGACAGGAGGGAAAAAAACTTCTCCCTCCTCAAAAAACCTACTTAAGCTCTTCTAGACGTTTCTTTATATCCTCAAGTTCTGCCTCAAGATCCTTCTTCAAATCTTCTAGAAAATCCTTCTCCTCTTCCTTAGTAATCCCAGAGTACTGAAAATATCTCATTCTTTTCCACCAAGATCTTCTACCTCTCCAGTAAGACCAAGGACACCAAGGAGCACCTAAACCTCCAAATCCCCATCTAAAATCTCTTCACCATCTCATCTTTTACGCCTCCTTATCTTTCTAAAAAATCTATAAATTTATCTATGCTTTCTCTTATACCTTTAATATAGTTCATAAGTTCTTCCCAAAACCTCTCACCTTCAGGAGTAATAGAATAAATTCTCTTGGCAGGGCCCTCTCCTGTTTCCCAACGAGATTTAATAAGACCTTCCATTTCAAGCATTCTTAAAATCCTATATCCTGTTCCCATTCCAGAAGGGCCTTTACAAAAACAAAATCCTGGAAAATATTCATCAATCATATTAAGAAGCTCATATCCATAAAACTCTCTCTTCTTTAGAGAAGAAAGGACAAAAGCCCTAAACCAAAAACCTGGAGCAAGCCCCATACCCTTTCCGTACATTTCTCCTCTAAAACCTCTCAATCCAATATCACCTCAATATATATATGCTATAAACATATAGCATTCTAAAAAATATATCTGTCAAGAATTATTTAAAATTAAATTCATTAACGCCTTCCCTCCTGATTTTTCCAAAAAGAATTAAAAGAAAGAAGATTTTAGGATTTTTCCTTATAAGAAAATTTTTCTAAAACTATATTAAGAAAAGGTCTTTTTAAAAGATTTCTTATTTGGAAGTAAAGAAGTTTATTCCTTCTTCATTCTCAACAAAATACTCCTTTATCCAATTAAGAATTTCATCTCTAACCCTTCTAAAGACCTCCAATTTTTCCTCAAAAGTACCCTCTACATTTGTAGGATCTATAAAACCTCTATGAATGTACTTTTTTCCTCCAGGAAAATATGGACAGTTTTCCTTTGCATTATCACAAACAGTTACCACATAATCAAAGTTTTCTCCCTTAAACTCATCAATACTTTTACTTCTATGATGAGATATATCAATACCAATTTCCTTCAAAGCTTCTATTGCAAAGGGGTTTATACTCCTTGGTTCTGTTCCTGCAGAAAAAGCTATAAATTTATCTCCATATAGTGAATTCATTATTCCTTCTGCCATCTGAGAACGAGCTGAGTTGTGGGTACATATGAAAAGAACTTTTTTATTTCCCATATTCAACCTCCTAATTGAGAATTTATTGTTATTTTTCACTAAAATCTTTGAGAATTCAAGTTTTGAGAAGTTTAAAGAAAATTCAAAAGCTAAAAATTTTATGTTAAAATTAGATAAAAATTATTAATAAGGAGTGTTTACAAATGGAGAAAAAAATTGTGGCCTATTTTCCCGAATGGAAAACCAGTGATGAATATATGGGGTATTCAGTAGAAAACATTCCTTGGGAATATATAACACATTTAAATTATGCCTTTGGAAGAATAAAAGATGGAAAATTCTATCCCATGAAAGAAAAAAGTTTTGTAAAAAACATGATTAAGATTAAAGAATACAAGAGAAATTTCCCAGAAGTAAAAGCCCTTATATCAGTAGGAGGATGGGGAGGATCCGAAGGATTTTCTGATATATCTTTATACGAAGACTCAAGGAAAAAATTTGCAGAGAGTTTTAAAGATATAATAATCGAATATGATTTAGATGGAATAGATATAGACTGGGAATTTCCAGTAAGTGGCGGTCCAAAAAATGAAACCTCAAGACCAGAGGATAAAGAAAATTTCACCCTATTATTAAAATCTTTGAGGGAGTTTTTAAATTTGATGGAAAATAAAACAGGCAAGAAATATCTGCTCACTATTGCTGCTTCTGCAAGCTATAGTATTATCCACAATACAGAACTAGATAAATACCACTCTTATTTGGATTTCATAAATCTAATGACCTATGATTTTCATGGAATATGGGACCAATATTCTAATCATCATTCACCTCTTTATGGAAATCCTAATGATCTTGATCCAATAAGTAGTAAAAAATTAAACTGTGATTTTGCGGTAAAGGAATATTTAAAATTAGGGATCCCTTCTGAAAAAATAGTATTAGGTATTCCCTTTTATGGTAAAGGATGGATCGTAGAAGAGAATGAAAACAACGGGCTTTTTGCAAAAGTAAAAGGAATTCCTTATGGAATATTTGATGAAAAGGAGCCCTCGGGAAGCAATCCCTTCTTCTTTATAAAGGAAATTTTAGAAAATAATCCAGATTATAAAAAATTTAGAGATGATTATGCAAAGGTTCCATGGCTTTGGAATCCAAAAGAAAATATTATTTACTCCTATGACGATGAAGAGTCTATCACTATAAAATGTGAATATGTACTTAAAAATAACCTTGGAGGAATAATGTTTTGGGAGGTAACTGAAGATTACCCCTTCAAGGGTAATACATTAGTGAAATTGATATACAAAGAGCTAAAAGGGGAATAAATATGAAAATTGAATTTTTAAATTCTTCTCACATAGATGAACTTACAGAGCTTTGGAGTCAATCTTTTGTACTACCCTATGAACAGGTGAGTACCTGGATCAATGAAAAAAGTATAAGAAATTGTATAGGAGTTATTGAAAATAATAAATTAGTTTCTGCTCTAAACATTATTCCCTTTGAATTTTATATAAGAGGAAAAACCTTAGGACTCAGCGGTATAGGAGGAGTTGCAACTTTTCCTGAATACAGAGGAAAAAACCATGTCCATCATCTTTTAAAAGAAGCTATTAAAATTTCAAGAGAAAAGGAATTAATCTTTTCTGCTCTATATCCTTTTTCTTTCGAGTTTTATAGAATATTTGGATGGGAACTTACAGGATTTCAAAAAAGATATGTAAGAAAAACCTATAATCTAGCAAAATTTAAGGAATTTGAAGGGGTAAAACGAATAAATATTGAAGATTGGAAAATTATTAGACCCATCTATGAAAAGTATGCAAAAGGTTTTACAGGCCCCATAAAAAGAACCGAAGAAAGATGGGAAAGTATAATTTTTAGGAATAAGACCCTCACGTATCTATATACGTATGAGGAAAAGGGAGAAATAAAGGGATATTTACTCTATAATGTAGAAAAGAAAGATATAAACAAAATTGTAGTAAAAGAAATGATCACCCTCGAGACATCAGCATATAAAGGATTTTTAGGACTTTTTAATAAACAGATTATGACCATCGAAGAAGTAGAATGGACTTCGCCCTTAGATGATCCTTTACCTTATATACTTCCTAACCCAAGGGGAGATTGTAGAATTGAACCCACCTTTATGCTTCGAGTAGTAGATGTAGAAAAAGCTTTAACTTCCATCAATTATTCTAAAGAAATAAAGGAAAGGATAACTATCAATCTAAAAGATGAGTATGCTGACTGGAATAATAAAGTATGGGAGCTTGAAATAGAAGAAGGCAAAATGAATATAAGAAAGATAGATACTTTAAATTATGATCTTTCTTTAAATATAAGTACATTAACCCCAATTATTGCAGGAGCCTTGTCCCCATCTAAAGCTTATTCCTTAGGTTTAATAGAAGTAAGAGACAAAAAAACTATTGATAAAATGGATAAAATATTTCCTCCTTACCCTACTTTTTGTTGGGATTATTTTTAATATCCCATTTTATGCTGGATGTTTTTTTAGCTTCATGAAGTTATATTTGACTATAAAGATAAATACTTTATAAAATAATATTAGCAATAAATTGCGGATGTGGCGGAAAGGCAGACGCGCAAGATTCAGGATCTTGTGGGTATAAATTCCCGTGGGGGTTCAAGTCCCCCCATCCGCACCAATTTTTTAATAAGGAGTGTCTTTTATGGAAAAGATATCTTATGCTATATTAATTGCTCTTTCCATTATATGGGTTTTAGCCATATTATATGGTTTTATTAAGATATTTCCCTTAGGAATTATAGGAATTTTAGTTATCGTAGCCTTTGGACTTTTATTCATAAAAGTTTTAAAAGAAAAATTCGAGAAGAAAGATGAGAATGAGAAATTTAAAGACATAAAATGGTAAAGGAGGACTTTAATATGATTATTACAACCACCGAAAATATCCCTGGATTTGAAATTGTAGAGGTTCTTGGAATTGTTAAAGGAAGCTCAGCAAGAGCAAGACACTTAGGTAAAGACATTTTAGCAGGTCTAAGAAATATCGTAGGAGGAGAAGTATACGAATATACAAAATTAATAGGAGAATCAAGGGAACAGGCAATAGAAAGAATGACTAAAGAGGCAGAAAAATTAGGAGCAGATGCCATAATTGGGGTAAGGTTTGGAACCACCCAAATAATGCAGGGAGTTGCTGAAATACTTGCTTATGGGACAGCAGTAAAATTAAAACCAACGGGGTAAGTTAATAAATTTTTATTCGTAACTTTTTCTAAACAATATTGACAAACTTTAAGTTTTCTTATTATAATTTCTTTCAGAAACAAAATATGGAAGGAGAGTGATAAAGGATTAAAGTTAATCATTCTTAAATTTTTTAATTCCCTTCTATCATCAACTTTAAATGGAGGGAGAGAAAAATATGACCCCTAAAAACTTAATGCTTCTAATTTTAATCTTCTTATTAGTACCCTTTATAGTTTGTTATGCCTCGTTAACTCAGCCACCAGTAACTGATCAAAACATACTCGGTAATGGTGATTTTTCAAAGGGTATATTATACATAACCCCTAATTATCCAGAAGTTCCCACAGGTGATTTTGATACAAAGGGAACTTGGCTTTTTAGAACAGGAGATGGAGCACAAGCTGCAGGAGTTGTAGAGAACGGAGTTTTGAAAGTTAATATAACTAATGGTGGACCTAACTCTTGGTCAGTTCAAGTATTGCAATCTCCCGTTACTGTAGAATACTTAGGAATATACAAAGTAGAATTTGAGGCATGGGCAAGTAAAAATAGAAGAATAGGAGTAAAGATTGGTGCAAATGCAAATAGGGGATGGGTAGCATATAATCCACCACCCAGTGGACAACCAGTAGATCAATCAGGAGGTTATGCTATAGATATTACCACTGAAAAGAAAGTCTATACCTTTGAATTCACTATGAGGCAAGGGACTGATACAAGAGCAAGATTTGAATTTCAATTAGGACAAGATACTGGGATAATCTACATTGATAATGTGAAGTTAATAAGAGTTGGGACAGCGGAACCTCCTCCTCCACCACCAGCTCTCGGAGAAAAGTACTGGTACCAAAAGGTTTGGGAGGAGAATTTTGACACTATAAATGAAAATGTTTGGAGTTTTGAGATTGGTAATGGCCATGCCCAAGGAATTCCAGGATGGGGTAATGCTGAGTTACAATACTATAAGAGAGAAAATGCCTATGTGGAAAATGGAGTGTTAGTTATCGAGGCTAAAAAAGAACAAGCTAGTGATAAATATGGTACTTATAGCTACACCTCTTCGAGAATGAAAACCCAAGGAAAATTCAATGTAAAATTTGGAAGAACAGAATTTAGAGCAAAACTTCCATATGGAAAAGGTATATGGCCTGCCCTCTGGACCCTTGGGGAAAACATTACTAAGGTTGGATGGCCAACATGCGGAGAGATTGATGTAATGGAGCTTCTTGGCCATGAACCTAAAAAAGTATATGGCACAATACATGGACCTGGATATTCGGGAGCATCAAGTAAAGGTGGAAGCTATACTCTGCCTTCAGGAGACTTTACCCAGGACTTTCACATCTTTGCAGTAGAATGGGACCCTATAGGAATCAAATGGTATGTAGATGATGTAAAGTTCTTCCAAATAACAAGAGTAGAAGTTCCTGGAGATTGGGTATTTGACCATCCCTTCTTTATCATAATGAACGTAGCTGTTGGAGGATATTGGCCAGGATATCCTGATGCAACTACTACTTTCCCACAGAAAATGTATGTAGATTATATTAGAGTATATAAAGGTGTAAGTATGGGAACAATTGATAATGGCAACTTTGACTATCCATTAACTAACGATCAAGTCAACTGGCCCGATGATTGGTTCCTATGGTATGGATCCCCCTATGGAATGGGTGGAACTGCTACAGCAGAAATTGTAGAGAAGGTTGCAGTGGTAAATGTGCAGAGTATAGGCTGGGAACCTTGGCATGTACAATTTAATCAGTGGGTAGGACTTTCTAATGGAAGAACTTACAAGTTAACCTTTAAAGCAAAAGCTGAAAAACCAAGAGATATAAACGTAAAATTCATACATCCCACAAATTATACTTATTACGCAGGTCAAACATACAATTTAACAACAAATTGGCAAACTTTTGAATTACAATTCTTATTTACTGCAGATTATCCTGTAGCAAATCTTACTATTGAACTTGGCAAAACTCAAAATCCTGCTACAGGAAAGGTATACTTTGACGACTTTAATTTGGAAGAAGTACAATAAAAACAAAAGAGGGAGAGAATTTTCTCTCCCTCTTTTTAAAAATTTTATTATCCTCAGATAAGGAATTATAAATTAAAGGGATTTTCACCCTCGTAATATACTCCTTCGGGTAATGGATAGTATATTTCCTTCACTCCTAATAATTTTAATGTTTCGTATATATACTTTCCAACATGCTTAACACCTACAGCGGTATGATGAGGGAATTTTTTCTCAAGAAGTATATATCTATAAAATCTTCCCATCTCCTTTATTGCGATGACTCCGATACCTCCAAAGGATTTTGGATCTATATCAAGAATTTCTCCCTCCGCAATATAAGAAATCAATTTCCCCTCGGGAGTAGAGTGTAATCTAAAGATTAAAACCTCACCAGGTTTCAATCTTCCCTCGAGGGTGCCCCTTGTTATATCTGGTTCCTTTCCTGGTTCCATAAGTCTATGCATAATTAATTGATATTTTATAGAATAATCTAATAAACAAGAGGAGGGTGTATTGCCACAATGAAATCCCATAAAAAGATCTGTAAATTTATAGTTTTTTATTCTATTCTTTGATTCCTCAATTAGATCATAAGGGACAGTATTATTGACATCTAACAATGTAACAGGTAGTTCGCTTACAGTATAGATCATATACTCGCTTAATGCACCATATATATCTGACTCACAGGATACTGGTACTCCTCTTGCAGCTAACCTCGAATTTACATAGCAGGGGACAAATCCAAAATATCTTTCGAAGGAAGGCCAACATTTATTTGCGAAAATTCCAAATTCTGATGCACCTAGATTTTTTTCCATAAAATCTATTAAGGCAACTTCATATTGGGCTAATTTTGTGATTAAATCAGGATATTTATTACCTACCCCAAGTTCTTTACTCATATCTTCTGCTATTTGAGGTATTCTAGAATCATTCTCAGCTTTCTTAAAAATGTCATATAAATCCAGCTCACTATTTTCCATTATTGATATTCCAAGATCATAGAGGGGCTTTATGGGAGCATGCATAGTATAAAAATCTTGGGGTCTTGGTCCAAAGGAAAATATTTTCAGTTTTTTTAAAGCAAGAATAGATCTTGCTATGGGAATAAATTCTCTAATCATATCCACAATTTCCGAGGGTATTCCCACGGGATAATGGGGAATATAAACCCTTATATTTCTTAACCCTAAATTGTAGCATAAGCTGAGAAATCCACAGTAGGCATCTCCTCTTCCGTTGAATAAATCTTTTCCCGTCTCCTCCCCTGCTGCACATACCATTACAGGTCCTTCAAACTTTTGGGCAAGGAGAGAGGTAGGTCCCTCAGGACCAAAATTTCCAAGATAAATAACTAAAGAATTTACTCCTTTATCCTTTATTTCCTTTAAAGCCTTTAAAACATCTCCCTCATTTTCTATTATGGTCTCAATATTAGTAATAGATAATCCTTCTTTATTGCATTCTTCAACCACTTTATTTTTTCTATTTCGAGAAAGCTCAATAGGGAAACAGTCTCTGCTTACTGCAATAATACCTAATTTAACCTCAGGAATATTTTTCATTACCCTACACCTCCATTAATTAATTTTGCCCATATACCTCGTGAAATCTTTCATACCATTTCTTAACCTCTAAAGGAGATAAAGATTCTGGAGTTCCCATTGTTAATGCAAAATAATATGTTTTTGCTATCTCTTCTACAATTACCGCGTATTTCAATGCCTCAGAAGGGGTTTTTCCAAAGGTAAATACTCCATGATTCTTAAGTAAAACTATAGGAGTAAAACTTGAATGCTTTTTTACCCATTCTGGTCTATTTTCATCATTTATTACCTCAAGAAGAGCTTTTCCCACATCCTCTAAGGGGATGGGAAAAGCATATCTTGCTACTTTTATTTCTTCACCAAAGTAATCCGCATGGGAAGTAAGGTAAACAGGAATTGGTTTTCCCAATAAAGCAAAACTTGTAGCAAAGGGAGAATGGGTATGAACTATGCCACATATATCTTTTCTCTCCCTATATACTACTAAATGGGAAAGGGTATCTACTGATGGTTTTAAGTTTCCTTCAACTATATTTCCCTCAAGATCTACAACGACCATTTTTTCAGGGGAAAGATCTTCATACTTGATCCCACTTGGTTTTATAACAACAAGATTTGTTTCTAAATCTCTTCCACTTACATTTCCACTGGTCAAGACTACAAGATTATTTTTAGGTAGTTCCATATTCATCTTATAAATTTCTTCTCTTAGTTCTTTTAAAAGCATTTTAAATCACCCCATAAATTTATTACTTTTTTAATCTAAGAACATTCCAAGAGAATTTAGGAAATAAAACCTCTAAAATATTTCCATTCATCTTTGAAGTATTAATTTTATGAGGAACAATTCTATTGGGATCTTCAGGGGTATTTCCTATATAAGAATCAGAGGATTCATATACAATTTGTTCTATAACCTTATATCCATCAAAATCCCTCAATTGATACTCTACTAATAAATCATTTTCTATATCCCTATTTACAGCAAAAATAGATATAGAATCTTCCTCTTCATCATATGTAACTAAAGTATCAAGTATTGGAACATCTGTATAAAGTTTAGAATCATATTTAGGAGAATTAATCTTAGGAAGAAGAACTACCCCACGCCCATAATTTGCAATATGTAAGAAGGGATAATAAATTGTCTGCCTATATGCCATTCCACCTTTTATAGTTGTAATAGGGGCAAGAACATTAACAAGTTGTGCCAAACATGCAATTTTAATTCTATCTACATGTCTTAGAAGAGTCATCATCATACATCCTACAAGTAAAGCATCAGCGAAAATATAATCTTCTTCAAGAATAGGTGGTGCTACTTGCCACGGCTCTATATTTTTATCCTTTTCAAAGGAATGATACCAGACATTCCATTCGTCAAAGGATATATTAACATCATTTTTCATACGTTTTACTGCCTTAACATAATTAATAGTAGAAATTACTGTTTTAATAAATTCTTCCATATCTAAATTCTTTGCAATAAAGCTTTTTAAGTCTGGATCCTTTGGTAAGTTTATAAAATCTAATCCAGGCATATTTGCATAGTAATGTAGAGAAATATAATCTACTACATCATATGTATGTTCTAAAACTATTCTTTCCCATTCTGGAAAGGTGGGCATTTTAGGACCTGAACTTCCACATACCACAAGCTCTATATTAGGATCAATTTGTTTCATAACCTTTGCTACTTCCCGTGATAATCTTCCATACTCATGGGCAAGCTTATGTCCAATTTGCCATTCCCCATCCATCTCATTTCCTAAATTCCAAACTTTTATTTTATGAGGTTCATTATACCCATGCTTCCTTCTTAAATCACTATAATAAGTTCCTCCATGAAAATTACAGTATTCTACTAAATTTCTTGCAGAATCAATCCCTCGAGTTCCCAAGTTTATAGCCATCATAACCTCAGAATTTACCTTCTTGCTCCATTCAATAAATTCATTTATACCCACCTCATTGGGCTCGATACTTCTCCATGCAAGCTCTAATTTTCTTGGCCTTTGTTCCTTTGGACCTATCCCATCTTCCCAGTTATATCCCGATACAAAATTTCCACCAGGATATCTAATAATAGAAACTTTTAAGGCTTTAACCAATTCAATTACATCCTTTCTAAAGCCCCTTTCGTCTGCTGAAGGATGATCTGGTTCGTAAATTCCAGTATAAATTGCTCTTCCTAAGTGTTCTATAAAAGATCCATAAATTCTTTTATCTATTTTGGAAACAACAAACTCTTTATCTAAAATTACTTTTGCCTTTTGCATTTTTTAGAATCCTCCTTTGAGATTAAGTTTACTAAAATTTATACTATAATTTTAGATTTATTGCAAGGATTTTCTGGGATTAAAATTTATTTAAATATATAGAAGCATCAAAAAGGCAGAATTCTATAACTCTTGGATCTCATTAATTAATTCCTTTATTAGACTCTTAACGGAAACAATTTTATTTACTCTATAAACATTAGCTCCTGCAAAAGCAAAGCCAGCTTTCAAGATCCCTTTCTTTGCATTAATTAAAGCCAAGGCAATACAATAGGGGGTATTAATATAGTCACAGGTTTTTATACACTGAAAAACACACTTGAAAGGTTTCTTCTCTCCCTTTTCAACAGATTCTAAAAATTCATTTTTTATAGCCCTTCCGGGAAGCCCCACAGGACTTTTAATAAGTATAACATCTTCCTTTTTTGCATCTAAATAAGCTTTTTTAAATCTGAAATCTGCATCACACTCTTCGGTAGCAACAAATCTTGTTGCCATTTGTACTCCGGCTACACCCATTTTTAAGAATTTTGCAATATCCTTTCCATCATAAATACCACCCGCTGGTATAATTGGTATTTCTTTATCATATCTTTCTTCTATAACTCTTACCTCATTAATTACTTCCTCCAATCGCTTCTCTAGTGTAATTGTTGGATCCTCTAATTCTTCTTTTTTAAATCCCAGATGTCCTCCTGATAAAGGCCCTTCTACAACAAAGGCATCAGGTATATAGTTAAATTTTTCTATCCATGTTTTTGCAATTATTCTTGCAGCTCTACCTGAAGAGACAATTGGGACTAATTTTGTTCTACTTCCTTTTATAAGATATTTTGGTAAATCTAAAGGCAAACCTGCTCCTGAAAAAATAATATCAATTTTCTCTTCTATCGAAGTTTTTACCATATCTACAAAATTTGTTAAAGCCACCAAAATATTCACACCAATTATTCCCCTTGTTTTCTCTCTGGCTTTTCTTATCTCTTTTCTTAAGGCTCTAATATTTGCTTCTAAAAAATTATTCCCAAAATCAGGTTCCATCATACCAATACCTGCTGTTCCTATAACTCCGATCCCACCTTCTTCTGCTACCGCAGACACTAAACCTGAAAGGGAAATTCCAACGGACATTCCTCCCTGAATTATAGGGATCCTTGCAACTAAGTCGCCAATTTTTAAACTTGGAATTCTCATGATATAAACTCCTTCAAATTTTTCTTATATTATACTCCTGAAAATACTAAAAACAAAGAAAAGAAATATTATGAGAAAATCATATATTAAGAAAAGCTAAAATCTTATTCTTTATCTATTCCACATACCACTATAATCATTGTTTTTATAAAAATAAAAATGTTATAATTAGTCAAGATAGTAGACTAATTAGGAGGTGAAAGAATACTTAAAGTTGGCGTAATTGGCTATGGAACTATGGGGAGAGTTCACTGTAATGCTTATATGTGTATTCCAGAGGTAAGTCTTACAGCTATCTGTAAAGAATCTCAAGATATATCTATCCCAAATGTTAAACTCTATAAAAATCCCTCTGAACTTATTAAGGATCCAGATATTCAATTAGTAGATATATGCTATCCAACTCCTTACCATAAGGATTTAAGTATCTTAGCTTTAAAAGAAGGGAAATATGTAATATGTGAAAAACCCTTAGCTCGAACTTTAAAAGAAGGAGAAGAGATTTTAGAAACAGTAGAAAAAACAAAGGGAAAATTTTTTGTGGGACATGTTTTGAGATTTTTCCCCCAATACGAAATGGCATACTCTATGATTAAAAATGGAAGCTTGGGAAAGATAGGGATAGCAAATTTTAGAAGAGGTGGACCCTTCTCCTTAGGAAGAAGAGATTGGTATGCTAATTTTGAGATGAGTGGTGGTGTTGTTTTAGATATGATTATTCATGATTTTGATTTTGCAAGATGGGCCTTTGGAGATGTAGAAAGAGTTTATGGGAAAGGCTTAGCTTATAGGGGTTATAATCATTTAGATTACGCTTTAGTTATTTTGAGACATGAATCTGGAGTAATAACTCATGTGGAAGGAAGTTGGGCTCATGCAGAACCATTCTTTATGACGTATGAAATTACAGGAGAAAAGGGAATATTAGAATTTGATAGTAGACGAAGCGTTCCTTTAAGGATAAATGCTAAGATTATGGAAGAAAGAAAAGAAGGGGTTGCTTATCCTGAAAGTCCCTTAAGAGAAGATCCATATACTAAAGAGATAAAGCATTTTGTGGATTGTATATTGAACAATAAAGAGCCTATGGTAAGTGTGTATGATGCCTATAAAGCCTTAGAGATTTCTATTAAGGCTTTGGAATCCATAGAAAAAAGGAAAGTTATTTCCCTAAGATAAGGAGGATTAAAAATATGGTAAAAATAGGAATGGCAAGTTTTGCCCATATGCATGCCTTTAGTTATGTAAATTGTGTATTACAAAATCCCGATGCAAAGCTTGTGGGGATATGGGATGAAAATGAGGAAAGAGGAAAAATAGTAACCCAAAATTATAATACAAAGTTTTATCCTTCCTATGAGGATTTATTAAGGGAAATTGATGGGATAATCATCTGCTCTTCTAATAAGAATCATATGCCATTAACTATTAAGGCATCAGAGTTTGGGAAACACGTATTATGTGAAAAGCCATTAGCTACAACCATAGAGGATGGAAGGAAGATGTTAGAATATGCAGAGAAAAACAAAATATTCCTTATGACAGCCTTTCCTGTAAGATTTGCTCCTCTTGCCTATAGAGTAAAAGAACTTTTAGAAAGTAAGATCTTAGGAGAGATCCTTGCTATAAAATCCAGCAATCACGGGAGAATGCCGGGGGGTTGGTTTATAGATAAAGATGAGGCTGGAGGAGGAGCAGTGATGGATCATACAGTCCATGTAGTAGATTTAATAAGATGGTATACAGGAAAGGAATTTACTTCGGTATATGCAGAGATTGATTCAAGACTTCATCCTGAGATAAATATAGATGACTGTGGAATATTATTGATGACCTTAGAAAATGAAATCTTTGTCTCCTTGGATCCCTCTTGGTCAAGACCAAATGTTTTTCCCACTTGGGGAGATGTGACCATGGAGATTATTGGAACAAAAGGAACCATCACCTTAGACATTTTTTCCCAAAACATAGTTTTTTATAACGAAGCAGGAAATAGAATAACCTATGAGAATTGGGGAAGTAATATGGATTATGATTTAGTTTCTTCTTTTATAAATAGTATCAAAGAGAATAAATATCCTCCAGTAACGGGATATGATGGATATAAAGCAATGGAAGTTGCTATTTCCGCATATCTATCCTATGAAAAGGGAGAGCCTATAAAATTACCTTTATAGATCTTAAAAAAAAGGGGGGG
>FMJZ01003794.1_pt1 | contig 76459 bp, 59 predicted proteins | sample 1987881 | NCBI WGS metagenome assembly FMJZ01 (sample SAMEA4378227, study PRJEB15110) | soil metagenome | biome: soil; feature: Field; material: Soil | place: India | collected 2015-03-11 | depth 0 m
AAGGGAGGTTAAATAGAGATATGCAGGATTTAGAAGGAAAAGTCAAGGATTTAATCTCAAAAATGACCCTTGAGGAGAAAGTTGCTCAATTAGGGGCTATTGAAGCAACAAATTTTATTGAGAATGGAAAATTGTTGCAGGACAAGATGAAGGAGCTATTAAAAAATGGTATTGGTCAGATTACAAGATTAGCAGGGGGAAGAGATAGAGATCCTGAAAAAGTTGCAGAATTTGCAAATGAGATTCAGAGATTTTTAATAGAAGAGACCCGACTTGGAATTCCTGCAATCATTCATGAGGAATGTTTAAGTGGATTCATGGCAAAATCATCAACTACTTTCCCTCAGGCTATAGGGTTGGCAAGCACCTTTGATCCAGAACTTATTGAGAAGGTATCATCAGTTATAAGAAAGGAAATGAGAGCAGAGGGGGTCCATCAAGGATTAGCTCCAGTTTTAGATATACCAAGGGATCCAAGATGGGGAAGAACTGAAGAAACCTTTGGAGAAGATCCATACTTAGTTTCAAGGATGGCATCTTCATATGTTAAGGGGCTTCAAGGGGAAAATATAAAGGATGGGATTATCGCAACGGTAAAACACTTTACCGCTTATGGGATTTCTGAAGGAGGGAGAAATTTGGGCCCTGCAAGGGTATCCGAGAGGGAATTAAGGGAAGTATTTTTATTCCCCTTTGAAGTTGCAATAAGAGAGGCAGGCTCCCTTTCCCTTATGAATGCATATCATGAGATCGATGGGATACCCTGTGCATGCTCCAAATTCTTATTGACAAAAATCTTAAGAGAAGAATGGGGATTTAAAGGATATGTAGTTTCCGATTATATTGCTATTGACATGCTGAATCACTTCCACAAGGTTGCTAAGGATTTGAAAGAGGCAAGTATAAAGGCATTAGAGGCGGGAATTGATATTGAACTACCAAATGTAAAATGCTACGGAGAACCCCTCTTAGAAGCAATAAAAGAAGGATTAATTTCTGAAGAGGTTATTAATAATGCTGTAGCAAGAGTATTAAGAGTTAAGTTTATGTTAGGATTCTTTGATGAAAAACCCTATGTTGACCCCAAAAAGGTTTATTCAATCTTAAATCATCCTGAACATAGAAAATTGGCATTGGAAGCTGCTAAAAAATCTATAGTTCTCTTAAAGAATGATGGCATACTACCTTTAAGAAAAGATTTAAATACTATTGCAGTGATCGGCCCTAATGCAAATAGTAAATTAAACCTCCATGGAGATTATAGTTTTTCTGTTCATATTCCAGTAGTCTCAGAATTATTTGCAGGAGAAAAATTTGAGCCTGTGATTGCTGTGGAAACAATAAGTATTTTAGAAGGAATAAAAAATAAAGTCTCTTCTAGTACTAAAGTCCTTTATGCAAAGGGATGTGATCTTACTGGAGAATCCGAAGAGGGATTTAAAGAGGCGATTGAAATTGCAAAGCAATCTGATGTTGTAATAACAGTTATGGGAGAAAATAGTGGATTATTTAAAAAATCTCTATCTGGAGAGGGAAGTGATAGAACGGATTTAAATCTTCCTGGAGTACAGGAGAAATTATTGAAGACTTTATATGAGCTTGGAAAACCTATGGTATTAATCCTTGTTAACGGCAGACCTTTATCTATAACTTGGGCAAGGGATAATCTGAATGCAGTATTAGAAGCATGGTATCCTGGAGAAGAGGGAGGAAATGGGGTAGCAGAAATCCTCTTTGGTGATTATAATCCATCAGGAAAACTTCCTATTTCCTTTCCAAAGGATGTGGGACAGATACCAGTATATTACAATAGAAAACCCTCAGCCTTTTCTGAATATATAGATATGGATACAAATCCATTATTTCCCTTTGGACACGGTCTTTCCTATACAAATTTTGAATATTCAAATCTTGTTATAACTCCTGAGAAGGTATCACCTAATGGATTTGTTGATATAAGCTTTAATCTTAAGAATATAGGAGAAAGAGATGGAGAAGAGGTAGTTCAACTTTATATTCACGACCAATGGGCAAGTTTGGAAAGACCTGTAAAGGAGTTAAAAGGCTTTGGGAGAATACATTTAAAGGCGGGAGAGGAAAGAAAAATCACCCTTAGATTGTACCCAGAACAATTAGCCTTTTATGATGAATTTATGAGATTTATTGTTGAAGCTGGAACCTTTGAAATCTTTATTGGTAGCTCCTCTGAAGATATTAGACTTACTGGAAAATTCGAGATAACAGAAACAAAAACAATTACTAAGGAAAGAAGATTTAAGAGTGATGTGTTTATAGAATAAAGAGAGGAGGTGAGATGATTTTAAATTTTTCTCCAAATAAAAAATTTTTAGGGAGGTGTCTTAAGTGAAAAGGCTTCTTTTAGTCTTCCTCTTAATTCTCATATCATTGATATCTTTTTCTCAGATAGGTTTTTCTCAGCTTGCGCCAGGTATTCCAAGACATGAAACAATAATTGTTAACATATTAACTGGAAGAATAGGATCACCAGATAATTTCAATGTTTGGGCAGCAACATGGAGATCCCCTGATAGAGGAATACAACAGTTAATGTTAGAACCACTATGGATCTCAGACCCTGCTACAGGAAAAATTATAAATGCTCTAGCAAAGGACAGACCTACATATAATAAAGATTTCACAAAGATGGTTGTAAAATTAAGAGAAGGATGTTATTGGAGTGACGGTGTAGAGTTTACTGCTGATGATGTAATATTTACTGTAGAACTAGCCATGAAAAATCCCGATATGGGATATAATGCAGTATTTAATGCATATGTTAAGAAAGTATCAAAAACCGATAAATATACTGTACTTTTTGAACTGAAAACACCAAATTCAAGATTCCATACATATTTCTTAGATAGATGGGGAGCCTGTAGGCCATTACCAAAGCACATTTTCGAAAAAGTAAAAGATCCAGTAGCATTTGATTTCAAACCTCCTGTAAGTTCTGGACCATACACTCTTCATAGTTATGATCCAGGTGGATACTGGGTGTTATGGCAGAAAAGAGAAGATTGGCAGAGAACTCCAACAGGAAAACTCTTTGGAATGCCTCAGCCCAAATATGTACTATTCATCGTTTATGGCCCACCTGAGAAAAGTGTAATGGCTCAAGCAGCCCATCAATTAGAGATGGTAGATCTAACTACTGAAGCATTAAGAGCAGCTCTTGCTGCAAATCCATATGCAAGATCATATAGAAAAGACTATCCTTGGATAGTTAATGTTGATCCATGTGTTTCTGGTTTATTCTTCAACAATGAAAAACCTCCATTTAATATAAGAGATGTAAGATGGGCATTAGCTCTTACCATTGATATAGCAGAATATATGGGAATTGCCTTTGATGGAGCTGCAGTAATGTCTGCTCTTCATATCCCTTCAACTCCTGCATATATAAATTGGTACTTCAAACCATTAGAAAGCTGGCTTAGGAACTTCACTATAGATGTGGATGGAAAGCCATTTAAACCTTATGATCCAGATGCTGCATTAAGAGTAGCAGAGTACGCAAGAAAGAGGGGATATAAAGTTCCAACAGAACCAGCCCAGATTAAAGAGATCTTTGGGATGGGATGGTGGAAATATGCACCAGATGTTGCAGAGAGACTTCTCATGAAGCATGGATTCAAGAGAGATAGAGATGGGAAATGGCTAACTCCAGAAGGCAAACCTTGGAAGATAACAATAATATCTCCACCAGAAGCACACTCAATTGGATTTAGAAATGCCTTTGCATTAGCTCAAGCTTGGAAGAAATTTGGGATCAGTGCAGAAGTACTAACTTCTGACATAGTGGATACATTGGTTGGTAGAGGAGAATTTGAGGTATCTACCTCAGGGCAATGGCCAGCAAGAGAACCATGGGGTGGACATCCAGACCTCTATAGAACTTTTTCACCCTTCCATTCTAAATATTATAAACCAATGGGAGAAAGCTATCCCGGACATAATTGTAGATGGTTCGATGCAAGAATGGATAAGATTATTGAGCAAATAGAAAAAATTAGCTGGGATTCTACTGAAAACAAAAAATTAGGAATGGAAGGATTAAAGCTATTAGTAACAGAGATGCCATCAATTCCAACATTCACATATCCAGGAGTTGTTGCATGGGATGAATACTATTGGACCAACTATCCTGGTGCAGAAAATCCATACTGTATGCCATATCAACACTGGCCAAACTTCAAATATATGCTACCATTCTTAAAACCTACGGGAAGAAGGTAAGGGATATATAATAATCAGTTAAAATTGAGGTATAATAAAATAAAATCCCCCTCCCATAAATGGGAGGGGGAAATAAAACTTAGGGAGGAAATTAAATAAAAATGAACTTTGTGAGGGGATATTTAATACCAAGACTTATCAGTTATTTTTTAGTAATATTTGTAGGAATTACTATTGTATTTATTGTTCCCCGTCTAAGTCCCATAGATCCCGTTCAACAGATGATTAATACTATAACTACAATGGGAACATATATGGATCCACAAGCAATAGAAAAGCTAACAGAAACCCTAAAGGATCTATATGGGCTTAGGGGAACTCTCTGGCAACAATACTTAAACTTTTTGGGAAGATTTATAAGGGGAGATTTTGGTCCCTCTTTCTTTAGATTTCCAGTTCCCGTCTCAAAACTTATTGTGGATTCTCTTCCTTGGACTATTGGACTCCTTTTTGTATCAACCTTTTTATCCTGGTTAATAGGAAATATCTTAGGAGGAATTTGTGGGTTCTTCTATCAGAAAAGATGGGCAAGATTTTTAGAAAATACAGCTATGATTATTCGTCCCATCCCCTATTACATATTTGCCCTTATATTATTACTTATATTCGGATACTTTTTAAAAATATTACCTATTGCAGGAGGATTTTCCATAGGAACAACCCCATCCTTTAGTCTAGGATTTATAGCAGATCTTTTTAAATATGCACTTCTTCCCCTTTTATCTATGATGACCCTTGGTATAGCAGTTACCCTTCAGTCCATGAGATTGATAGTTCAAAATATATTAAGGGAAGATTTTATTGCTTTTGCAAAGGCAGGAGGAGTAAAAAATAGAACTCTTCTTTTTAAATATGTGATAAGAAATGCAATGCTTCCTCAAATTACAGGTCTTGCGCTTTCCATGGGACAGATATTTGGAGGGGCATTAATAACAGAGATTGTCTTTTCCTATCCTGGCATGGGGACTCTGCTTTATAATGCCATAAATACAGGAGACTATAACTTAATAATGGGAATAACTGCAATGTCTATTGTAGGAATTGCAACCTTTATTCTCATCATAGATCTTTTATATCCATTATTTGATCCAAGAATAAGATATAAATAGGAGGAAAAGATAAAGTGAGAGTATTAAAAGATCTTTTAAGAGATGGAAAATTTAGATTTGGATTTATAGTTATATGTATTCTTTTGTTCTTAGCAATTTTATCCTTTTTTTCTCCCCATGATCCCACAAAATGGAATATTTTTCCCAGGGATCTTCCCCCTTCCTTTCAACATATTCTAGGAACAAATTCAAAGGGACAAGATGTTTTTTGGGAAGCAACCTTTGCCATAAGAAACTCTCTGATCATATCGGTAATTGCAGCACTATTCTCAAGAATTATTGCAATAATTGTTGGATTAGTAGCAGGATACCTAGGGGGAAGGATAGATAGATTCTTAATGTCCATTAGCGATAGCTTCCTTATCTTACCCCTTCTTCCCATATTGATATTAATATCCTCTTTAATAAGGGGACACTTAAGCTTATTTTCCTTAGGGATTCTTCTTGGGATATTTGGATGGCCATGGGATGCAAGACTAATTAGAGCTCAAGTCCTAAGTTTGAGGGAGAGGGAATTTACATATACTTCCATCCTATCGGGCTACTCAACAATAAGTTTAGTAACAAAGGAATATCTTCCCTTTGTTCTTCCTTTGATTTTTTCAACAGTAATTAATAACATGGGATGGAGTGTAGGATTAGAGGTAACTCTATCCATATTAGGTTTATCAAATCTTGCCATTCCCACCTTAGGAACAACTCTTAATTGGGCAATAAACTATCAAGCTATGCTTCTTGGGATATGGTGGTGGTTATTAACTCCTGTTGTAATTTCAGTATTTTTGTTTATCAGCCTATATTTACTTTCAGTGAGTATAAGTGAATATTCAGATCCAAGAACAAGAATTCAAAGAATAGGAATAGCAAAGGAGTGAAAAGATGCCAATATTAAAATCAGAGAATTTGAAATCCTTTTATATGTTAGATATTTATGGAAGAAAGCATTTAATCCAGGCAGTAAATGGAGTATCCTTAGAGATTGAGGAGAGGGAGATATATGGAATAGCAGGGGAATCTGGATGTGGAAAAAGCACCTTAGTGAGAGTTTTATATGGGATGATAGAGCCACCCTTATCCCTTATTGATGGAAATGTATTCTATAAAAGAGATGGAGAATTTATTAGTATTTTCACTTTATCCGAAGAGGAACTCAGGAAATTAAGATGGGAATTTATCTCTTATATCCCTCAAGGATCCATGAATATTCTAAATCCAGTTATCAAGATAATAGATTCCTTTTGGGATTTTGTAGGGGCACATGTATCCAAGGGCGAAAAGGAAAAGATGGAACATTCCCTTTTTGAATTTCTCAAAACGTTAGGATTACCTTCAAAAACTCTATATGCTTATCCTCACCAATTATCAGGAGGTATGAGACAAAGGGTAATTGTTGCCTTAGCAACATTTTTAAATCCAAAGATAATAATTGCAGATGAGCCAACAACAGCATTGGATGTGGTAGCTCAAAGGGGAGTAATACAGCTTTTAAAGTCTATCCAATCATTTCTAAATAATACAATAATTCTTGTCACCCACGATATGGGAGTTCATGCAACAATCTCTGATAGGATAGGGATTATGTATGCAGGAAATATAATCGAAGAGGCAAAGACAGAAGAGATATATGAAGATCCCCTTCATCCCTATACCCAATATCTAATAAAATCCCTGCCCAAAATAGGGGACAAGTCATATAAAGTAAGTGTACCAGGCACTCCTCCATCCCTTGCTAATCCTCCATCGGGATGTAAATTTCATCCTCGATGCAATTATGCAATGGAGGAATGTAAAGTAAATATTCCAAAATTTGTAGAGGCAAAACCCCAACACAAAGTTGCGTGCTTCCTATATTCAAAGGAGGTAGATTCATGACAAATAACAACTATATTTTAAAAGTTGAGAATCTAACAAAGATATTTACCTTAGGGAATATATTCTCAAGGATAAAGATTATTGCAGTAAATAATGTTTCCTTTGATATAAGAGAGGGAGAAGTATTTACCTTAGCAGGAGAAAGTGGAAGTGGAAAGAGTACTGTAGCAAGAATTATTTTGGGATTTCATGAACCAACAAGTGGGAGAATAATTTATAAAGGAAAGGATTTAACAAGTTTAAATAAAGAAGATAGGAACTTTTTCAGAAGGGAAGTTCAAGCAATATTTCAGAATCCCTTTGAAAGCTTTAATCCATTAAGAAAAGTTTCCAGTTATTTATATGAGACCTTGGAGAATTTTAATATGGCAGGAGATGAAAAAGAGGAAGTAGTAGAGAAAGCATTAAGATCTGTGGGATTATCAAGGGAAGAGGTCATGGATAAATATTCCAGTGAATTCTCAGGGGGACAACTCCAAAGGATATCGGTAGCAAGAGCATTGATAACAAAACCTTCCCTTTTGATAGCAGATGAGCCTGTATCAATGATAGATGCATCTTTAAGGATGTCCATAGTAAACCTTTTTAAGGAATTAAAAGAAAATAGTAATGTAAGTGTAATATATATTACCCATGATCTTGCTACTGCTTATTATATTAGTGATAGGATAGCAATAATGTTTAGAGGGGAGATAGTAGAGTCAGGAGAGGTAGAGAAGGTATTAATGGAACCAAAACATCCTTACACAATGATTTTAAGTGAATCAATACCAGAGCCAGACCCAAAGAAAAGATGGAAGAAGCAGGTTTCTCTTTCTTCCTTTGAGGAAGAGGAATTTTTATTAAAGGGATGTAAATTTGCAAAGAGATGTTCCTTTGTAATGGATGAATGTACAAAACAGGAAATTCCATACTTTGAGATTAATGGAAGAAAAGTTAAATGCTTACTTTATAGATAGGGGTAGAATAAGATGGTAGAGCTTTCAGAAATTGCATCTTCTTTAATAGAAGGAAACAGAAAAAAGGTTCAGGAATTAGTAAGTTTAGCTATTAAAGAAGGAGTGCCAACTGAAAGGATAATAAACGAAGGATTAATAGCAGGAATGCAAGTTGTAGGAGAAAGATTTAAAAATAATGAGATTTTTGTTCCCGAGGTATTAGTCTCAGCAAGGGCAATGCATGCAGGTATGGATTTATTAAAACCTTTGTTGGCAAAATCACCGGAAATTTTAAAGGGAAAAATTGTTATTGGAACTGTAAAAGGAGATCTACATGATATAGGGAAAAACCTTGTTACAATGATGTTAGAAGGGGCAGGATATCAAGTTATTGATTTAGGAATAGATGTTGATGCAGAAAAATTTGTAGAATCAGTAAAGACCCATAACCCCAATATACTTGGAATGTCTGCCTTATTAACTACAACTATGCCCTATATGAAGGTAACAATAGAAGCCTTAGAAAAAGCAGGATTAAGAGATAAGATTAAAGTAATTGTAGGGGGAGCGCCAGTTACAGAAGAATTTGCAAAAGAGATAGGAGCAGATGGTTATGCCGAAGATGCAGGATCTGCAGTAGAATTAGTTAATAATCTCTTGGGAATAAAGAGTGCATAGAATAACAATATATCAGGAAGGGATAGAGATATATTCTTCAAGGGAGGAAAATCTTCTTAGAATACTACAAAAAAATAAAATAGAGATAGAGTCAGTCTGTGGAGGAGAAGGATGGTGTGGAAAATGTAAAGTATTAATAAAAGAAGGAAATCCTTCTCCTCTAACTTTAAGGGAGAAAAAGATTCTAACAAAGGAAGAGATAGAAAAGGGAGTAAGACTTGGTTGCCAGGTTTACCCTAAGAATGACCTTAAGATAGAGATATTAAATAAAACAAAAAAGATAAATAGCCTTTCCCAATTTAATTTAGATTTAAGAGTAGATCATAATCCTGTTATAACTTTAGAAAGTTTTTTCCTTCCTCTTCCAAGTCTTTATGATCAATCCTCAGATTTAGAGAGACTATTGAGGATAAAAAGGGGATTTAAAGTAAAAAATATCAATCTCATAAGAAAAATCCCAAGATTTTTAAGGGAAAATAATTTTCAAGGAAAATTGATAATTCACAATAATGAAATCATAGATCTGAGAAAAGAAGAATTTAATCTTCCTTTAGGGATTGCCTTTGACATAGGAACTACAACCTTAGTAGGATATCTTTTAGATTTAGAAAGGGGAAGAGAATTAGATATTCTCATAGAGCTAAATCCCCAAAGTCAATATGGAAGGGATGTAATTTCACGAATTACCCATGCTATAAAATTAGAGAAGGGGCTAAATATTCTCAGAAATTTAATTCTTTCTTCTCTTGAAGAGATTATAAGAAAATTGTGTTTAAAGAATAACCTTTCTCCTTTAGATATTTATGCCATATCCATTGCTGGAAATCCAACAATGATTCATATTTTATTGGGAATAAATCCTGAATATATAGCAATATCTCCATATACTCCTGTTATATCCTCGGAAATGATTTTTGATTCTAAGGATTTAGACTTTGATATTTCTCCATTTGCCAAAATTTATATCCTCCCTAATATTTCAGGATATGTAGGGGGAGATATAGTAGCAGGAATTTTAGCAACAGGATTGTGGAAAGAAGAAGGTAATATATTGTTTGTAGATATAGGAACCAATGGAGAAATAGTATTGAAAACTAATAAAGGAATATTTTCCTGCTCCACAGCAGCAGGACCTGCCTTCGAAGGAGGCCATATTACCCATGGAATGATAGCAATGGAAGGAGCTATAAATCATGTTTTTTTAGAGGGAAGAGAAGTAAAATTTAGTACCATAGGAAATAAAAGGGAAGAGGGAATTTGTGGTTCAGGCTTAATTGATGCTATTAGAGTAATGTTAGATTTAGAGATTATTGATGAGACAGGAAGATTTAAAAAAGGAGATTTTTTCTCCTTAGGAGATATTATTATTACTCAGAGGGATATAAGAGAACTTCAGCTTGCAAAATCTGCTATTAGATCGGGAATAGAGATTTTATTAAGAGAAGCAGGAATAAATTATAAGGATATAGCGAAAGTTTACTTAGCAGGAGCCCTTGGTAACTATATAGATAAGGATAGTGCTCTAAGAATTGGTATATTGCCTATTGTTGATCCTGAAAAAATTATCTTTGTGGGAAATTCTGCAGGAAGGGGAGCAGAATTGGTGCTTTTAAATAAAGAGTATATGGGTTTAGCAGAGAAGATATCAAAAGAAGTTATTTATATTGAGCTTTCTGGGAGAAAGGATTTTCAGGATTATTTTGTTGAATTCATGTATTTTAAAGGGAAGGAGAATTGAGGTGAAAACAAGAAAAATTTTTAGAAAGTTAGCATATTCATCAAAAGATGAAATTATTTTTGGAAAGGCAAAGTACCCTTTGAAATGTGGATTTGGTGTGGAAATAGGAAGTGGTAAAGTACTTCCTGAAGTAAATTTTACCCTTCCTCCTATGAGTATTAACGAAAATAACATCTTAGAGGTTAGAAAGAGATTTAAAGATATAGTGAATCGTATATTGAATAAAGCAGTGGAGTTGGAACAGGAATCCTTAGTTTTGGAATTTGAACATTTGTACGAGCTCACAAAAAATCCTGAGTGGGGTGCAGTAATTACTTCAGATATTAAAAGGATAATGGAAGGATTTAACAATAAATATGGATTAAAATCTGCATTAAGGGTTACCATTGCAGACATTAGAGATCAAGAAAGACCACCAAGAATGAGAACAGGAAAACTTACTGAAATTATGTTTAAGTCTTTTGAATTATGTGCAAAAGAAGGAGCAGATATTTTATCTATAGAAAGCACCGGAGGAAAAGAGGTTCATGATATGGCATTGTTAGAGGGAGATATGGCAGGAATAGCCTTTTCCTTAGGGATTCTTGGGGAAAGGGATATGGAATTTTTATGGGAAAATATAGTTAATATTTCTAAAAAATATAATGTTATACCAGGAGGAGATACCGCATGTGGTTTTGCAAATACTGCCATGCAACTTTCCCATCAGGGTATGCTTCCCAAGGTCTTAGCTTCAGTAATTAGACTTATGAGTGCTCCCCGTTCCCTAATTGCTATTGAGATGGGAGCAATAGGCCCCCTAAAGGATTGTGGATATGAAAATCCTATTTTAAAAATAATATCAGGAGTTCCCATAAGTATGGAGGGAAAAAGTAGTGCCTGTGCCCATTCATCTCCAATTGGAAATATATCTTCCTATGCTTGTGATCTTTGGAGTAATGAATCAGTCCAAGATGTAAGACTCCTTTCTGGATTTGCCCCAGAGGTATTTACAGAGATTCTTATCTATGATTGTAGGCTAATGAATTCTGCTTTTAAAATGGGATTTGAAAAAAAATTAAGAGATTTATTTATCTTATCTGATATATATTTAGATCCACAAGCTTTAGTAATGAGTCTGGATGTTGCTTATGAATCTGCCAGAAGGATTTTAGATTATGAAAATAATTATCAAAGAACCTTAGAATTAGGAAAATATGCAGTTTCTGTAATAAAAGACGCTTTAGAAAAGGAAGAAATAAATATTTCAGAGAGGGAAAAGGGTTGGCTTTATAAGATTCAAGAGGATTTAGAAAACCTACCCCAAGGTCATAGGGAAATTTTTGAAAGGGTTTATGATGATTATAAAGATTTATTTTTAAAGGAAGAATATGGGCTTTAAAGGTGATACAATGGAAAATTTAGAAAAATATGAGATGTGTTGGTTGGAATATAAACCTTTAGAAAATAAGGAATATTATAGAAGATGGGGAAATATTATTGTTTTTGAGAATTATTATGATATAAAATCCTGCCTTAAAGAACTTAAATTTTTCTTTAAAAATTCCTTAGAATTAGATCTTAAATATCACAAGAATCTTATTGATAAATCTTCTCTTATAATAGGAAGACTCGAAAAAATAAAGGAAATTTTTAAACCTGCTGAAGATTGGGATAAATTGATAAATGATGAGGGATTTATTATAAAAACTGCTAATTTAAGAGAGAATCAAAGAATTATAATAACAGGAAAAAATCTTAACTCCTTGATTTATGGAATTTTTGAATTAATAAAGAGAATTAGATTAAAGGAAGATCCTAACAATCTAAATGTTATAGAAAATCCAAAGGTAAAGTTTAGAATGATAAACCATTGGGACAATTTAGATGGAACCATTGAGAGGGGATATGCAGGAAAATCTATATTTTTTGAGAATAATAAGATTATATATTCGGAAAGATTAAGAGATTATGCAAGGCTTTTAGCATCCATTGGAATAAATGGTATAGTTTTAAATAATGTTAATGTTAAGAAAAAAGAAGTAGAACTTATTGAAAAATACTATTTGAAGAAGTTATTTAAAATAGCAAGATTATTTGGAGATTATGGAATCAAAATATATCTTTCCATAAATTTTGCCTCTCCCATATATTTGGGAGGACTAAATACTGCCGATCCTCTTTGTCAAGATGTAGTCTTATGGTGGAAAAAAAAGATAGAAGAAATATATGATATAATTCCCAATTTTGGAGGATTTTTAGTTAAAGCAGACTCTGAGTTTAATCCTGGCCCCCATATTTACGGAAGAACCCATGCCGATGGATCAAATATGCTTGCAAGAGCCTTAGCTCCTTTTAATGGATATGTTATTTGGAGAGCCTTTGTATATAATTGTATGCAAGACTGGAGAGATACAAAAACCGATAGAGCAAAGGCTGCCTACGACAACTTTAAACCCCTCGATGGACTCTTTGATGAGAATGTTATTTTACAAATAAAATATGGTCCCATGGATTTTCAGGTGAGAGAACCTGTCTCTCCCCTCTTTGGAGCCTTAGAAAAAACAAATCAGATTCTTGAATTACAGATAACCCAAGAATATACTGGCCAACAAATACATCTTTGTTATCTTGGAACCCTATGGAAGGAAATATTGGAGTTTGATACCTATGCAAGGGGAGAAGGGTCCAAAGTTAAAAAAATTCTTGAAGGAGAAGTATTTGGCAATAAAAATAATGGTTTTGCTGGAGTCTCTAATGTGGGAAATAGTGTTAATTGGACAGGACATGACTTAGCTCAGGCAAATCTCTGGACCTTTGGAAAAATATCTTGGAATCCCCATGAAGGTTTAGAAAAAATAACTAATGAGTGGATAAGACTAACCTTTGGAGATGATAAAAAGGTTATAGAAAATATTTCGTATATGCTTATAAATTCCCATAGGATATATGAAAAATACACTACTCCCCTTGGTTTGGGATGGATGGTAAATCCAGGAAATCATTTTGGACCCAACCCAGAAGGTTATGAATATTCCTATTGGGGAACTTATCATAGAGCTAATTTAAAAGCAATTGGAGTTGATAGAACATCAAAGGGAACAGGCTTTACCTTGCAGTATCACCATCCTTGGAGAGAGATTTTTGATGATATCGAAAAGTGCCCTGAAGATTTGCTTTTATTTTTCCACAGGGTACCTTATGATTATAAGTTAAAATCTGGTAAAATCCTTCTACAATTTATTTATGATTCCCACTTTGAAGGAGTAGAAGAGATAGAAAAATTAAAGGAGAAATGGTTAGAACTTGAAGGAAAAATAAACAAAGAGAAGTTTGAAAGGATCTTAGCAAAACTAAATCAACAGATCCAACATGCAAAGGAATGGAGAGATGTAATTAATACCTATTTTTATAGAAAAACGGGAATTTCCGATGAAAAGGGAAGAAAAATCTATCCCTAAGGAGGAAAAAAATGGATGAAAAACAATGGAAAACTTTATTAGATTGTGCCCATTTAAAACCAATGGAGAAGATTCCTGTTGGGTTAATTGTTGATAGTCCTTGGATTCCTGGGTTTCTTGGTATATCCCATTTAAGTTTCTATACAATCCCTGAGATATGGTTGAATTCTTATTTTGAGATTAAGAAAAGATTTCCAGAGGTTATATTTATTCCTGACTTTTGGGTAGAATACGGAATGGCTCAAGAACCCTCTGGGTTTGGAACAAAAATAACCTTTAGTAAAAATTCTACCCCCAATATACATCCCATTATCCCTTCCGCTGATGATTTAGGGGAATATCTGAAAAAGCTAAAAACTCCAAATCCTAAAACCGATGGGTTTATGCCCTTTATTTTAGAATTTTATAAATATGTGGAGCCCAAAATAAAAGAGAAGAAAGAATTTATAAAAATTATTGCCTCACGAGGCCCCTTTGCTATTGCATCTCATATTATGGGAGTATCAGAATTTTTAGTTTCAGTAAAAATATATCCTGAAGAGGCCAAAAAACTCATTGATATTACATCTGAATTAGTCATCGATTGGCTCTATGCACAAATAGAAACATTAAGCGATATTGAGGGAATTCTCGTTTTAGATGATATTGTTGGCTTTTTCTCTGAGGATGATTTCTTAGAATTTGTTTACCCATCCTTTAAGAAAATATTTTCATATTTTAACTTTTCTGTAAAAATCTATCACAATGATACCAATAACTCTGTATTTTACAAATATTTACCTGATTTGGGAATAAATATATTTAATTTTACCCACCTTCAAAATATAAAAGAAGTCTATGAAAAAACCCAAGGAAAAATTTGCCTTATGGGAAATATTCCTCCTTTAGATGTATTGGTTAAGGGAAAGCCTGAGGATGTAATAAAATGTGCTAAGAATATATTAAAAGAATTTTCTGAAAAAAGGGGAATCATTCTTTCAGCAGGTGGAGGAGTTTCTCCAGGAACTCCTGAAGAAAATCTAAGAGCATTGATTGAGAGCCTCAAGAAATAGAATTTTAATTTTTCTCTTCACTCATTTTTAGTATAATGATAAAGATTATTAAAGAACTTTTGGAGGTGCTAATGATGGATGTAAAACTTCTGAAGGGATTTGTAAAGGAAAAAATAGATGATGAGACATTGGAATATTTAAAGAATTTAGCTCATAAGTGCCGTGGAGATATTCTTAAGATGACCACATTAGCAGGATCAGGACATCCAGGAGGATCTATGTCCTCTCTTGAAATGTATCTCACCCTTTTCTTTTTTGCCAATGTTGGCCCTAAGAATTCAAAGGATACCAATAGGGATAGGGTAATAATAAGTCATGGCCATACGTCCCCTGGAGTTTATTCCGTCTTAGGAAACTTAGGATTTTTTGATATCGATAAGGCTATAGCATATTTTCGATTGGCAGGAAGTATCTTTGAGGGACACGTGGAAAGATATGTTCCTGGAGTGGAATGGAGTACAGGAAATTTGGGACAAGGACTTTCTGCAGGATGTGGTATGGCTCTCTCCTCAAAACTTCTTAAAAGAGATTTTCGGGTTTTTGTGATCATGGGAGATGGAGAACAGCAAAAGGGGCAAATCTCAGAAGCAAGAAGATTTGCTGTAAAATATAATCTTTCTAATTTAACTGTTCTCATTGATTATAACAAACTTCAATTATCAGGACCTCTATCCTCCATTATGCCTCAAAACATAAAAGAGAACTATCTTTCCGATGGATGGGAAGTGATAGAAGTAGATGGACATGATTTTCAAGATATTTATCAAGGGATAAGAAAGGCTATCTCTAATGGAAAACCCACTGCGATTTTAGCCCATACCATTATGGGTAAGGGTGTTTCCTTCATGGAAAACAAATTTGAGTTCCATGGAAGGGCATTAAAGATGGACGAGTACAAGAGGGCAATGGAGGAACTTGGAATAGAAGATGATTTGGAGAAGTATAAAAGAATGAGGGAAGGATTTAGGCCTGAAGGAAAACATATTGTAGAGATAGAGCCAGTAAATATAGATATAGGAGAGCCCTTCACATATACTCCTGATATGAAAATAGATAATAGGTCTGCCTTTGGAAAGGCATTAAAAAATCTTGCAGAATTAAATATTGGAAAAGAAGGTAAAACTCCTATTGCTGTCTTTGATTGTGATTTAGTAGAGTCGGTAAGAACCCATGAGTTTGCAAATATTGCTCCAGAAAACTTCTTTGAGGGAGGAATTCAGGAGCATAATACAGCAACCATAGCAGGAGCATTATCAACCCAAGGAGTTTTAACATTCTTTGCAGATTTTGGGGTATTTGGGGTAGATGAAACATATAATCAGCATAGACTAAATGATATTAATTTCACAAACCTAAAAGTGATTGTAACTCATTGTGGTTTAGATGTAGGAGAGGATGGAAAAACCCATCAGTGTATAGATTATATTGGAGTTTTCAGAAATCTTTTTGGATTTAAGATTATTATTCCTGCTGACGCAAATCAAACTGATAGAGTAATAAGGTATATAGCAAAGGAGAAAGGGAACTTCTTAGTTGCCATGGGAAGATCAGTTCTTCCCATAGTAACTAATGAAAAGGGAAACCCCTTCTTTGGAGGAGATTATAAATTTAAATATGGAAAGATGGATAAAATAAGGGACGGAGATAAAGGAGCAATAATTACTATAGGAAGTATGGTATTTAGAGGGGTTCAAGCTTGGGAAAAATTAAAGGAAATGGGAATAAGGGTAAAGGTTTTTAACTTTTCAACACCAAAGGAAATAGATTGGGATGCCTTAAAAGAGGCGGTAGATACAGGATTAATCATAACTTATGAAGATCACAATATCCACACTGGAATAGGGAGTATTATTGGAGATGCATTGGCAGAAAGGGGATTTAGAGTAAAGTTTATAAAATTAGGAGTTAAAGAATATGGAGCATCGGGAAAACCTGATGATCTCTTTAAGCTTCAAGACCTAGATGTAGACTCCCTGGTTAACGTGGTAAAGGAAAATATATAAAAAAATAAAGGGGACTAAAAGGTCCCCTATCTTCTAAATATTTTTTCTCCAGTATTGGGCCAGATAATTTTTTCTTCTTGGAGCATGTTAAAGGCAGAAACTTCTAATTTCTCTGCAAAACTTTCTTCTCCCCTTGCTCTAATTTCCCTTAATAATCGAGCATATAATCTTTCCACTTCTTGGGCTAAATAGGTAATTTCCTCCTGAGATTCAATTTTACAATTCCAATTCTTTCTATCAAACATGATTTTTAATGGTCCTTGCGTTTTTTCCAGGGGAAGAAGTATTAACTCTGTAGTATTTTGTCCCCACCTCTCAATTAAGGTTTTAGCAATATTTGAAAGAATCCTTTGAGAGAAACTTAAAATCTTTCTCCTTTCTTCCTTTTCCCACTCCTCAAAATAATCTGTTAGAGGTATAGCTTCTATAATAAATACATTTATATTTCCCTTTGGAGGTAAAACCCCAGGAAGAACATTTAAGGGATTTCCCTTTTGAAATAGCCAATATTTAACCTCAGAAGAACTTTCATAGAAAACTACACCACTGAATCCTCTCTTTTGAAGAAGGGCAAAAAATCTACTTGGAATTATGGTGTCAATATCCAATTGGGTATATAGAGGTTTTCCCATGTAAAGACCAGCAAGGGCAATAATAAGAGTTTTATCAATATTATAAAAACTGACCTTACCAACCCCTGAATAAATTTGTTGAATTAAAAAATTTACAGATGTCAGCTCATCATATTCTGGAATATTTAAAATTCTTGCAAAAAAGGCTTTTCCTTGATGAGTTAATACAATTCCTCTAAATTTATCATCCCAATAATAAAGAACACCTGTGGATTTTTCTTTTCTTATCTTTAAAAGGAAACGGTCAAAATTTAGAAGATAAGAAGGTAAATCTCCAAATTCTAACGTTTTCTTATCCAGGAGTCTTGTAATATCTTCCATCTTACCCCTCTTCCTTTAACTATTCTATTCTAATTTATCACAAATTTTTAATTAAGAAAAGAGTCATTTTTAAAATTTGCTAGGAAAAAGGAAAAATAATAAAATTAAAAAGAGTTTTAAAAAAAGGAGGATTTTTAGTTTTGAAAGAAATAAAGGAAAAATTTATAAATCCTGATATTGAATTTAGATCTGCTCCCTTTTGGTCTTGGAATGATAATCTTTCTATAGAAGAATTAAAAAAACAGGTTGAAGACATGAAAGAACATGGAATTGGCGGATTTTTTATGCACTCAAGGGTAGGATTAGAAACAGAATATCTTGAAAAAGAATGGATGAACTGTATTAAGGAAACTGTTAAAAAAGCAAAAGAAATGGGAATGAATGCATGGCTATATGATGAAGATAGATGGCCTTCAGGTTTTGCAGGAGGACTTGTGCCAAAAAAGATTGGAGATGAAGGAAGAGAAAAAAAATTAGTATACGAAATTATCTCATGGGGCAAATTTATCCCCAAGGAAAGTGAGTTGGCCTTATATAAAGTTATACTTGATGGAAAAAGAATAATAAAAAAAGAAAGATTAGAAAAAATTACTGAGATAGAAGTAAATCCTCCTGAATCCCTAATTATTTTAAGAAGGGAAATTGTTAAACCTTCCGATTGGTTCAATTACAATACCTATAGTGATAATTTAAATCCCCAAAGTGTTAAAGCTTTTATAGAGACCACTTATGAAGCATATTATAAAGAAGTGGGAGAAGAATTTGGGAAAAAAATTCCTGGAATTTTTACCGATGAGCCCAATATTTTTTCCTCCCTATGGACAAGAAGAGAAGAATTATCCTTTCCTTGGACTGATATATTTCCTGAATACTTTAGAGAAAAAAGAGGCTATAATTTTTTTGATATAGCAGTTTATATTCCCTTTAAAGGGGAATTTTCTTTAAAGGCTCGATATGATTATTGGAGAACAATATCAGAGCTCTTTTTGGAGTCGTATTCAAAACAACTGGGAGAATGGTGTGAAAAACATAATTTATATTTCACAGGACATTATCTTTATGAAAATGAGTTTTCAAAAAGCATTTTAACAAGTGGATCTATAATGCCCCACTACGAATACCAACATGTTCCGGGAATAGATATTCTTATGGAAAAGACCGATGAGATATTAACGGTAAAACAAGTAAGTAGTATTGCAAATCAATTGGGAAAAAAAAGAGTAATATCAGAACTTTACGGATGTACAGGATGGGAATTTACCTTTGAGGGGCAGAAATGGGTAGGAGACTGGCAATATGCTTTAGGAGTAAATCTTAGATGTCAGCATTTGACCCTTTATACTTTAAGGGGGTGTAGAAAAAGAGACTATCCTCCATCTTTTAATTACCATAATATATGGTGGGATTACAACAAAATTGTAGAAGATTATTTTGCAAGACTTTCTTACATTCTTTCCTTGGGAAAAGTAATAAGAGAGATTTTAATAATTCATCCCATTGAAAGTGCTTGGTGTGAATTTGATGGAAGAAATGCTGAAGAAATTGATGAGAAGGGAAAGGATTTTCAGAACTTATGTAAGACTCTATTGGGACTTCATTGGGATTTTGATCTTGGAGATGAATCCATTATTGAAAAGTATGGAAAATTAGATAAGGATAGGAAGGAATTTATTGTAGGGGATGCAAGGTACAAATTGGTAATACTTCCCCCAATGATTACCATAAGGGAAAAAACCCTAAATCTTCTCTTGGAATTTTTAAACAACTATGGTAAAGTTGTTTCCTTAGAACCATTGCCAGAATATTGCGAGGGGAAATCCAATAATCTTTTAAAAGAATTTGTAAATCATCAAAATTTGATAGTTCTTCCCGGAAAAAGAGCTTTAGGGAAAATATTAGAAGATCTCTTACCAAGAAGAATATCAATACAAAATATTCCTGCTCAAGAGGTAGAAACCTTCTTATATATGGAAAGAATTTATGAAGGGAAAAGAATATTTTTTATAGTAAACAATGATAGAAATCAAGGATACGAAGTAGACATTGTCTTTGGTTGCAAGGGAAAAGTAGAGGAGTGGGATCCATTAACAGGAGAGATAAAGACTGTATCCTCAATGGAGGTAAATGGAAACCAACATTTAAGGGTAAAATTTGGCCCCTCAGATTCAAAACTTTATGTAATTTATCCTGGAGAATCTTCTATAATAAAGCCTGAAAAGAAATTAAAAATAAAAAATAGAATTTATTTAGGTCCTGTATTTGAGTTTAGAAGAAATAATCCCAATGTATTAGTATTAGATACATGTAAATATAGATTTAAAAATGATTCGTGGTCTGAGGAAATGCCAATATGGATGGCACAAAGGGAAATAAGGGAAAAATTAGGAATGATACCTATCCATACTAATGGAATTCCCCAGAGATGGTTGTGGGTTAATAGTCCCCATCCAAAGGATGGAACCTTTGTAGAATTTAAATTAAATTTTAAAGTAAGAGATATCCCTAAAAATTCCCTTTTAGTTATAGAGGGAGCAAAGAATTTTAGCATATTTCTTAATGGAGAAAGATTAGGAGAACCAATAGGCTGGTTTTTAGATAGATCCTTTGATAAGATTCCCATTTCTAATCTAAAGGATGGAGAAAATGAAATAATCCTTCAGTGTAATTATAAAAACTCTATGGAGATTGAAGATTGCTTTATTATTGGAGATTTTGGTGTAGATCCTATAAGTAGAGAGATTAAAAAGGAGCCTAAATTTTTAAGATTCGGAGATTGGTGTCTCCAGGGTTATCCCTTTTATGCTGGATGTATTTTCTATAAAGGAGAAATTAACTTAAATTTAGAAAGGGAAAACAAAGTATTCCTAATCATGGGGGAATATTCTGCTATTCATATTGCCCTATGGATAAATGGGAAATTAATGGAACATATCCCATGGAGATGTAGAAATAGGGTAGAAATTACAGATTATTTAAGGAATGGAAAAAATTTAATGGAGATAGAGGTTGTGGGAAGCCCAAGAAATATGTTGGGACCTCTTCATAGAAAAAAGGGAAGAGACCTTTGGACAGATTCCTTATCTTTTAGAACAGAAGGGGAGGAATATACAAAGGAATATATTCTACATCCCTATGGAATTTTTAGCCCCATTACAATTGAAATAGCAGAATGATTTCCCTTAGTTTAGGAGGCAGAATATTCAATAATATCTGCTTTCTGCAAGTTAGCGGAAAAAATAAAAGTAAAACAAGAAAGGAGAATTGCAAAGTGATCATAGATTATCATATTCATTTGGAAAGGGGACCCTTTTCTGAAGAATGGTTTAAAAAATTTTGGGAGAAGGCAAAGGAAAATGAGATAGAAGAAATAGGAATATCGGAACATGGGCATAGATTTGAAGAATTTAGGCCTATTTATCAAGATTTACCCCGTGCGTCTTCTTGGTGTGATTCAAATTTAGAGGAATATACAAACTTTCTTTCAAATCTTAGGAAAAAATATCCCATAAAAATTGGGATTGAAATGGATTATCTTCCCGATAAAGAAGAAGAAATTAAAAAGCTATTATTAAAATATAATGTATTTGACTATGTAATTGGCTCTGTCCACTGGCTAAATCATGGATTTGGTTTTGATATTAATCCCGATGATCCAAAGTGGGAAAGGGAATCAGAATTGATCTTCCTAGATTATTTTGAAAGATTGGAGTTAGCAATAAAAAGCAAGCTCTTTGATATCATTGGGCATATTGATCTTGTTAAATTATGGGGACATCAACTTCCTGAAAATATAATTGAGATTTATAAAAACTTAGCAAATATAATAAAAGATAAGAACATAAGTATAGAGATAAATACTTCTGGATTAAGAAGGCCCGTTAATGAAATATATCCCTCCCCTAACTTCTTAGAGATATTAGCTCCCATTAATATACCTTTAACCTTTGGATCCGATGCCCATAATCCTGAAGATACGGGAAATAAGATAAGAGAATTTTATGAAATTGCAAAAAATTTAGGATTTAAAAGAATTTCCATATTTTCAAGAAGGGCACCATATTATATAAATCTATAGAAGGGAGGTAAAAATTTTGCGTGAGATTGGAAGAGAAATATTAAACTATGCCAGTAGATTAGGAGTGGACTATGTTGATGTAAGAATTGTAAGAAGGCAGAGAGAGGAACTATCAGTAAAAAATGGTGTATTGGAAACTGCAAACATAAATGAAACCTATGGTTTTGGAGTAAGAATTTTATATAAAGGGGCATGGGGATTTGCATCATCCTTTGATCTTGAAAATTTTAAATCCACAGTAGATAAAGCATTTGCCATTGCCAAAGCAACCTCTTCTGTAAATCAAAATAAAGTATCTCTATCCCCAATAAATCCAGTAAAAACCCAATGGAAAAGTAGCTATAATATTGATCCCTTTCTAATATCCTTTGAGAAAAAGCTAAATCTCTTATTTGAAAGTAATAAAGTTATGAGGGAAGTTCCTGGAATATCCATTGCAATATCGGAAATGGAATTTTTTAAAGAAGACAAGATCTTTCTTAGTAGTGAAGGTTCTGAGATAGAGCAAAGTATATTAGAAAGTGGAGCTGGAATCTCTGCCTTTGCCATTGAAGGGGATGACATTCAGAGAAGATCCTATCCCAATTCCTTTGGAGGAGATTATAGAAAGGCAGGATGGGAATTTATTGAAGAGTTAAATCTTTTAGAGAATGCAGAAATAATTGCAAAGGAAGCAGTAACATTGCTAAAGGCAGAGCCGTTACCAGAGATGATAACAACCCTAATTTTAGATGGAACTCAACTGGCACTACAGGTGCACGAATCCTGTGGGCATCCCACAGAATTAGATAGGGTTTTAGGAACTGAGGCAAGTTTTGCAGGAACAAGTTTTTTGACCTTAGATAAAAGAGGTAAATTTCAATACGGCTCAGAAATTGTGAACCTAGTTGCAGATGCCACCCATTTATATGGATTGGGCTCCTTTGCTTATGATGATGAGGGAGTTCCTGCTCAAAAAAGTTTCTTAGTTAAAAATGGGCTTTTTGTAGGATACTTAACCTCAAGGGAAACTGCAGGAATCATTGGAGAAAACTCCAATGGAACGATGAGGGCAGATGGTTGGAATAGAATTCCCATAATTAGGATGACAAATATAAATTTACTCCCTGGATATAAATCCTTTGAGGAAATAATAGAGTCTACAGATGATGGTATTTATATGAGCACAGTAAAAAACTGGTCCATTGACGACAAAAGATTAAATTTTCATTTTGGATGTGAAATTGCCTATGAAATAAAGAATGGCAAAATTGGTAAGATATATAAAAATCCTTATTATACAGGAATAACCTATGAATTTTGGAGGAATTGTGATGCCATCGCCAATGAAAAATCTTGGAGGGTTTGGGGAGTTCCCAATTGTGGAAAGGGAGAACCTATGCAGGTCGCTCGAGTAGGGCATGGGGTTTCTCCTGCTCGATTTAGAAAGGTAAAGGTAGGTGGTAAATAATGTGGGGAAAGGAAAGGGTATATGATTTCTTGGAAAAACTAATGAAAAAAATTCCCTTTGAAAAAAAAGAATTAGTTTTATCTATATCTTCCGAAGAATTGACTCGCTTTGCCAATAATACAATTCACCAAAATGTAGCGGAAGAAAATCTAATCCTTTTTGTTCGAATTGGAGAAGGAAAAAAGAAAGCAGTAGCGAGTATAAGTAAACTTGATAGCGAAAGTATTGATAATCTTATTAAAATTCTAAAATTACTTATTCAAAATCAACCTGATATAGAAGAATTGATCCTTCCAAAACCTCAAGCTTGTCCAGAAATGAAAATCCAGTTATTTAATCCTTCCCCTGAGAAAAGGGCAGAAATTGTAAAAAAGATTATTAAAAAGGGAGAGGAAAAGAGATTAAATACCTATGGAGCTATAAGTGAAAATATAAATGAATTTTCTGTAATGAATTCTAATGGTCTTTTTGAATATGGAACTTTATGTTATGCCCATGGTAAGACAATGTATATATCAGAGAGCTCTTCAGGATATCAAGAATGCGCAGGTAAGAATTTAGATTCTATAAATTTTGAGATTCTTTCCGAAGTTGCCCTTAAGAAATGCTTAGATAGTAAAAATCCAGAGGATTTAGAGCCTGGGAAATATGAGGTAGTTCTTGAACCATTAGCAGTGGTAGAATTAATGGAACAAGTATCTTATTTTGGTTTCTCAGCAAAGGCGGTGCAGGAAAAAAGATCCTTTCTATCTTTATATCAAGGACAGAGAATTTTCAGCCCATTAGTTAATATCTACGATGATGGTCTCGATGAAAAAGGAATAATTATTCCCTTTGATTTTGAAGGGGTTCCCAAAAGGCATGTGGATTTAGTAAAGGAAGGAATACCCCTTTCTCCTGTTTATGATACTGCAACTGCCATGAAAGATAAAACGGAATCCACAGGGCATGCTTTACCACCAACAGATTCTTCCTTTGGTCCCCTTCCCTCGAATCTATTTTTTGTCCCCGGAAGTAAAAAATTAGAGGATCTTATTTCCTCTGTGGAAAGAGGGATATTAGTCACAAGATTTCATTATGTAAATGCCTTTTTAGATCCCATAAAGGTATTGGCAACGGGCATGACCCGAGATGGAACTTTCTTAGTAGAAAAGGGTAAAATAAAAAAGCCTATTAAGAATTTGAGATTTACTCAAAGTTTTGTGGAAGCATTAGGAAATGTAGAAGAAATATCTTCAGAAAGAATAATTCTTCCTTTCTTTGGAGGATTTTGTTCTGTCCCAGGACTAAAGATAAAAGAATTTAATTTTACAGGAGTGACAGAGTTTTAATATGAAAAAATTAAGTAAAAGACAAAGGGAAGTATTGGAATATGTAAAAGAAACATGGGAAAAAACAGGAAATTTTCCCACAGTAAGGGAAGTATCAAAGTATTTGGGATTGAAATCCTCAGGATCTGGATCCTTTCACCTTAAGGCATTAATTAAAAAGGGATTTATAGAGAAAGATCCTTCCGGAAGATTTAAGTGGAAGGGATTTACGGAGGAATCCCCAAGATATGTGCCCTTAGTGGGAAATATAAAAGCAGGATATCCTGTAGAAAGTCCTGAGTTCATCGAAGATTACATATCTGTTCCTAAGATACTTTTAAAGGGAAATGAAGAAGTCTTTTTATTAAAAGTTAAAGGAGATAGTATGGAAAATGCCCATATATTGGAGGGAGATATCGTTATAGCAAGAAAACAATCAAAAGCAGAAATTGGGGATATTGTAGTAGCATTAGTAGGAGATGAGACTACTATTAAATATTTAAGTAAAAAGGAAGGCAGGCTTTACTTAGAGCCTGCCAATTCCAATTATTCCCCTATATTTGAACCCTTTATAATCCTGGGAAGGGTTATAGGATTAATGAGGAAGATTTAACATCTACTCTTTCCAAAAACCAACTATCTAATAGGGAATCATAGGCTATCTCATAATAATTTCCATCCTCTGCCTTTACCCTTAAATAGAACTTATATCCCTTCTCTCCCAAAGCTCTATAAACTGTCTCCCATTTTCTCTCAATTTTTTGGATTCTATAATATCTACCATTTAGGATAAAATAAGAAGGAATTCCTGTGCTTTCTAAATTTACCTTTATAGGAAAATGAAATAAACTCTTCATATAAACCTCCATAATATTAATTTACCCTCATTATATTAAACAAAATATTAAACAATGTCAAGGATATTAAACTGCCTTTTAGGAAATAAGCTATAAAATTAGAAAAACACTGAATTCTTGATTTTTTATTAAAGTTTTGTTATAATTTGGGTGGTTAATTTATTTTTTTATTATTTTTTATTAGAGGTGGATATTAATGGCAAAAAATAAGAGAAGGAGAAAAAAATCTTTTACATTGATGATTATACCCCATGATTCTTCAAATCCAAGGACTCATAAAATTAATAAAGCTGTTATACTAATTATAGTAATCCTCATAGTGGGAATCATTACAGGATCAGTTATTTTATATAGAATATCATCGAATAGACTCACAAAGGTAAAGCATCTTGAGGTACTAGAAGAAGTAACAGAACAACAAAAAGCACAACTTAAAGAATTAGAAAGTCTAAAGAAAAAAATAAAGGAGTTGGAAGAAGTAGAAAAAAAATTAAAGCAAATCTTAGGAATAAAGGGAAGTATACAAACCCCAACAAAAGCCAGTGCCATTCCTCTTAATTTAAAAACCTATAGTGATTTAGAAACCTTTGATACCCAAAGAAAAATTTTGGAAATGAAGGCTATACTAAAGGAAAAAGAGGAGGCATTAGCTTATATAGAAAAGGAAATAAATAGAAGAAAATCTATATTAGCAGTGACTCCTTCCCGCTGGCCCTCCTTTGGAATTATAACCTCAGGATATGGATGGAGGATCCATCCCATATTTAGAAGGAGGCATTTTCATGAGGGCATCGATATAGTTTCCTTTTGGGGTACACCCGTTTATGCCACCGCAGATGGTTTTGTGATCTATACAGGATGGAAGAGTGGATATGGAAAAACTATTGAGATAAGCCATGGAAGAGGTATTTCTACGTTTTATGCCCATCTTTCATCAATAAAGGTAAATTCTGGTACATATGTAAAAAAGGGACAGCTTATAGGATTAGTAGGAAGTACAGGAACAAGTATAGGCCCTCATCTTCATTATGAAGTGAGAAGAAATGGAGTTGCTGTAAACCCTACGCCCTATCTTAATGTGGATCTTATAAAAATTGGTTATTTAAAATAGGAGGTAATTATGTTTGGAAAAAAGAGCAAGCCTGAAGTTATAGATACTATTATAGGGTCAAAGGTTGAGATTCAAGGAAAGATTTTTTCAGAGGCCTCTTTAAGAGTAGATGGGAAAGTTTTTGGAGATATCGAAGCAAAACAAGGAATTATAGTAGGAAAAACAGGTTATGTAGAGGGAAATATAAAATGTCAAAAGTTGACCATTGTGGGAAAGATTAAAGGAAATGTAATTTCTTATGAGAGTGTGGAGATATTATCTTCGGGAAAATTAGAGGGAGATTTGAAACATGGCGGAAAACTCATAATAGAAGAAGGGGGAATTTTTTCAGGGAAGGTTGAAATTTTAGAGGAAAAAACTGAAGAAAATATAGAAATAAAAAGTTTATAACTTTAAAAACTCAAGTAAAAACCATGTTTTTAAAATTCTGTAAATTTTCTCTTTACAAATTAATTTCAATGTGATATTATTTTAGGTACTAAGGATTTAGTGTATGGTCCCAAACCCTTAAAAATTTTAGGAGGTGAAGGAATGAAAGGTTTCAAGAGTAAATTTTTAGTGCTCCTCATAATTTCCTTTGTTCTCCTTTCCCTTCTCCTTCCTGTAAGCTCCACAGCACAAGTAGCAGTTCCCCGTGATGAAACAGTATATTGTATAGGAGGAATTTGGGGGCCACCAACCACTTGGAACCCATATGCACCAAGTGTTACCTGGGGAACAGATCCCTTCCTTTTTGTCCCCCTTTTCTATTACAGCAACGCAAAGGACGTATGGCTTCCTGCAATTGGAGAAGGATATAGAGTAATAAATAAGACAACTCTTCAGGTTAAAATTAGACCTCAAGCAAAATGGAGCGATGGAAAACCAATTACTGCTCATGATGTAGTATACACCTTTGAGTTAACAAAGAAAGTAGGAACAGGACCTGGAGCAGGATGGGATGCATATGTTGCCAGCGTTAGAGCAGTAGATGATAGAACTGTAGAATTCACAGTAAAAACTCCAAATCCAAACTACTTCTCCTTCATGGGATATGCCCTTGGAACAAGAGTTGTGCCTAAGCATGTATATGAAGAATTGGAAAAGAAGGGTGTAGATGCAGTAAGAGAGTTTACCCATTCCGATCCTGCAAAACAAGTGGTATCAGGACCTTATAAATTATTCTTTACAGATCCCAACACCGTAATATATGGAAGAATAGATGATTGGTGGGGCAAGGATATATTTGGACTTCCAAAACCCAAATATATTTCTCATATTGTATACAAAGATAATCCCAGTGCAAACCTTGCCTTTGAAAAAGGAGATGCAGATTGGGCAAGTACCTTTATTCCTGCAGTATATGAACTTTGGGAAAAGAAGGGATTACCAGTAAGAACATGGTTCAAGTCTAAACCATATTACATGCCAGATGGTGTAGTCTTCTTATATATAAGCTATTTTAAGAAGGAATTAGCAGATCCCGCCTTAAGAAAGGCAATAGCTTATGCAATACCTTATGCGGATATGTTAGAAAAGGCATATTTTGGGTACAGTCCACAAGCCCATCCATCCTTTGTAATAGACGCATTTGAAGTTTATAAGCAATGGATAGATTACGGCTACTCAAAATACCTATGGGGAACCACGGATGGAAAGGTTCCAACAGATTTGAAGAAAGCAAATGATATATTAGATAAAGCAGGTTATAGGAAAGGTCCAGATGGAATTAGAAGAACTCCTGATGGAAAGAGATTAGGCCCTTACACTATAGAGGTACCCTATGGATGGACCGACTGGATGATGATGTGCGAAATGATAGCAGAGAATCTAAGAAAGATTGGAATAGATATAAAGACAGAATTCCCAGACTTTACAGTATGGGCAGACAGAATGACCACTGGAAGATTTGACTTCATCATCTCTTGGGATGCAGGTCCAGGATACGACCATCCATGGAATACTTACAGATTCGTAACAGATATTAGATTAACACTACCCTTTGGACAGAGCTCCTGGTCTGGAAACTGGACAAGATATGACAACCCAGAAGCTATAAAATTGTTGGATGAAATTCCTGCAACATTAGATGTCGCAAGAAGAAAGGCATTGATATCTAAACTCCAGAGGATTGTACAAAGAGACCTACCAGGAATTCCACTGTTCTATGGAGCCCACTGGTATGCATATGGCGAAACAAGATGGGTAGGATGGCCAAGGGAAGAAAATGCATGGTGGTATCCTGCTGCTAACTGGTCTGCCAATTCTCTACCCGTTCTCTTTGGAATAGCAAGGAAGGGCGAAACACCAAGAATTCCAGCATGGCTTACAACAGTAGATAAGGGTGGAATATTAATTCCCACCCCTCTTATTTGGAACGATCTAATGAAAGCAAAAGCTAAGTAAAAAATACTAAGAATTAGGAGGAAATAAAATGAAGGACCATACACTAAATCCTTTTATAAAATACTTAGGAAGACGATTTTTCTTTCTACTTCTTACCTATTTTATCGCACTAACCATTGTCTTCATCTTACCAAGAGCAATTCCTGGAAATCCCTTAGCTTCAATTTTAGGTAGAATATTTCAAACGGGACAAGCAAATCCTGAACTATTAAGAAGTGTAGAAAGAACATTAATGGAAGAATTTGGCTTAGGGAAACCTTGGTTTGTTCAATATGTGGAATTTATAAGCAAGGCATTGAGGGGAGATTTAGGAACCTCTATCTCATCTTATCCTAAGAAGACCCTTGATCTAATTATTCCTGTTATTCCTTGGACTTTGATTCTACTTATTCCTTCTATTCTTATTGCTTGGATCATTGGAAATACTCTAGGAGCCTTTGCAGGATACAGAAGAGGGTCTTTGGTGGACAAAGTCGCTCTAAACACATCTCTAATTATAGGCCAAATTCCCTACTACTGGTTAGGAATGCTCCTTATCTTCTTTCTTTCTGTCAAACTCAAGATTTTTCCTGGACAGGGTGGATATACCCAAGGAACAATTCCTAACCTAAGTTTTAGTTTCCTTCTCGATGTTCTTTCTCATTATCTTCTTCCCTCCTTATCTATTATTATTTCTGCCCTTGGTGGATGGGCAATTGGAACAAGAATGTTAGTGGTAAATGAACTAGATTCTGATTATGTTAGTTTCAGTGAACATTTAGGAGTAAAAAGTAAAACAATCTTTGGATATGTATTTAGAAATTCATTACTTCCTCAGGTGACTGGTCTTGCTCTAAGTCTTGGGGGTGCCCTGGGTGGTGCTTTAATAACCGAGATTATATTTAACTATCCCGGAACAGGATACTTATTATTTAGGGCATTAAGCACCTTAGATTATCCTTTAATTCAAGGTATATTTGTCATCCTTATAGCTTCAATTTATCTTGCAAACTTTTTTGTAGATTTTGTATATGCTATAATAGATCCAAGAATTAGATTAGGACAAGGAGAGAGTTAAAATGTTTGGAACTATTTTTAAACCCTTATTTAGAAACAAAAAATTCATTGGTGCCTTTTCTGTTTTTATTATTATTGTGTTAATGGGAATTTTGGGTCCTATTCTTTACCCAAAAGATCCCACATCCTTTGCTGGTAAGATGGAATCTCCCCCATCTAAGGAATTTCCCTTAGGAACAGATACCTATGGTGGGGATTTATTAGCAAAACTTTTAAACGGCATTAGAACTTCCCTTTATATTGGCTTTCTCACCTCAGTAATTTCAATGGTAATCGGACTTCTTATTGGCTCTATTTCTGCTGTAAAAGGTGGAGTTGTGGATGATATTCTTATGTCCTTTACAAATATAGTATTAACTATTCCTAATATTCTCTTGGCAATTTTAGTAGCAACATACCTAAAAGTAAGAAGTGCAGAAGTTGTTGCAATTCTTTTAGGAGTTCTTGGATGGCCTTGGTTTGCACGTGCTATAAGAGCTCAACTTCTCTCTCTTATCAATAGAGAATATGTATATTTATCAAGACTTGCTGGATATACTGATTTACAATTAGCCTTTGAAGATCTAATTCCAGGAATTGCTACCTATGCCCTTATGGCATTTATTCTCTTTATAAATGGAGGAATATTGGGAGAGGCAGGATTAAGCTTAATTGGCTTAGGTCCCACAAAGGGGGTCTCCTTGGGAATAATCCTTCAATGGGCAGTCTTAATGGAAGCAGTAAGAAGAGGCCTATGGTGGTGGTTTATTCCTCCAGGATTAATAATTGTAGCTTTAACTTCCTCCCTCCTTATTGTTACTACCACAATGGATGAAGTATTTAATCCAAGGTTAAGGGAGAGGTGAAAAAATGGGAGAAACAATCTTAGAATTAAAAGATGCTAAGGCTTATTATGTTATAGAAAAAAACTTTGTAAGAGCAGTAGATGGTGTATCATTGGAAATAAAAGATGAAATAATAGGTATAGTAGGAGAAAGTGGTTCTGGAAAATCCACATTATCCAATGTAATACTTATGAGTATAAAAAGACCTTTAACTTTTATGGGAGGGATTGTAAAGCTTTATACTAATGGGAATGAACTGGAATTAACTAATATAAATAGAGAAGAACTTCAAAAAAAGATTTGGGGAAGGGAAACATCTATTATTCCTCAATCAGCAATGAATGCACTAATGCCCACAAAGAGAATTAGGAGCTATATATTAGATGTAATGAAATCCCATTTTGAAGAGACAGATGAAAAAGAAGTAATTGAAAGAGCTATGAATAGATTTGAAGAAATTGGAATATCAAGGGAGTATATTAATAGATATCCCTTTGAGCTTTCTGGAGGAATGAAACAGAGGGCTGTAATTGCTGTAGCAACCCTTCTTAACCCAAGACTCCTTATTGCAGATGAGCCCACATCTGCATTGGATGTGGCAACTCAAAAGATGGTCTTAAAAACTATCAAAGAATTAAAGGATAAAAGGATAGTAAAAAGTATCGTTTTTATAACCCATGATATAGCTACTGTAAGACAAATTGCAGATAGAATGGTGGTTATGTATGCAGGAAAAATTATAGAGGAAGGAACAATAGATGAAATAATAAGTGAACCTCTACATCCCTATACAAAGGGATTACTTTTCTCTGTGGTAACCCCAGAACCAGAAGTAAAAAGGAGAGGGATAACTTACATACCGGGAACACCTCCAGATTTAATAAATCCTCCATCAGGTTGTAGATTTCATCCCCGATGTCCCAATAAGATGGAAATATGTGATAAAGAGGAACCCTTACTCAAAAATATAAACCAGAGAAGGGTTGCATGCTTCTTATACGAGAAGAGGTGAGAAAATGGCAATATTAGAAGTGAGAAACTTAAATAAAATATATGAAATAGGACTTCTTAGAAAGAAATATATCCATGCGGTAAAGAATGTATCCTTTAGTATGAATGAAGGAGAGATAGTTTCCTTAGTTGGAGAAAGTGGGTCTGGAAAAACTACCACCGCAAAGATTATATTAGGTTTATTGAAACCAACATCAGGAGAAATTTTATTTGAAGGAAAGAATCTTCAGGAATATTTTACAAATATAGATACCATAAGGGAATTAAGAAGAAAGATTCATGCAGTTTTTCAGGATCCCTTTGCAAGCTATAATCCCTTTTATCCCATAAATAGAGTTCTTTATCAAGCCATAAGACTAATTGGATTTGATCCTGCAAGTCCTGAGGCAAAGGAGTTAATAGAAGAAGCACTGAGAAATGTGGGATTGGATCCAAAATCTATTCTTGGAAAATATCCCCATCAGCTATCTGGTGGAGAGAAACAAAGGATAATGATAGCAAGATGTTGGTTACTAATGCCTAAATTAATAATAGCAGATGAACCTGTATCCATGATTGACGCATCAACCCGTGGAGGTGTAATAAAACTCTTCGAGAAACTAAGGAAGGTCCAAAATACTTCTATCCTTTTTATTACCCATGATATGGGATTGGCATATTATATTTCTGATAAAATCATAATTATGTACTTAGGAGAAATAGTTGAGGAAGGAACATCCGAAGAAATTATTGCAAGTCCAAAACATGATTATACAAAGAGACTAATTGAAAGTATTCCTACATTGTATAAAAAATGGGAGGATTTGGAAAAAATTAAAGTTTAAAAGGCTAGGTAAAATCCTAGCCTTTTTTATTTTACCCTTATATAAGTCTCCAAGGAAATATTTTCTGGAAAGAACTCAAATATAATTTTAACATCTCCATCAATCTTTTCTACCACATGTTTTTTTATTGTAACCTGACTATCCCTTACTTCAAAATCATCCCATCCCCTTAAGTATGGTGTCCAAGAATCCCTTATGGGTTTTCCATTATCTCCCCTCACTAATTTTATAGCACAAAGTTTTGTCCCATTAAAGGAGATAATGAAATTTACAGGGATAGAAAGGCCCTTTGGAATTAATAATGGTTTATCTAATATTATGGGATTTTTATAGGGAATAATCTCTAAATCATAATCTGCTCCTTTATCAAAATCGAAATTAAGGAAAGAACTTTCCCCAACTTCTTTTAAAATTCTTTTAAGAAACTCCCCTTTAATTATTACCCTATCTTTTTCTAATATGTAATCTTTATTCTTTTCAAGAAGTTTTCCTTTATAGGAAATATTTATCAAATGATTCCCATTAAGTATTAGATGAACTATCTCATCTTTTATATCTTTATCCTTCCTAATAAAAAGTATTCCTGGATTTAAAAAAGAATTTCCAATTCCTTTCACTGCATTCATTATTATCTTAATCTTCATTTCATCTCTCCATATCCTTTTCCTCCTATCATAATTATCAAAACCATTATCCCAGTAAAAAGTTGCTATATTGTACTTTTTTGTAATCCTTATAAGATTATCAAAGTAAACCCATTCTGAAGGTTGATTTCCATTAAATACTCCATATTCTCCTAAAATTATGGCATAATTCTTGAATTTTTCATATATTATCCTAAAGTCCTTCTCCATTTGAGCAATATCTTCTTTGGTCCCCCAACTCTTTCTTCCCCACCAATTAGCTACAAAATCCCATGGAGAATAGTAATGAATTCCTATTATAATATTTGGGTCCTTTGGAGGTATTAGATATTTCTCGGCCTTGTATATATCTGTGTAAAGGGGAGGAATTACTATAAGTCTTTTATCATTAAATCCTCCTGAATTCCTAATAATCTTTAAAATCCTTTCATTTACTTCATTTTGGATTGCTCCAGCTTCCCAATCCTGGAATCCTTCATATTGAGGCTCATTAATTATCTCAAAAATAAGCTTTTCAGAATAATCTTTAAACCTGTCTGCAATTTGCATCCAAAGAGTTTCAAGTTTATTCATCGTTTTTTCTTTATCTTGCTTTATCTCTTTACTTAGCCATCTCCAGGAGTCATGGTGAACGTTTATAATTACATACAGATCCCTTTCCAAAGCATAACCTACTACTTCCTCTACCCTATTCATCCACTCCTTTTCCACTTTATTATCAGGGGTCATATGGTCTATCCAGGTTATAGGAATCCTCACTCCTTTAAAACCTGCTTTCTTTATATCCTCAAACATATATGGCTCTGTTTTTGGATTTCCCCAAGAAGTTTCATCGGGGATGGAATCTAAAGAGTTTCCAAGATTCCATCCCGGATCCATCTCTTCCACTGCTCTATTGGGTTCTATATAATTGAAAACATATTTATATTTCTTATCCCGAGCATCCACCATATTAAAGATTAAAATTAATAACAAAATTAGTTGAAGCTTCGAAAACCTCATCAAGAACCTCCTACTCCAGGAAGACAATGTCATCTACATAAAAGGTTAACTCCCCTTGAGGGATTCCTGTGACTTCAACGGACATGCCCCAAATTCTCTTTAAATCTATACCCTTAAATTGGGAAAGGGGAATAGAAAACCTTGTCCAAGAAGTAGGAATCCCAGCTGAAATTGTTACTTTATCGGAATATTTTTCCTTTTCTTCGGAAACTTTTGGAGCTTCAGCTAAAGTGAGCAAAAGGGTAACATTATTCTCAGATTCTGCTTTAATCCACAATTCTAATTTATTGAAATTCGATAAATCAAAGATCTTATCTTTATCACTCCATTTAGCCCAATTTAATCCCATACCAGCCCACCAGCTATTCCATTTAAAATATACTTTAATACTCTTTTCTCCAAAATGGGCAATATTTTTTATTTCCTCTGCCTTGCAACCTTCGGGAGCAACCCAGAATCCAATAGAGGAAAGATTTGTTTCTTCCTTTTCTCCATCATATATTAACAATTTTCCAGAGGAAACTTGACCCCAAAGGATACTTATAAGAAGAGTTGTTAGGAAAACCAAGATACTTAATTTTTTCATAGAAAAATATATCCTCCCTTTTAAAAATTTTTATCCAACAATACCTGTTCTTTCCACACTCTCTACAAAAAGCCTTTGAGTAAAAAGGTAAAGAATTAGCATGGGAAGAATAACTAAAACTGCTCCAGCATATTGAGGGGGAAGAATAAGAAGAGGATCCCAAATTTGAGTTTCTCCAGTAATAATTGCCTTAAGATTTGCAAGATTCATGGACAGGGTATATTTGTTAAAATCACCTATATAAACCGATGGACCAAAGGCATCATTCCAGTGCCAAACCAAAGAAAAAAGAAAAACAGTAGTGATTGCAGGAATAGAATTGGGAATGAAAATTCTAAAATAGGTTTGGAAGGGAGAACAACCATCTATATATGCTGCTTCTTCAAGTTCCTTTGATATTCCTCTAAAAAATTGCCTAAATATATATATAAATAGACCACTTCTTAATCCTCCTCCAAGAATCGTAGGCAATATAATGGGATAATAAGTGTTTAATAGATTGAGAGGCTCTCCCCTAAGGAGTTTAATCAAACCTAAAATATCAAAACTTTGATAAAAGGCATAAAGAGGAATCAGGATCACTTGGGGAGGAACCATAAGGGTAAAAATTATCAATGCAAAAATAATTTCTCGTTCTTTAAACTTAAACCTTGCCAAACCATATCCAATCATGGAACAACTTATTACATGAAAAATTGCAGGTAATACTGCGGTAAGAATACTATTCTTAAAAGAGTTAAGAAAAGATAAAGATTTAAAAGAAAGGTGAAAGTTATCAAGGGTTATATGCTTAGGAATCCAAACTACTGTAGGATCTATAAGGTCCTCTTTACTCTTTAACGCAGTGCTCAGCATGAAAAGTACAGGCCTCAAAAGAATATAGATAAGTCCCAAGAAGAGAAGAATTCTTAGGGTTATTCCTATAAATTTTACAAATTCATGTTTTATTATAAAAATCAGTTCTTCCTTTTCATATCCTAAAAATTTCATTCCTCTCCTCCTATTCACTTATATAAAATACTCTTTTTGAAATAAAAATAACCAATAATAAAAGAATTGTCCCTAAAATTAGGAAATAAAGCCAAGCTATTGCAGAACTATATCCATGTTGTAATCTTCTGAAGGCAACTTCAAGAATATATCTTAATACATCATTACTATAATCAGTAAAGGAGTCTATAACAGTATAAACTACATTAACCAATATAATGGGAGAAAGTAAAGGAAAGGTAATTTTCCAGAAGGATTCCCAAGGAGTAGCCCCTTCTACACTGGCAACCTCATATAAAGAAGATGGGATAGATTGAAGCCCTGCTAAAAAAATTAAGATTTGGACTCCTGATTTCCAAATTATCTCATAAACTCTATTAATAGCATCAATTAAAGGTCTAATAAAGGGAATATTTCCAGTTATTTGAATAAGAAACATTCTAAAGTCAACTCCCCTAACAAAGGGTGAATTTGACATTGCCATTCCCGTTTGGGCACCTATATAGAATTGTTCCATAGTATTACTTTCTAATACATAAAGTAAAGCTCCAGACATGACCACTACTGGGAGGAAGAATATTGCCCTTATAAGGGCTCTTCCTTTAAACTTCTGATTTAAAAGAATAGCAATAAACAAGGAAAACATTAAAATTAAGGGGATATTAACAAGGGTATTAGTTACTTCAAGGGTCAAGTATTGAATAAAGGTAGGATCTTCCTGTAAGGCCTTTATAAAATTTTTAAATCCTATAAAGGTTAGCCTAAGACCAAAGGGAGTAAGATCTAATTCGCTAAAGGCAAAAATAACAGATCGGATAAAGGGATAGGCAAAGAATATTAAAAATCCAATAAGCCAAGGATAAACAAAGAGTCTTCCTACAGAAGCTTGTCTTTGGGAAAGGCTTCTTAATTTCTTTTTTCTCATTTATTCTTCACTCCTTTTTATTCTTGAAGGTAAAGAAAATCTTCCTTTCCAATGACTTTTCCTTTATACTTTCTAGGTTTTGAATTGTAATTGACAATTACTTCTACCCCATTTTCATAAACAGTTCTGTATAAACCTTCTGATAATTTCTCATGGAATCTTATGGGAACATTTATAATGAATCTATATAAACCTTCAATTTTTTTATATTCTTCTACTATCTTTTTTATCCAGTCTTTATAATTAGAACTTAGCATTTCATTATAAAAACTTTTCCTGAAATAAGAGGAGTCTCCATAGATTAGAAGATAATAAGGAAGTGCTCCATACTCCACCATCCTAAGAAATTCCTTTTTTTGATTTTCTCTTAAATTTCCAGGTTTTCCACTATAGGGAATATATCCATGAATTACCATTGGATAAAAGGGGATTGGTTCGCTCTCAATGGCATAATTACTATAATCTAGAGGTAGCTCTAAAATTAATGATGAATAGGGTATAGTATAAAAATTTCCATGGGTAAACTGAAGGTTTACCTTATTTATTGTTTCTCCGAATACTTTATGAAGAATATTGGCTACCTCTTCTCGAGACAATAAATTAGAATTTTTATTCTGAGAGTATATATAATCTCCTATATCTTCTATCAAAATATTTTCTATATTATACCTCTCAAGATCCTTTAGGATATTTTTAAGATAATCTGGAATTCTAATAGGAAGAATATTGAACCATGGAGTATACTCTCTATTTTTCTTTTTCGTCACAGGATCCCATTTATACAAAAGAGCCAATCCATTATTTAAATATCTATTGGCATCCTTAGCAGAAGAAAAACCATTCCCTTCTTCATGAATCTCTATTATCTCTGTAGAAAGACTTAAATTTATATTATTTTTTTTACAATATTCCAAAAGTCTAATAAATCCCTTCTCTCCTCCTAATTTTTTCTCAAACTTAATTCCATTAGTAATTTTTCCCAAATAACCTCCGGGTTGGTATCCCTTATAGATGAGATTTATATTTCTGATATCCCGTTTCTTGAATTCTTCTAAGATTTCTATAGCCTTTTCAAAGGTAGTAAGGGGAGAAAATCTTACCATAGGTATTCCTAAGAAGGTAGTTTTTGTCTTTATTCCTCCAATAAGAGAAAGATTCAGATGAAAGGAACTATCTTTTATTCTCTTTTCCAAAATTCTATTCCTAATAAGATATTTCCTAAGCAATCTGGCCATTGCTGAATAGTTAGCATCCTTTCCGGTAAGAAAGTAGTAATCCACAACTATATCTTTATTAAGCTTATAGGGAGATATTTTATTCACTAATACATCTACCACTTCTCCTGCTTGGCCTGTGGAAACTTCCCTCTCATACAGGAGAAATTTATGGATACTTCGATAAGCAAATATAGGATATATTCTATAATATCCAGTGCTATTCCCAGGGATATATGAGGCAATACTTGCAGAATAATCTCCACTTTTAATAAGCCCTAAGATTGCCCAATCATTCTTTTTAATCCCAAAAACAGGTAGTCTTAATCCTTCATTTTTAGGAGGCATATCATAAAAGGGAACTCCCTTATCATATCCATATAGAGGCAACTCAAATCCCCTCTCTATCCCATAACTTTCTTTAAATCTTATTAAAGCTCCAGAACCATCGGATACTAATAAATATCCATCATCCCTTTTACTTGCCGAGAGAAAGTATGGAAGAAACCATATCCTATTGAGTTTCAAATCCTTAGGTTCTTCTATGGATTTAATGGGAATACGTACCGAAAGTCCAAGGGAATTTAATGTAAATTCTATGGATATTTTTATCTCTTGGGTTGGAAAATCATAGTCAATTCTTATCCCCCTATCAATCTTAGAAATCTTAAAATTATTTCTCATCACCCCTAAAGCATAAGTATTATAAGTAGTTATTCTTCCTTCTTCATCTACCAATTCTAAAACTAAATGAGAGGGGATACTGAATTTTGTAAGCCCCATAGAAAAATCACCTTCCCAATCCTCAGGAAATTGGGGATATAATTTCTTTGATTTTTTATCTTCTATAATTAGGCTTAAATTTTTTTTGTTAAATAAAAGAGAAAAATTATGATTTTCAGCTATTTTTTTATAGATTTCTTCCTGTCCATATGTAGGTAGAGTCATTATTAAGAAAACTATAATAAGAATCTTTTTTAGCATTCAAAAATCCTCCTATAGTATCATATACTTTATTTCAAGATAGCAAGTGTATAAAAATCTTAAAAATTGTTGAAAGGTACCAAAAAATACTATTCCTATAAACATAATAAAAAGAATTCCAAATAAGGTAAGAATAGATGTGCCTATTGCCTTGTTTAAAGTATAATCCTGCATAACCATTATTCCTGAAATAAGAAGAACTAAACTCCAAAGAGAAGCTACAGTGCTTATAAGTCCATAGAAACCTATTTCTTCTAAAGTAAATACATGGCTCAATAAAGTTTGAGGAATATTAAATAATGCTAAGGGAAATAGGGAATATAGAGTAAAGGACCAGATATTTCTCATAGTAGCCTTTCCATCCATTATTGTGGTTATAGCCCAATTTATTATCACCCATCCCAAAAGGGGCAATATTGTCTTATTAATCTCAAGAAATATGTTTAGTTCTTCAATCCTTATAGGATTAAAATGGAAACTTGTAAAGATTCTTTTAATCAAAAAGGAGAATATTATAAAAACTAAAATCACAAAGGAGGATTTGAAGATATTTTTGTTTCTTCTTAGTTCATAAAATCCATCAAAGGGATGAAATATTATATAAAATACAAATAAAGCTGTTCTTAAGATTTTCCTTCTTGAAAGAAAAATTCTAAACTTTCCCTTTATTCTTTCTCCCGTAAATTTTATTAAAAGATACATAAGAATTAATAGTAACATTAAAATATTCATAAATTTAGAGAAATTTTTTCTCATATATTCAATTCTATATCCCTTTAAAGCCTTGGAGTATCCTTGAGGATAAAAACCTAATTTAAATGCTTCCATTGCAGATTTATAATCCTCATTATGAAGATAATTTCTCCCAAGCCCAATATAAGCCAAGTCATAATTGGTATCGAGTTTTACCACTTCCTTCCATATTTCTGCAGCCTTCCCATAATATCCCTGCACATAGTAAGAATTTGCCTTTAAAACTAATTCCCCAAAATAAGTTGGGGAGAATATTGTTATTGTTCCTTTATTCTCATCAAGCACATAAATTTTGTTCTTATATACAGAAAGGGCACAAGGATAGGAAAATTGCCCCTTTTGATTCCCTAAATCCCCTATAACAAAGAGAAAATCACCCAAGGTATTATAGACAAATATTCTTCCAACCCTTCCATCTAATACATATAAATTATCGGCTTCATCAAGAGCAATATCCACAATCTCTCCTCTTATGGTAAATCCAAAATAAAGATCTCCATAAATAGATCTCGTTCTTCCTTCCTGCTTTATTATATTATCTCCAAGGGAATTTAATCTCTTAACTTGGTTATAATAAGCCCTTACACAACTATATATAAATCCATCCTTGTCCGTAGTTATATTCCTATATTCTATGGGAATAAATAAAGCTAATTGTTGACGCTGTCTCCTCGTAAGTACTCGCCTCCAAAAAAGATCTATGGGATTAACTTCTACCTTGTTACTTCCAAAGAATCTTTCAAATTTTCCTTCAGCATTAAACTGGACAAGACCTTCCACTACATTTTCAGCAACCACATATATACGACCCAGTTTATCCACCGCTAATTTTTTGGGTTTATAAACAAAATCTGGCTTTATAACATCTCCTACAGGTTTTCCAATTATCCTCTGCAAACTCCAATCCTCCTTTAATATAACAATTCTTTCATTTTCTGAGTCAGCAATATAGATTTTTCCATCTTCAGTTTTAAATATCCCTGTGGGAGAATTAAATTTATCCTTTTTTCCATTATTATTAAAATTTTCTATGATCCCTTTAATTTTAAGATCAGGCTTAATAACTACTATTCTATTTTTTCCCGTATCAGCAATATAAATACTGCCTTCTTTATCTATAAAAAGATCTTGAGGAGAAGAAAGGCTGTCAAGTCCTAAGCTTTCACCAGTTATTATCTTTTCAGGCTCAAATCCAGGAAGAGAAGGATTAGGTCTTCCTTTTTCATCATAAATGTATGTATAGTAAGGTATACTTCCAAGGGAGATTTTCATAAGTAAAGTTAAAATAAGAATAATAAATAGTAATCCTTTCATAGTGAAATACCCCTTATCCCTTTATACCTGCGGATTTCATGGTCTCCACTACATTACTTTGAGTAATTATAAAGATAATAATTGACGGAATTAACATCAATACTGCTGCAGCTGCCCCTGCGCCAGCTCTTACAAAACCTCCCTGTTGAATATAGGTTAAACCTAGGGAAAAGGGCTTTAATGCTTCATTATGAATATAAAGGGAGGGTGTATAGGTATCATTCCAAATCTCCCTAAAGGAAAAGAGAATTAGAGTAAGCCAAGCAGGTTTTACATTGGGCATAACCACATACCACCAAATTTTAAACTCATTAGCTCCATCAATTCTTGCAGATTCTATATAGGAATCTGGAATCTGTTCCATGAATTGTTTCATAAGAAATAAACCCAATGTTGCTCCTATATATGGAAGGATCAAGGAAAGATAGGAATCAAGAAGATGAAGTTTAGACATTATTACAAATCTTGGAATATTAGTAACATACCCAGAAAACATAAGGGAAAATATAACTAAATTAAATAAAAAATTACTCCCTGGAAATTTATGTTTTGCAAGGGGATATGCAGCCATAGATGCAATAAGAACATGTCCTAAGGTTCCAAAAAAACTTATAAAAATACTATTGAATAAATACCTGGAAAAGGGAACAAAGGAAGTGCCCATAAGATAAAAAAGATCAGAAAAGTTTTTTAAAGTAGGTCTTCTTACAAATAATCTTGGAGGAAAGAGAAAAAGCTCGTCTAAGGGTTTAAAGGCATTCATTATGGAATATACCAAAGGAAGGGCCATAAATATAGCAACAATTATTAATACTATTGACATTATCAAATTTCCCCAAAAAGATCTATTAACCTTTATTTCCTTCATATTAAATCCTCCATTAGTCAGATCTTAAGATTCTTCTGACCCCTTGATTTATAGTAACCGTAATCAAGAATAAAATAACTGCAATAGAAGAGGCATATCCCATCTCATATCTTATGCTTCCATAATCCCACATATGAAGAACAATGGTATGAGCAGAATATAGAGGACTGGGGAAACCAATAAGATTTGCAGAAATATCAGCAACTGCAAAAGAAGTTGTAACCTGCATAATAGCACCAAATATAAGCTGAGGTTTCATGGAGGGTAAAGTTATATACCAAAGTTCCTGCCATCTATTTCTTATTCCATCTATAGCTCCTGCCTCATATAATGATCTATCTATAGTCTGAAATCCTGCTATAAATGCTAAAAAGCTTGTCCCCAAGCTCATCCAAAGTTGAATAATCATTAATACATAGAGATTGATATTGGGATCCTGCAACCAATAAATTGGCTCCTTTATTATTCCTAAATTTATCAAAATTCCATTTAGAAAACCATAAACATCTCCAGAAAATATATAGGTCCAGATAAAGAAGATTGCAGAAGAAAGAGCAGGAGCATAATATAGAAGGGTTGTAATAGCTCGAATTTTAGGAGATAACTCATTTATCAACCATGCAAAAAGAAGACAAGCAAAATAACTAATAGGTCCTGTAATCAATGCAAATTTAAAGGTATTTTGAATTGCTATTAAAAAAATATCATCTTCGAGAAAAAGTCTTCTATAATTGGACCAACCTATAAACTTAGGACTTTGAATTATATTATAGTTAGTAAAGCTTAGTATAGCTCCAAATAATACAGGAATTACTATAAAGATTAAAAATAAAGTAAAGTAAGGAAGAATCAATAAGTAAGATTCTTTATTCTTTTTAATTTCTTTCCAGATATTCTTTAATTTTTTATTTCTCATTTTCTCACCTTAAAATATCAAGTCCAAATTCCTCTCTCTTTCTACCAATCTCTTTATTTATCTCCTTAGTGTATTTTTCAAGAGATTCCCTCTGTAATTCTCCCAACATCACCACTTCTCTAAAAGCATTATCTAAATGTCTTGAAATATAATAGCTTCCTGGAACTATAGGGATTTCTCTGAGATATTTCCATTGCTCAGAAAGCACTTTATAATCAGAAGAGGGCCAAGGAAGATAACTAAAAGCCTCTATATTAGAAGTATTATATCTTGCACCTGCTCCCAATAAAGCTTCCAACTCTCTTCCAAAAATTGCTTGAATCTCTGTGGAAAGCCACCATTTTACAAATTCCCAAGACTCATTTACCTTTTTCGTATTCTTAAAGATTAAGACTGCAGTGCTATTTCCTGACATGGTTCTATCAATAAAATTATTTCTTTTTCTTCCTGGTAAAGGCGCGATACCCCAAAGTCCGCTAATTTCTGGAGCTGCAACCTTAAAGGCGTTATATAAAGTATAGTTAGCTATACCAAGGGGCATCTCTCCTGTTCTAAATCTGTTAAAGAAATCATAATAAAGAGGAATTCCATATAGTATATAAAGATTTGTCCACTCCTTAAAGGCATCTACTCCTTCATCATTATTAAGCAAACATCTTTTACCATCTTCATCATAATATCTTCCTCCCCTTTGAAGAAGAAGCATATTAAATATATCAAAACTTAGGGCATTTCCAGTTCCTGCTCCGAATTGTAAGTTATGTCCCTGTAGCTCTGCTATAACCTTATAAAGTTCCTCCCAGGTCTCAGGAATTTTTATATTAAGCCTTTCCAATATATCTTTTCGATAAAACATTATGGGAAAATCTTGAGTCATAGGTAGCCCATATACCTTTCCCCTAAATTGATAAGGAATCAATGCTGATTCTGCGAATCTTTTCTTTACCTCGTCAAATCCTAAAAATTCAGAAAGATCTAACAAAGCTCCCCTAATGCCATAATCAATGGCAAGGGTTCGAGGAACATTTAAAGCAACATCAGGAGGATTCTCTTTTGAGGCTACCGCAAAAAGTAAGACATTTTCATTAGGAATTATATTTAAATTTACTCCTATTCCCGTTTTAGGAGTAAAATCAGTATCGATAAGAATTTTCAAGGTCTCTGCCTGATCTCTTCCCATCTGAATCCACACATTTATGGATTTTTCTTTATCATAGAAGGAGCCAATAATGTTATAATTCTCTATAAAAGAAATAAAAAACTTTTTTATCCCATCTATAAATTTTTCAATAAAGTTGGGAAGAACTCTAAGATCATTTTGATCCCAAGAAGAAATGACAATATAATCAATATCTAAGGGTTGTTCCCTTATGGTAAGAACTAATGAGGACAAAGCTGAAAGATTATCTCTATATCTTTGCAATCTCTGAGCGATAGTTTCAGGCTCCTTCGCCATTCCCTCCAATTGTAGAGCAACTTTTTCTAAAAGGGCAGATTCACTCCCTTTTTTTCCACTTATTTTTATTATCTTTTCTGCATTTTTTCTTAGAATTTTCGCATTTTCTTCTAAGGTAGGTATAAGATCTGGAATATGTTGTTCCAAAAGGTAATCTCTTAACGGATCAGGATTTGGTCCTGTAATCATCACAATTTTAGTATAAAGTTGGGAAAGATCAATGGCACATTGCCAGATATTTCTTATAATTTCTGCAATGGTCCCATAGGAAACTTTTAATCTAAGGGTATGTTCCCCCTTTTTTAAATAAAAAAGGTATGGCTCTTTATCATTACCAAGATACATAAATCGCCAATTAATATCGTATATAAATTTAATACTCTGTGCCTCTTTAAAGGGTATTTCTCCATCAATATAAAGGGTTCTTTCAGTGGGAATCCCGGGATTTGCATTTTGTCTAAATTTTATTCCAATTTTATAAAGTCCATCCTCAGGAATCATAAACTTCCATTCAATCCACTGTCCTGCACTTCTCCAGTTATATCCTCCAATTATATTTAAAATTTTTCTTCTGAAATCATAGGGGTCATTTAAAGGATTGGACCTGTCAGAGAGGGGATAAAGGGTAGGTTCTGATTTAAAATCTGCCCTTTCCCCTTGAATTTTCATAACAAGGCCCTTGGGATATGGATAATTTTTCTCTAAATATTCCCTCTTCAAAACCTCATAACTTTTTACCTCTGGTTTGTTAAATATTTTTATATAATCAATTACAATAGGTTCTTTAATAGTATTTAAACGAATAGTATGTTTTCCTTTTCTAAGATAAAATAGGAAGGGCTCATTATATAATCCTTCTGAATCCTCTATTAATTTCTCCTCCCATCTTGGACTCTCGATCTGGGTTGGTCTTAATTCATTCCCTCGATTATCTTTTAATAGAAGATCTGCATTCTTCCATATTCTCTCAAAACTTATAACCCTTGCTTCATTAAAGGGTCTTTTCCCATCAAGAATAAGTTCCCTCTCGATATTTGAGTTCTTCCCTTTAATAGGATAATATTTTAAGGCTATATTATAGAATCCTTCTTCTTTAACAAAAAATTCCCATTCCACATATCCCCTATCACCTATATATAAAACAGGATGATGGTCATGGGTAAGATCAAATCTTTTTTCTATTATACAATCCTTAAAGGTTTTGTAGTTAACAGCAGGAATAAATATAATATCCTCTGGCCTTTTTATCTCTTTATATTTTGATAGATAGGATTCGTAATTATTTTTTTTACTTATAAAGTCAAAAAAATCAGTTTGGGAAAAACCAAGAGAGTAAAAATTTAAAAGAATTATAAGAAAAACTCCTATAATCTTTATTAATTTATTAACCATCTTTTTGTCTAATTAATTTTTTTATATTTAGCCCTCCCAATTGAGAGGGCTAAAATTTCAAATTTTTACTTAAGCCCCTCTAAAATTGCATCAATTGCTGATTGAAACTTAGGCTTTAGAGCCTTTATAGATTTTGCAGGATTAGCATAGTCTATTTGATTTAAAAGATCCCAAAATCCAGGAATCCCTGAGATGGGATCTATTTGAGCCCTCGTAGCAGCATCTAATAGTAGATCATAATTTTCCTTTCCTCCAACCTTTTCAATTTGATTCTTTACTATAGCCTCCTTTTCTTTATCAGTAGGCATTAACATATAAAGAAGCCAAAGAGCAGAAAGTTCAGGATCCTTCGAAGAGGAAGCTATAGCCCATGCTCCATCATCAGCCATATCTGCACTCTTCTTCTTACTATCTGGCCCCTTAGGGAAAGGAACAATTCCTAATTTCTTTCCAAGAGCCTGTCTCATACCTGTAAGTTCCCAAGGTCCCCAATAATCCATACATGTAATTCCCTTTTGAAATCTTCCCTGAGGATCATTCCACCAATCTGCAGGTCTCATTTTGTATTTTGAATCCATATCATAGATAGCTTGAAAAGCTCTATATGCCTTGGGACTATCCATAGCAAAAACAGGCTTTCCTGCTATATATCTTACAATCTCCACATCATTAGTATAAAGAAAAGGCTGAACTACTGCCCAAGTAGCGTAAGCCCATTGATCCATTTTACCATCTCCATTGGTATCTTGAGTTAATTTAGAACCAATAGAGAAAAAGGCATCCCATGTCCATTTTCCTTGCTTATAAAGGTCTAAAGGATCAGGAAGTCCATTCATTTCAAATTTTTCTTTATTGTAATAAAGAATGTATGGAAAAACATTGTCATTATAAATATTTGCTACAGCGTAAACTTGTCCCCGCCAAGTGAAAAATTTGATAATGCTTTCCCTAAATCCCGCTGCCTTCCATAAGTTGTTATCTTTAAAATTAATATATTTATTTAGAGGTATGAGCATCTTTTTCATCATCCATGTAGGTTTTTCTCCTGCACCTATATAAACTACATCTGCACCACTTCCAGAAAGAATTGCTGCACTAAGCTTTGGTCTGTAGTTTTCCCAGGTTGTATAAACTATTTGAACCTTCGCCCCTGTAATCTTCTCAAACTCTTCTCTGACTTGCTTTCCTGGTCTTACACCAGGAATACTACTTTGCTCTTCTTCTGGCCAAAATTGCCACATATATATAGTTTTTCCTCTATACTTTTGGGTATCAATATTAAGGACATAATCCCCAATTTTTACTGAGTATGTTCTTTGAGTAAAACCTGGAAGTATAGCGGTAAGAATAAAGAATATCAATAAAGAAAGGATAAATACTAAAGATTTTTTCATTTAAATCCCTCCTTTAAAATTTCTTTAATATGATTATAGTTATTAAAGAAACTCCCTTCTATTATAAAATTGACAAAAAATAAAACTATCTTGTTATAAATAAAAATATGTTTTAAAAGTTAAAATAAAGACAAAATTTAAGGTTAATTTAGATTTATAAAATATCCTTCATTCAAAATATATAATAAAATTTAATTAGTTAGATTTACCATTATAAAGTAAGTTCCTTCCTATATTTTAGTGGGGTGGTTTTCATAAAGTTTTTAAAAATTTTTATAAAATAACTAACATCATTAAAACCACATTCAAAGGCAATATCAGATATACTCATATTAGTATTTCTCAAAAATTCTGTGGCCTTTTCAATACGAATCTTGTTAATATATTCTATAGGGCTCATACGTAAAACATCTCTAAATATTCTGCATAGGTAAAATTTGCTTATATTACTTTTCTTACTAAGTTCATCTAAGGTTATATCTTTTTGATAATTTGTATCTATATAAACCAAAACATCTTTTATTTTCTCAAGCTTTAAACTCAGTCTCTTAGATTTTTCAGTGTATTTATCAAAAATATTCCAAAATATTCTATAAAGTAATCCTTTAATAAGAAGTTCATATCCATAGAGTTTTATTTTAAATAATTCTATAATTTCATAAATATCCCTTCGAAGGAGTTCATCTTTAATAAAGCTTGGAACTGAATACTTAGCATCTCGCAATGGAATAAAATATTTATGCTTACAAGAATCTGGTTCCTCAGAAAAAAGGAGCCTTAAATCAAATACTACAGCATAAGCCATGGATTTTTCTACCTCTTCCCCTGAGTGTATGGAACCACAATTTACAAAAAGAAATTGATTATTTCCTAATATAAATTCCTGCCCATCAATATAAAATTTTGCCTTTCCCCTTTCTAAATATAAAATCTCAAATTCGTTATGCCAATGGGGGTTAAATACACCATTATTGTATATAAATATATTTTCATGAACAAAAAAGGGGAAATCAGGTTCTCCGTGGGGAAGCGATTCCTTTAAGTATTTTTTATTTTCATTCATTTGGAGATTCCTCTCCTTCCTTACCTTAATATTATAATTTATATTATATACCATTGCTAATAATTTACAGGAGTGCTGGTGGAAATTATACATCTCTCCATGGTCCAAATATGAAAATATATTCTATGGTAAATGTTAAAGTTTTGTCCTCAGGTCTCAATCTAAAGTCATCTTTATCTCTTACCTTTAGTCCAAGACCATCAAGTAAAAAGAAAGAGCTATTCTGAAGTTCTTATTCTCAAAAAACCTTCTAAGTACTGAATCTTTTTTCTTTAGATTTAACATGAGAAGATAATTACTATTTTCAGATCCTGTCCAGTGCAAAACCATATAATTTCCTTTTTCTTTGTTCTGCATGTAAATAGAAACCCAGGCCCAAATTCTTAGATATTCAGGATTTTACCAACTTCGCTTGTTTGAGAAAAGTTGATACCAGAATTGAAAACCTGCAGATTTTGCTTTTTTCTCTATTTGATCCATTAGGATATTGAGTTATCCCTAAATCACTGGGACTTGCCAAGTGGTGCATAAATAATCTATAAAGAATTTTTGTGGAATACAAATAAAAACGTCACATAAAAAAGGATCTTTCATGGAAAAAAGATATTGTATTACGGAGGAGGATTTGACTTATAAACTATAAAATTAATAAAATATTTTCATGAAAAAAATTAAAATTGGACTTATATTGGGAAGTGGTGGTGCAAAAGGGCTCTCTCATATTGGAGTTCTTAAAGTATTAGAAAGAGAGAATATAAATATTGATTGCATTTCAGGAAGTAGCATAGGAGCCATTATTGGAGGACTTTATGCCAAGGGATATTCTTCCAAGGAGTTAGAAGAGATAGCTTTAAGTATATCAAAAAAGGATGTTTATGAATTCTTAGATTTTTCTATATCAACTCAAGGGATTTTTAAAGGAGATAGAATTTTAAATTTCTTAGAAAACTTACTTGGAGATATTGAATTTCATCAATTAAAAATTCCCTTTTTAACAGTAGCTGTAGACTTGGTAACAGGTAAAAAATTAATATTTAATAAGGGAAAGGTAGTTCCTGCAATAAGGGGAAGCATATCTATACCTGTAATATTTCAGCCATATTCCTTAGAAGACAAGCTTTTAATAGATGGTGGAGTTTTATCTCCTTTACCCATTGAAGAATTAAGGGAATATCAAAAACCTGATTTAATAATAGGAGTAAATCTGCAAAGCCCTCCCAATTGGATACCAAAAGAGAAAAATATTTTTTCTATTATCCCAATAGAGCCGAAGGGGTTTTCTGAGAAGGTAATATATAAACTAACTCAAACAGGAGTTTTTAGAGAAATTCAAAAAAGATTAAATCCATTATTTAATCCTTCTTTATTAGAGGTTTTGATGCAAACCATCAATATCATGAATTGGGAAATAACAGTAAGAAATATTAAATTAGCAGATATAGTTATAAATCCAAGAGTAGAAAATTACAGAACCTTTGATTTTGATAGGGGAAAAGAATTAATAGAAATTGGAGAAAAGGCAATAAAAAAAGAGCTTCCACGAATAAAGGAGCTCATAAGAAAAAAATCAAGAAAGTTCTTATGGTTTTAATAAAATTTTACAATTTCTTCTAAAGGTAATCTTGGTCTTGGATCTGGATCCTCTGCTGGATATCCTAAGGTCATCAGTTCCACAATTACCGCCTCCTTTGGAAGTTGCAAAACTTCCTTTGCTTTTTCCTGATCAAAGGATCCTATCCAACAGGTACCAAGGCCTTCCTCTACTGCTTGAAGATGAATATGGGTCATTGCAATACTAACATCCACAATATGAGCAGGAATACCACATCTCATAACTCTGCTGGTATCTAAAACATATCCTGCAATTATGACAGGCGCAGAAAGCATAAATGGCTGATGAGGGGCACATTCCTTTACTAATTTTTCTCTCATTTCTTTACTTGTTACTACTCCAAATCTACAAGGCTGTCTGTTTACAGCAGAAGGGGCTAATCTTGCAGCCTCAAGAATTCTTAATAATTTTTCCCTTTCTACTTCCTTAGGAAGGTATTTTCTTATAGATCTTCTCTTTTGAATTGCAATAAAAACATCCATTTATTTCAGCTCCTTCTCTAAAAGTTTCCACCTTTCTCCCATCATTCTTAGTCTCCTTATTCTTTCTTCTACTGGGGGATGGGTAGATAAAAGATTCTCCTCCCATGATTTATCTAAAGGACTCACTATATATAAAGGTGCAGTCATTGAATTTGCCCTTTTTACTGGTAATGGATCCCGTGCAATTTTTTCTAACGCAGATGCTAATCCTTCTGGATATCGGGTTAGCATTGCAGAACCAGCATCTGCCATATATTCCCTTTGGCGAGAAAGGGCAAATCTCAAAAGAGTTGCCAAGATGGGGGATAAAATTGCTATTAAAACTGCAATTAAAGCAACAATATCTCCACCCTTTCTACTCCTTTTCCCTCCCTTTCCCCAATGGAAGGATCTTCTTAAGGCGTCTCCTAAAATTACTATTAATCCCACCATTACTGCAGAAATAGTCTGAAGTCTTATGTCATAATTTCTGATATGAGAGATTTCATGGGCAATTACTCCTTCCAACTCTAATCTATTCAATTTCTCTAAGAGTCCTGTTGTCACCGCAATGGCACTATTTTGAGGATCCCTTCCTGTAGCAAAGGCATTGGGAGAGGGATCATCTATAACAAAAATCTTTGGTACTGGAATTCCCCCTGCAATGCTTAATCCTTCCACAACATTTATTAAATATGGATATTCCTCTTTTGTGGGCTCTCGAATACCACTTATAGAAAGAATTATTTTATCACTATTATAATAGGCGTAATAATTGGTAAAAAAGACTACTAAAAATGCAATGGGGACAGAAATCCATCCCAATTCAAACCAATATCCTATAGCAAATACTACAATAAACAAAAGCAAGGATATAGCAAAAATTATTAATCGAGTTTTTCTCTTATTGGAATCAATAGCATCATAAAAGGTCAAAGGCCTAATGGAGTTCTTCATCCTGTAAAGCTTACTTTAACAGGCTCTCTTTCTGATCCTTCTTTTACTTCGAAATATTCCCTAGATCTAAAATTAAAAATACCAGCAACTATATTATTAGGAAAAACTTCTAAAGATTGATTATAAATCATTACTGAATCATTATAAAACTGCCTTGCATATGCAATTTTCGACTCTGTTCCTGAGAGCTCTTCCTGAAGCATTAGGAAGTTCTGATTTGCTTTCAAATCAGGGTAGTTTTCGGCAACAGCAAAAAGAGTTTTTAATGCTCCTGTAAGACCCTCGTTAGCTTCTGCAGCTTCTCCTGGAGTTTTTGCTCCCAACATTTGAGCTCTATACTTAGCGATTTTATCAAAAAGTTCCCTCTCATGAACTGCATATCCCTTTACGGTCTCTACCAAATTGGGTATTAAATCATATCTTCTTTTTAATTGAACATCTATTTGGGCCCATGCATTCTCTACTCTGTTTCTCAAAACTATTAGACGGTTATATATGGATATCAAAAGGATCAATAAGAATCCTACCACCCCTAGTATTATCCATCCCATTTGTTTTTCCTCCTAAAATTTTTAATTGAGTTAATTATACCATAAAAATACTTAATATTTATATTGAAAGAGGATGAAAAATGATTATAGATCAACTAAATTTCCCAACTTCTTAAATATTTTTTCTGTTCTTCCGTTAACGAATCCCAACTTATTCCCATACTTTTTAACTTTATCTCGGCCACTTTTCTCTCTATCTCCTTTGGAACATCTAAGACAGAAAAGGGAAGGTCCTTCTTTTCCCTATTAAGCCAAAGCATAACTAAATATTGAATTGCAAAGGATAAGTCCATAATTTCAACGGGATGACCATCTCCTCCTGCAAGGTTTAAAAGTCTTCCCTCTGCAATTACATAAATTTTTCTTCCATTAGGAAGAAGATATTCTGTTATATTCTCTCTTACTTCTCCTTTATCCCTTGCTATTTTTTCTAAAGCCTTCATATCAATTTCCACATTAAAATGGCCTGCATTTCCTAAAATCGCCCCATCCTTCATAGAAAGGAAATGTTCTTCTCTTATTACTTTATAATTTCCTGTAGCAGTAATAAAAACATCTCCGAATTTTACTGCATCCTCCATGGGCATGACCTCAAAACCCTCCATAACTGCTTCTAATGCCTTTATGGGATCCACTTCTGTGATAATCACCTTTGCCTTCATCCCTTGAAGTTTATGGGCCAATCCCCTTCCCACCCATCCAAAACCAGAAATTACAAAGACTTTGCCTGCCACTAAAAGATTTGTATTTCTCATAAAAGAAGATAATGCCGATTCTCCTGTTCCATATCTATTATCAAATAAAAATTTTACCCTTGCATTATTTACTGCAATAACGGGAAAGGGAAGACCTTTCTCTTCCAATAAAGCCCTTGCCCTTATCACTCCTGTGGTGGTTTCTTCCCCAACACCTAATGTCTTCTCTTTAAGATGAGGAAATTCCTTTAAAAGAGTTGTGGTGAGATCAAAACCATCATCTATTAAAAGATCAGGTTCAAATCTTAAAACTTCTCTAAGATTTTCTTTATATTCCTCTTCTGTTTCCCCCCTCCATGCAAAAACTTCTATTCCTTCCTTTACTAAACTTGCCACAACATCATCCTGAGTGGATAAGGGATTACTTCCACAACAAACTACCCTTGCTCCTCCCCTCTTAAAGGCTAACGCTAAACAAGCAGTTTTTGCCTCTAAATGAATACACATTCCAATGGTCTTATTTAAGAAGGGTTTCTTAAAGGAATATTCTTCATCTAAAAAATTTAAAACAGGCATGTGAGTCTTTGCCCAATAGACCTTTTTTTCTCCACTTCCCCATAAATTTAGATCTTTTATTTTACTCATCTTAGTAATAAAAGTGAAAAAATAAAAAAGGGGGAGGAAAATCCTCCCCCATAAAAGTTATTTTTCCTCTCTTATCTTTATTTTGATTCCTTCTACCTTTTCTGGTTTTGCCTTTGGAAGAGTAAGAGTCAATACTCCGTTCTTATATAATGCTTCTGTCTTATCTGGTATTATGGATTTAGGAAGATCTATTCTTCTATATATTCTCCCATATCTTCTTTCTCTTCTATATACATTTTCTCCTTTAACTTCTTCTTCCTCTTTTGTTTCTCCTTGTAAAATTACTTGATCTTCAGTAACACTAATGTCCACATCTTCTGGTTTAAAACCAGGAAGCTCTACTTTGAGCACTAAATTCTCAGGAGTTTCATAAAGGTCAATTGCAGGAGTAAAACCAGTAGGTCTCTCCTCAAAACGTTCTAAGGATGTGAACTCAGAGAAGAGTCTATCAATTTCTTTTTCTAATCTTCTAAGCTCTGCAAAGGGATCCCAGTATCTTCTTAACATTTTTGTTCACCTCCTTAATATTTTATTTTTATCTATATATATTTTCCATATATATTATATCATAACCTGTCAAGGGGTCAAGAGTAAATTGTGGAAAAAAAATAAGAATTACCAAGTAAAATAGAAATCTCATACAAAAAATTATTTAAATCTTGACAAAATAAAATATATCTATTATTATATACAAAAAAATTGCATTATTTACAAAGGAGGTGGTTAAAAGTAAAAAACAAGGATTTTTATAGTCCACCAAAAAAATATCTTAGGAGGGATATAGGATGAAGAGATTTTTAAAAGTTTTCTTAATTTTTTCCATTCTCATAACTTTTATATTATCAGTCTCTCAGAGCCAACCGCAGATTACTTTAAGAATAATTTGGTGGGGTTCTCAGGATAGACATAATAGAACTTTAAGGGTTATTGAGCTTTTCCAGCAGAAATATCCCCATATTAAACTTGTAGCAGAATATACTGGATGGTCCGAATATTACACAAAACTCACCACAATGGCAGCAGGTGGTAATATTCCAGATATAATGCAACAGGATCATGCTTATATTAGAGGCTGGGTTGAAAAGGGATTACTCCTTCCCTTAGATGACTTAGTAGCAGAAAGAGTTATCAACTTAAAAGATGTAGAAAAATCTATCGTTGATGCAGGAAGATTATATGGAAAACTATATGCAATAAACTTAGGAAATAATTCTCAAGCCTTTGCAATTGATCCTGAAGTCTTCAAGAAGGCAGGAATTCCATTACCACCAGCTCTATGGACTTGGGAAGATTTTAAGAGAATTGCAAGAATTATTCATAAGAAACTTGGAATATATGGTGCTGCTGAAAACTTAGGAGATCACAATGTATATAGAGTTTGGACCTTAGAACATGGTGGATATATCTTCAGTGAAGATGGCAAATCCCTTGGATACGAAGATGATAATGTCTATGCAAGCTTTTATAAGATGCTTCTTGAATTACAAGATGAAGGCGTAATACCATCAAGGGAAGTAGAAGTAGGAAGAGGTAGTGTAAGCCCTGAACAAAGATTTATTTGTCTTGGAAAATCTGCAATGCAATTTACATGGAGTAATCAATTAACAGCAATGAGCAGAGCCTTGAAAGGAAAATTATTGAAACTATATATGGTACCCACATTAAATAGAAAGGTTGGTAACTTCTTAAAACCTTCAATGTTCTTTGCTATAAATGCAAAAACTAAGTATCCAAAGGAAGCAGCAACCTTTATAAATTTCTTCATTAACGATTTAGAGGCAGCAAAAGTCCTTATGGCAGAAAGAGGAGTACCAATTTCTAAAAAGGTACAAAAGGCCCTTGAGCCACATTTGACAGATGTTGAGAAGGAAATGTTTAGGTTCATATCTTTTATGTCAAAATACGGACATCCAACTCCTCCACCAGATCCAGAAAGATGGCCAGAGATTTATAATAATGTATTTACTCCTCTCTACGATCAGATTATGTATAAAAGGATTACTCCCGAGGAAGCAGCAAAGAGATTTAGAGAGCAAGTTACGGCAATATTAAAGAGGTAGGTTTTCCATGGGAAGGAGATTTTCTCTCCTTCCCATTATTTTATTTAGGGAGGTTACAGAGATTAGATGAAGAGATTAACTAAAAAGAGAAAACATGATCTATTAATGGGTTATATTTTTGTAAGCCCCTGGATAATTGGATTTTTAGCCTTTATAATTTTTCCCCTTGTAACTTCTCTTTATCTTTCCTTTACAAGATATGATATTTTATCTTCTCCAAGATTAATTGGATTTGATAATTGGATAAGAATGTTTACTCAGGACTCAAGATTTTGGGATTCTACAAAAGCAACTTTTAAATTTGTAATCTTTGAGGTTCCCTTAAGACTTATTTTTGCTTTTTTAGTAGCTTTAGTTTTTAGTTTAAGGGAAAGTAAAATTCTAAACTTATATCGTGCAATATATTATATTCCTTCTCTTATTGGAGGAAGTGTGGCTATTGCAGTTGTATGGAGACAAGTCTGGGGGATTGAAGGAATTATTAATGCCCTTCTTTCAATTTTTGGTATAAAGGGAGTAAATTGGCTTGGTGACCCTCGAACTGCTATATGGACCCTTATTTTACTTGCAGTTTGGCAATTTGGATCCCCCATGCTAATATTTTTAGCAGCATTAAAACAAGTCCCAAGAGAATTATACGAAGCTGCATATATTGATGGTGCTGGATTTTGGAAAAGACTATTCACTATAACAATCCCTATGATTACTCCAGTCATCCTTTTTAACCTTATAAATCAAATGATTCATGGGTTCATGGCATTTACCCAAGCGTATATCATAACTCAAGGTGGTCCCTTGGATTCAACCCTATTTTTTGCAGTTTACATGTATAGAAAGGGATTTAATGATTTTGAAATGGGATATGCAGCTGCCCTTGCATGGTTTATGTTAGCTATTGTGGGAGTACTTACCATTTTAATATTCAAGACATCCCGAAAATGGGTTTATTATGAGGCAGAGGAGGGAGTGTAGTGAAAAATAATAATCTAAATAAGATAATATATTATCTTTTTGTAACCCTTGTTGCTTTTTTAATGGTTTATCCTGCTCTTTGGATGCTCAGTAGCTCTTTAAAACAGCCGTGGGAAATATTTTCTCAGGTTCTTAATCTTATTCCCAAGGAACCAAACTTCAATAATTATAGGGAAGGATGGCAAGGATTTGGAGGTATAACTTTTACCACATTTTTCAAGAATTCCCTTATAATAGCTGGATTAGGAACCATTGGCACAATTATTTCCTCCACCCTTGTTGCCTATGGGCTTGCAAGAATACCCTTTATAGGTAGAAGATTATGGTTTACTACAGTAATTCTTACATTGATGCTTCCCATGCAGGTTCAAATCGTTCCGAGATATATTCTCTTTATGAAGCTTGGCTGGATAAATACCTTTAAACCCTTAATTGTTCCTGCCTTCTTAGGTGGTCCCTTTTTTATATTCATGATAATGCAATTCATAAGGGGAATTCCAAAGGAATTAGACGAATCTGCTTTTATAGATGGGGCGGGAAGATTTGGAATATTTTATCATATAATCCTTCCCAATTTAAAACCTGTAATTACTACAGCTGCTATTTTCTCCTTCTATTGGGCTTGGAATGATTTTATGGGACCATTGGTATATTTAAATAGCCCTGAAAAATATACTGTTTCTGTTGCCTTACGAGCCTTTTCTGACCCATCTGCTGTAACTAATTGGGGTGCGGTCTTTGCCATGTCTACTCTATCCTTGGTTCCAGTTTTAATAATATTTGTTTTCTTCCAAAAATATATTGTTGAAGGAATATCTACTACTGGTCTTAGAGGTTAAGAAAGGGGGAATTTTGTTAGTGGATAATATTAAGATTGGATATATTGGTGGAGGTTCTAAGGGCTGGGCATGGAGATTTATGTCAGATCTTGCCTTAGGAGATAGTTTTTCTGGAGAAGTAAGGTTATACGATATAAATTATGAATCTGCAAAAATTAATGAAATTATAGGAAATAGAATAAGTAAGCAAAAAGATGCAAAGGGAAAATGGATATATAGAGCAGTTAAAGAGATTGGTGAGGCATTAGAGGGAGCAGATTTTGTTATAATCTCAATTCTTCCGGGCACCTTAGATGAGATGGAGGTAGATGTACATCTTCCTGAAAAGTATGGGATTTATCAAGCTGTGGGGGATACACCTGGTCCTGGAGGAGTAATTAGAAGCTTAAGAACAATTCCCATATATATGGAATTTGGTGAGGCAATAAAAAAATATTCTCCCTCTTCCTGGGTGATAAATTATACAAATCCCATGGCACTATGTGTAAGAACATTATATGCTATATTCCCCAAAATAAAAGCTATTGGTTGTTGTCATGAGGTTTCTAAGATTCCAAGGCTTCTTTCTTTAATGTTGAAGGAAAAGGAAGGAGTAGAAGTAGACCCATCAGAAATAAAACAAAATGTTCTTGGTATAAATCATTTCACATGGGTAGATACAATCTCTTGGAATAGAAGGGATCTTTTACCTATTTATGGAGAATTTGCGGATAAGTATTATTATAATGGATACGAAGAAGAAAAGGATAGATGGAAAAAGGATTTTTTTGCCTCGGCTAATAGAGTTAAATTTGACCTTTATAAAAGATATGGAATAATTGCAGCAGCAGGCGATAGACATTTAGCAGAGTTTTTACCCTGGTATCTTGAAAGTCCTGAAAGGGTTAATGAATGGAAATTTTCCCTTACCCCTGTCTCTTTTCGTAAGGAACAAGCAAAATTTCTTAACAAAATGAGTGAGAAACTTGCAAAGGGAGAAATGGAATTTTCCATTAAACCATCGGGAGAAGTTGGAGTTCAAATAATGAAAGCTCTTCTTGGACTTTCTGATTTTATAACTAATGTAAACTATCCAAACTTAGGACAGATAGATAATATTCCCAAGGATGTTATTGTAGAAACCAACGTATATATTACAAAAGATAAGATTTTACCAATATATTCAGGAAAACTTCCCTATGATGTAAATTCTTGGGTAATAAGACATATCATGAATCAAGAAATGATTCTTTCTGCAGTCCTTAATAAAGATAAAGAGCTTGCCTTTCGTGCCTTTTATAATGATCCATTGGTAGAGAGCAAGGTTGATTGGGATAATGCAAGAAAAATGTTTATGGAAATGATAGAGGGAACTAAGAGATTCATTCCTAAATATTTAGGGGGAGAAAAATAAGAGGAGACTATTCCATGAATTTTAAATTTTTAATAATATCGGCTCTCTTAAATATTTTCCTTCTTAACTTCAAGATAGGGAGTCATATATTATTTTAGTTAAAGGGAGACAATGGTATGATCAGAAATTTAACTATAATGAATGTTTGGATAGATCCTTAGGGGCAGGAATTATGATCTATTTGTAAATAAAGATGAAGAAATAATTTATGTATGATTTTTGGGAGGAGGAGACCGTGATGAGGGTTGGGGATTCATCAAAAATATCTCTTCTTTTATTTTTTGTTGGAAGATCAAAATCCTTTAGTGTAGCAAATAGTGAAGTATATTTTAAAATTAAGAATATAATTAATCATGAAAAATGTTCTTTGAAAGACAAGGAGGGAATATGGTGGATGTAATTTCATATGGAGAGATAATGATAAGAATAACTCCTCAAAGGTTTAAAACCTTTGTTGCCAGTAATAGTTGGGAGATTGAGATTGGTGGGACAGAGGCGAATGTTCTTATAGGACTTTCCATCTTAGGCTTAAAAACTGAGTTTATTTCTTTTTTTCCCGATAACTTTTTAGGTTATAAAGCATTATATGAGTTAAGAAAATATGGCGTGGGAACAGAAAGAGTAAGAATGACTCCTGAAGGAAGGATGGGAATTTATTTTGTAGAGCTTCATCATAAAACAAAGGGAATTCAAGTACTTTATGATAGAAAAAACTCTTCTTTCTCACTAAATCCCCTCGATGAAGAAGATTTGAATCTTATAAAAAATGCTCGTCTAATACACCTTACAGGAGTAACTCCAAGTTTAAGTGATATTTGCAGAGATAATGTTAGAAAGATCTGCAATTATAAAGGAAAAAATCAGAGACTATCCTTTGATGTAAACTATAGGCAGAAACTTTGGAATAGGGAGGAATGTAGAAAATTTTTAGATGAGATTATAACTTTAGTAGATATTTTGTTCCTTAAAAAAGAGGACTTCAATATTTTATTCAATGAAAAGATAAAAGAAGAAGATATCCTTTTTTACCTTCAAAGATTGTATGGAGAAGAAAAAATATATATACTAACAAAAGGAGAAGAAGGATGTAGTGTTCTTTTTAAGAATGAGATGTTTTCAAAATCTGCCCTTTCTACTGATATTGTAGAAAGAATTGGAGCAGGGGATGCCTTTGTTGCAGGTTTTTTATATGGATATCTTAATGGAAAAAATTTCCAAGATTCTGCAGAGCTTGGAAATGCTATGGCATCTTTAAAGATGAGTGTATCTGGAGATTTTTCTTCCTTTGACAGGAGAACCTTAGAGCATTACTTAGAATCATTAAATAATGATAGGAGTGTGGAAAGATGAAAACAAAAACAGGTATTAATTCTGCAGAACAGACCTTGGAGATTTTAGAATATATTATCCTTTCAGGGAGAGAATTATCACTAAAGGAAATTTCAGAGGAGATTGGACTTCATATTTCTACTGTGCATCGCTATCTATCTTCTCTAATAAATAAGGGATTTGTAAGAAAAACACCCAATGGTTTCTACAAGCCTGGCTTTAGAATATTAGAACTTTCCTCTTATATTCTTCAAAGTTTTGACCTAAGAGATATTGCTCGTCCCTATCTAATAGATCTTATGGAAAAGACGAAACAAACAGTTCACTTAACAATAAAAGATGGATTTGAGGGAGTTTATATTGATAAGGTGGAAGGACCTGGGACCCTTCCCATGATGTCAAGAATTGGCATGAGAATGCCCCTTTATTCTACAAGTTTTGGAAAGGTTCTTCTTGCCTATAGTTCCGAAGAGTATATACAGGATTATCTTAGAAAAGTACCCCTTATCCCAAGGACAAAAAATACTATAACAAGTCCAGAAAAATTGAGGGAAGAGCTTAAAAAAATAAGAGAAAGAGGATATGCCTTTGATGAAGAGGAAAATGAAAGAGGAATTAAATGTATTGGAGCTCCCATATTTGATTTTTCAGGGAAAGTGGTGGCATCTGTTTCCATATCAGGATATTATTTGAATTTTGAGGAGGAAAATAAAGAGAAACTTTTATCAGAATTATTAAAAACCTGTGAAAGTATTAATAATGTCCTAAAAAGTAAGGCTTAGGGAGAATTAGTTTATGGACTTATCTACTTATTATGTGAAACTTAAGCTTAGGAATCCTATTATTATTGCCTCCTCTGGCCTTACTGAGAATTTTAAAAACATGAAAAAATGTGAAGAGAATGGAGCAGGTGCCTTAGTAGTAAAATCTCTTTTTGAAGAGGAAGTTTGCAGAACCTCCCCCACTCCTCGGTTTGAGATTATAAATAGATCTATGGGATCCTTAAGATCCCAAACCTTCTACTCCTTTGAACAGGCAAGTCCCTTTTCTCCTGAGGAATATTTTAAAGAAGTTAGCAAAGCTTTAAATACTTTATCTATTCCCATAATTCCAAGTATAAATTGTATTACCCATGAAGGATGGCTTAAATACTCAAAGATGGCTGAAAAGATTGGTGTTCCTGCGCTAGAGCTTAATGTTTCTTGTCCCCATGGATCTATATCCTTTAGGGGTCAGGATGTGGATAATACAATTTTAAGGGTTGCAAAAATAGTTAGAGAAAATGTAAAAATTCCCCTTATTGTAAAAATGCCTATACAACTTTCATCTCCCCTTGCAATGGCAAGGGATTTAGAGGAAATAGGAGTAGATGGAGTAGTTATGTTTAACAGATTAACAGGTCTTGATATAGATCTTGAAACAGAAAAACCCATTCTCCATGGGGGATATGCAGGACATGGAGGACCTTGGACTCTAAATTATGTTTTAAGATGGATTTCCCTTTCACGTCCTAATCTTAAAATCTCTATTGCGGGATCAGGGGGAGTAGGAAGTGGTGAGGATGTAGTAAAATATATTTTATCAGGGGCCGATGGGGTTCAAATATGTAGTATTGTATATCTTATGGGATATGAAATAATTTCTAAAATTATCAATGACTTTAAAAGATTTATGGAAAAGAAAAATTATAACTCCATTTCAGAATTTAAAGGAAAAGTCTCTGGAAAGGAAATTTTAGGAAATTATGAGATAGATAGAAGACATTTATTTACCGCATATATTAACCCCTCTTTATGCAATGCTTGTGGGATATGCAAGAGAGTATGTATTTATGATGCTCCTATAGAGAAAGATGGAAAATACTTTATTACTAATCTTTGTGATGGTTGTGGATTATGTGTAAAGCTTTGTCCCCCAAGGGCTATTAGTATGAATAGGATTGATTCTTAAACTGCTGAGGGGCAGATATCCCATAAGATACATTCAGAACATAAGGGTTTTTGAGCTTTACATATATTTCTTCCATGGGAGATCAAAAGAAAGGAAAAATCTTTCCAATCTTCCTTTGGAATAATTTTCATAAGATCAAATTCCAATTTCTCTCTATCCTTTTCATTGGAAAGACCCAATCTATGAGAAAGACGAAAAACATGAGTATCAATAACTATTCCTTCATTTTTTCCATATCCTGCAGATAGAACTACATTTGCAGTTTTCCTTGCCACTCCGGGAAGTTTCAAAAGTTCTTCCATACTATCAGGTACTTTCCCATTATATTTTTCTGAGATTATCTGGGCACATGCTTTTATATTTTTTGTCTTGGTTTTATAATAATTCACTGATTTAATATCCTTTTCTAATTCTTCCAAAGGAACATCAGCGTAATCCTTCACACTTTTATATTTCTTAAAAAGATCCTTTGTAATCATATTTACCCTTTTATCGGTGGTTTGTGCAGAAAGAATTGTTGCAACTAAAAGCTCCCAAGGATTTGAAAAGATTAAGGCGGTTTTAGGCTCATAAATTTCCTTTAATCTTTTTAAAATTTCCCTTACCCTTTCTTCCTTATCCATGTATATCTCCTAGATTTTATATTTTAGAAAGTATATTCCAAGAAAATGTGAAATGGCAAGAGTTTTTACATTGAAAAGGTTACAAAAAATGTTATAATTAAAATCTTAAAATAATTAGGAGGTAAAAGATGAGTCTGAGAGGAGATCTTCTAAGTTTGCCCTTATGGGAAGTCTTACAATTACTTTCTTCAGGAAGAAAAACAGGAAAATTTCAAATAGAGGATAATGGTAATAAAGTTGAGGTATTTTTTAAGGATGGAAGGATTATATATGCCAAAGAAGGCAATTTAGAGAATTTAGATGTTTTATTAGATTTAGCTCTATGGAGAAAGGGAACTTTCCTTTTTATCCCTGATGAAAAGCCTCCTATTTCTCCTGTAAGTTTAGATCCCTTTGAGGTATTAATAAGCTCTGAAAAATATATAGATCTTTTAAATTATTTATCAGATTTTATCTTAATTCCCATAAGCATAGAGGGATTATCAAAGGGGGAAGAAAATATTGTAAATCTTTTTGATGGAAAAAAAGATGTAGGAGATGTTATAAACGAAGTTGGCCTTTCAAAGATCAAAACTTTAGAAATTATAAGGGACCTAATGGAAAAGGGAAAATTAATAAAGATCGATGATGACCAAGACCTATTCTGGTTTTATGTTTTCTTTAGAGGTTGGAACTATATTTTAGAGGAATTTCCTAAAAAGGGAATAAGTGAAAGAAGCATAAAAAGAAGCTGGAAAGACTTTTTGAATAAAAGTGATTCAAAGGTAAAATCTATATTTGAAGAATTCACTTTTCCTGAAGAAATCTCTCCCCTCTATTTTTACAGATATATGAAGGAAGAATATCTCCCATCGGAAGAAGAAATAAAAAATGTATTTGAAAATATGATTTCTGGAGAGAAAGTTATTTGGAGTAATATTTATAAAAACTTAAAACAATTTTCTAGCTCTTCCTTAGAAAATTTTTCTAAAAATTCTTTGAGATTTCTTTTCTCCTTAGGGAAAATAAGTTTTGATGATATTATTAGCAATATAAAATTTTCTGACATCTCTGAATCCATAAACCCAATTCTTGATAAAATCTTTATTTATATTGGAAAGAAAGAATTCTTTGAAGAACAATTATTCTCATGGTTTTTAAATGGTGAAAGATCCCTTTGGAATGTAATTGAAAATTCCATTTTTGATGATGTAAAAACAAAGTTAATTTTCTGGAAACTAATAGAAGATAAGAAAATATTAGCTATTGAAGAAGATAAAAAATTAAAATTGGTATTTGAATTTTGGAAACTTTGGAAGGAAGTTAGGAAGGATTACAAGAAAGAAAAGTGGGAAGAAGTATATAGCAAATGGAAGGAGTTTTTAGAGGGCAATATTCAGGAAATAAGGCATATTTTCGATAAAATAATTTTAAATTTAACTCCAAGCTGGAACTATATTTACCAAAACTTATACCTTGCAAGTGAGGAAGAATTAAGGGGATTTTTAAAAAATTTATTACAATCTATCTCTCTAAAGGAAGAGGGTGCATTAGGAGAAAAGATAAGGAATTTCAAGACAAATTTGTAATTTCTTCTTTATAAGTTTTTGGGGTTTTTCCTGTATATTTTTTAAACTTCATTATGAAGTAATCTATATCCTTATATCCAACCTTCTCCGCAACCTCTATCACTTTAATCCCCTGAAGAAGTAATTCCTTCGCCTTATTTATTCTTATTTTATCCAAATAAGTATTAAAATTTTCTCCTATACATTTTCGAAAAATCTTTCCAAAATAACAGCTACTGTATCCAAAAACTTTTGCCACCTCTTTAATTTTTAAATCCTTATAATAATTACATTCTAAATACTCCAAGACTCTTGAAATTATAGATTTTCCAAATATATTAGAAAAGTTTTCAATAATATCTAAGATCATTCCCTTCATAAAGCTATGTAGTTCTAAGAGGGATTCCTTTTTATAAAATTCATTTAAGAGTTCATCACTTAAATATTCCTTGGAAAATTCCTTAAATTTCGAATAATTAGAGGATAGATAATTTACAATTTTCAAAAAAATCCTTAGATAGCTTCTTTTAATCTCTTCCTCTTTTATTTCCTTTAATAGACAAATTTTTATCTTTTTCTCCAATATATTATTGACATTGTTGATATTAAAATTTTCTATAGATTTTATCAGCTCTTCAACTATGTTTTCATCGGTTATCTCCTCAATAAATCTTATCCCTTGATCTACATTGCATAAGATTATTCCCTTTTTACTGTATAAAAAACTTCTTCTAAGAAGGCTTAAAGCAGAATCATAGGATTTATATATTTCTTTTAGGTCAAAAACCTTTTCTCCCACTGATATAATAATATCCTTTGAATATTTGTATCTAACTTTATTTTTCATGTTAACTATTTTCTTTTTAAAATGAGGTTTGGATATATTCTCTATGAGGATTCCAATTAAATTATCGATGGGGAAAGAATAATTAGGAAACTCATTTTTAACCTCTTTGAATATTTCTTCGTAATTTTGGTCTATTAATATAACTTGATAGGAATTCCAAGGGAAATTCAAGTTATAAATTTTATTTAATTCCTCTATGGAAATATCCTTTAACTCTCTTTTTATAATTTTTTCAATAATTCTCTCTCTTGTAAATTCCATGCTTTTTATCATAATATTTTTAATACTTCTTTTCCTTTCCAACTCTGAATATACTTTTTTAATTCTTCCTATTAATATCTCAGGATCTATAGGTTTGAGAATATAGGTATCAACTCCTAAATCTATAGCCCTTTGGGCATACTCAAATTCAGGATATCCAGTTAGAATTATTATCTTTGTATCAATATTCCTATTCTTTATTTTTTCAATCAACTCTAAACCATCCATTCCGGGCATTTTTATATCAATGATACACAAATCTGGATTTAATGAGCATATCTTTCTATATCCATCAATTCCATTTTCCGCATCTCCTATAATATTGAACCCATAACTATTCCAATTGATTATTTTCATTAATCCCTTTCTTATTAGAGGTTCATCATCAATTATAATTACCTTATACATCTTATTTTTCTCCATATTCCCTATAAGGAAGAATAATATCTACCTTCGTCCCATTCTTCTCACTTTTAATTCTTAATCCATATTCTTCTCCGTAATAGATTTTTATTCTTTCCCAAATATTTTTTAACCCTATTTTCTCACCATTATTTTCCTTTGAAAGATTATTAATTAAAGAATCTAATACTTCCTTTTCCATTCCTACTCCATTATCCTCTACAGAAATAATAAGTTTTTCTTCCTCTCTCTTTACTGTTATATAAATAAATCCTTCATCCATCTTATTTTCCAACCCATGAATAATAGAATTCTCAACAATAGGCTGAAGGAGAAAGGGAAGGATATAAATCTTATCTGTATCTATAAAGGCCTCAATTTTATAATTTATTTTTCCAAATCTATATTTTTGAATTTCTAAATAATCCCTAATAAGGCTCAATTCTGAACTAAGACTAATTAAATTTCCTCTTAATTCTATATTTTTTCTCAATAGATTACCTAATTTTAAAACTATATCTGCTATTTCCCTTTGTCCATTACAAATAGCCATCATATGTAAGGTTTCTAAGGTATTAAAAAGAAAATGGGGATTTAATTGATTAGTTAATAGCTTCAATTTTATCTCCCTTTGTCTTAATAAAAGTTCGTTTCTTTGTATGTTTGCTATATATACTTCACTAATTAGTTTTTTTATGCTTTGGGCCATATTCTTAATATTATCAGCAAGCTGAGCAAACTCATCCCTTCCTTTAAGGGGTATATCTAAGTCCCAACTTCCATGGGATATATCATTTACTGCCCTTGTTAATATAGATAATCTATTACTGGTACCCTTTGAGAAAATAAAAATCAGAAGGATGGAAGCAAGAAAACTAATAATTACAATAAGGATAGCAAAATTTTGCATCCTTATCGGTGCACTCATTATTTCCTTTAAAGGGACCATACTGATTATATAAAAATCCTTATTATCTCCTGTTAAAGGCAAATATGCTCCGATGGTTTTATATTTTTCTCCATTATGTGAGATAAAGTCCCCATTTTTTCTTAACAATTTTTCTAAATCTATCTCTAATTTTGTATTTAACAATTCCTCTTTACTACCTGCAACTATCAAGTTTTCATCATTAATAATAAAGGTATCAAAGGGTTGATGCCTTAAAATATTATTTAACTCAAGCTTATTTAAATTAATAACCAATAGACCAAATTTCTCATTATACACATCCCTAAGTAATCTTACTAAACTCAAATAGTACTGGGGATATAAATCCTTATATTCATAGATAAGTTCCCATCTTATAAAACCATTTAATTTATGGGCTAATTTATACCAAGGTTGTTTTTTTATATCATCTTTTGCTTTGTAAAATATTCCATTTTCTAATATTGTGGGGTTTTCAGAATAAATCCTTATATTAGCTATAGTTTTTGCATATAGAGTTTTATAATTTTCAATTTCTTTATACTGAGAATACTTTAAATATGCTTCTAAAGGAGTTTTGTATTTGTATAAAAGTAGTTCTTTTAATCTTTGATCTATCATCAGTTTATTTGCTATGGTCACAGCCTCATTGTTCATTTCCTCCATCTTTAATCTTATTTTCTCAAGATTATTATATATTTCTCGAGATGTGGATTCTAAGGCAAAATTTCTGAAATAAATAATAGCTACGGAGCCAAGAATTAATATGGGGATAAGAGATATTAGAATATAACTTATTATAAGCTTCTCATACATCCTTAAATCAGAAGATCTCATGGAAAATTTTCTCCTTTTATTTTTTACTCTTTTAAGTATAAATCAAAATTTTTTCCTATGTAAATTATAAAATTCTCTAATTTTTCAGGATAAAAAAATCTAAAAATTCAGGTTTTCTATAGAAAAATTTTTTAGTTTAATCCTTATTAAGATAAGGAGAGAGTGGAGGAAAATATGGAAAAAACAATTAAAATAATCAAAAAGCAAAAATATTTAATTCTAATGATCTTTCCCTTTTTGATTTGGCTTATTATTTTTCGTTATATTCCCCTTTGGGGTTGGATTACTGCATTTCAGAATTACAAACCAGGCGTTCCCATATTTCAACAGCAGTGGGTTGGCTTGAAATATTTTAAAGAGATGTTTTCTGATCCCGAGTTTTATCTTGTTATGAGAAATACCCTTGCCATGAGTATTATGGGACTTATCTTTGGATTTCCTCTACCCATAATATTAGCTCTTCTTATAAATGAAATAAGGCATACCTTTTTTAAAAGGACCGTCCAAACCATATCCTATCTTCCCCATTTTGTATCCTGGGTTATCGTAGCAAGTATTGTCCATGCTATGCTTGCTCCCGATGGAATAATCAATTATCTTTTGATAAGATTGGGATTTATAAAGGGACCTATATTATTTTTTGGTGATCCAAAATATTTCTGGTGGATTGTTGTTTTCTCAGATATCTGGAAGGAACTGGGTTGGAATACTATTATATTCTTGGCAGCAATCTCCTCCATTAATCCTGAACTCTACGAATCTGCAGAAGTAGATGGAGCCAACAGATTTCAGAAAATGTGGCATATAACTCTTCCCGGCATTATGCCCACAATTATAGTCATTCTTATCCTTGTTATTGGAAATATTATAAATATTGGTTTTGAGAGGCAATTCCTACTAAGAACATCAGCAGTAAGGAATGTTTCCGATGTTATTGACCTTTATGCCTTAGACTACGGAATAAGGGCAGGAAGATTTTCCTTTGGAACTGCAGCAGGAATATTTAAATCCGTTATTAGTTTAATACTGGTATTTTCTGCCAATAGATTCAGCAAAAGATTTTCAGAATACAGAATCTTTTAGGAGGAGAAGAATGAGAAAAAGTTTTGGAGATAAAATCTTTGATGTATTCAATTATTCCCTAATGGTCTTATTGGTATTAGTAACCCTTTATCCCTTTTTATATGTACTTGCAGTATCATTAAATGACCCCTTTGATGCCATTAAAGGTGGAATTACCATATTCCCTCGAGTATTTACTTTGGACAATTATAGAGAAATATTTAATTATCCTTTAATTGGACAAGCAGCATTAATATCAATTTTAAGAACAGTAATAGGGACAATTGTGAGCGTTTTATCTACCGCTATAGTAGCTTATGTTTTAAGTAGAAAAGATTTTTTTGCAAATAAATTTATTACTATTTTATTTTTAATAACTATGTATGTGGGAGGAGGGTTAGTCCCAGAATATCTTCTTATAAGAGGCTTAGGATTAATGAATAAATTCTTAGTATATATTCTTCCTGGACTTCTTAATCCCTTTAATATCATTCTTGTTCGCGCATATATAGATCAACTACCTATGGAACTTCAAGAGTCTGCTATGATTGATGGGGCAAATGATTTAATAATTTTCTTTAAAGTTGTATTTCCCCTTTGTCTTCCTGTTTTAGCAACCATTGCCCTTTTTGTAGCAGTGGGACATTGGAATGCATGGTTTGATACTTATCTATACTGTGGAGGAAATAAAGCATTAACCACTTTACAGTATGAGCTTCAGAAAATATTAGCAAATGCAGCTGCCTCCTCTACCATAGATTATTATAGTATTCTTGATCCCACAAAGACCATGAGGGTAACTCCTCAATCTTTAAGAATGGCAATGACCATTATAACTACTTTACCTATTGTTTTTGTATATCCCTTCCTCCAGAAATACTTTATAAAAGGTATGACCTTAGGTGCAGTAAAAAGCTAAGAAAGGGGGTGTAAGTTAATAATTAAGTTTTTTCCCAAATTCTATCCTATAAAAGATTTTTAGAAGGAGGATAATTAAATATGAAAAAACTTACAAAAATCTTCAGTTGGCTCTTTGTTGTTTTTCTAATTCTCAGTCTAAGTATCAGTGTAAATATCGTAAGTGCTCAGGCAAAGCTTTACAAAACCTTGATCCCAACGCCTGAAGCAAGTAAACCTATAACCTTTAAGGTATATATAGGAGAAGTAAATCCAAATGATGATCAATTTAGAAGTCCTGTAGCACAAAAAATCAAAGAATTGACAGGAATAACCTTAGATATTGAATATGCACCCAATCAGGCAGCAGTAAGAGAGAAAATTCAAATTATGGCAGCAAGTGGAGACTATCCTGATCTTGTATATGCAAAGGGAGATTTGGCTCTTCTTAAGGATGCAGGAGCATTAATTCCCTTAGATGATTTAATTGAAAAATATGCTCCAAATATTAAGAAGGCATATGGAGAAAATTTAAAGAGACTAAAATGGAGTAAAGAAGATCCTCATATTTATTGTTTAGGTGCCTATGGAACAGACAACGATAGAGTCTTAGATGTAAATGGTGGCTTTATGCTACAACACCGAGTGGTCATAGAACTCGAATATCCCAAAATTAGGACTTTGAAAGATTTTGAAAATGCAATAAAAAATTACTATAAGAAACATCCAACAACTGATGGATTACCAACTATTCCATTAACTTTATGTGCCGATGATTGGAGAACAGTAATTAGTGTAACAAACCCTGCATTTATAGCAACTGGTACACCCGATGATGGAGAATTATATGTAGATCCAAAAACATTAAAATGTACCTTCCATTATAAGAGACCAATTGAAAAGGAATACTTCAGATGGCTAAATCGTATGTGGAATCAGGGGCTCTTAGATAAAGAAACCTTTATACAAAAGGAAGATACATATAAAGCAAAGATTGCCAGCGGAAGAGTCCTTGCTCTGATAGATGCAGGATGGGCAGTAGGTGAACCAATAACTGCATTAAGAAGGGCTGGAAAATATGATAGAATGTATGGATATTATCCTGTAACAGTAAGCGAGAGTATAAAACAAGCTCCCCCTGATGTAAGAACTGGATATACAGGAGGATGGGGAATAGCTATAACAAAGAAGTGTAAAGATCCAGTAAGAGTTATCAAATTCTTAGATTGGCTTTGCACAGAAGATGCAAATATCCTAAGACAATGGGGAGTGGAAGGAGTACATCATACTTATGTCGGTGGAAAGAGAGTGTTTTTACCAGAAGTAGATGAGGCCAGAAGAACAGATCCCTATTTTGGAAGAAAAACTGGAATTGGAGTATACATCTATCCATGGCCAAGACTTCCCAATTATGTAATAGATTCTACAGGAAATCCTGTGGTTCCTGATACAAGAAAGGAAGATATAAGGGAAAATTATACTGATTTAGAAAAACAAGTTCTTTCTGCATACAAAGTTGAAATTTGGAAGGATCTATTCCCAAAGGCAGAAGAATATCCAGTAAAAAGCTGGGGCTATCTCTGGATGTATCCCACACCCGACGAAGATATGAGAGCTATAGGTAGTAAATTATTTGAATATGTAATAAGAAATATACCAAAAGTTGTCATGGTACCTACCACAGAATTTGATAAGGAATGGAGTAACTTCTTAAAAGGGATGGAGACCCTTGGAGCAAAGAAGTATGAAGATTATAAGACAAAACAGATAAGAGAGATGGTGGATTTTTGGAAGAAGTAAAGATTAATTTTTTAAAGAAGGGGAGGAGAAAATTTCCCTACCCCTTCTTTTTATTTTTAAACCAATTCAATATTTATCTTTTTCATTCCCTCAAGGGGAAAAATCTTTATTCCCTTTTCTGTTTTTTCCATTTTTCCTCCAGTAATACTTTTTAATTCGAATATATTAAATAGCAATATAGAAAATAGTTTACCTGATAATTTTATGATCTGAATTTCAATATCCTTTCCATTCCTAGTTAAATCTATCTTTAATTCTAAATCTTTATTTAAATTATATACTTCACAAGTTGACTTTTTATTATCTTCAGGATCAAAAACATATAAGACAACATTATTAGCATAATCATAATCTGGTTTCTCTTTATTATTTCCAACGGGTATAATACTTCCAGGTCTTACCATAAGGGGTAGGGAAAAATAATTGAACTTCTCTTTATACCATCTCCCACCCTCTCTTTTTTCTCCAGTAATAAAGTTTGTCCAAATACCCCCTTTAGGTAGATAATACTCCACCTCTCCCTCTTCAGAAAATATAGGTGCAACAAGTAAAGCATCTCCAAGCATATATTGCCTATCAAGGAAATGGCAAGTAGGATCTTCCTCAAACTCAAGAACCATTGCCCTCATCATGGGCACTCCTCTCTTTACTGCTTCCATGACTTGAGTATAAAGATAGGGCATTAGTTGACATTTTAGATTTACAAAAAATCTTAATACGTCAACGGATTCCTCATCATAAAGCCAAGGCACTTTATAATCATGATTTCCATGAAGTCTTGAATGGGAAGAAAGAAGTCCAAAGGCAACCCACCTTTTATAAAGGTCAGGAGTTGCAGAACTATCAAACCCTGCTATATCATGACTCCAAAAAGCAAATCCACAAAGTCCCAAGGATAAGCCTCCCCTTAAGGTTTCTGCCATTGACTCATACGTGGATAGGCAATCTCCTCCCCAATGAACTGGAAATTTTTGGCTTCCTGCTGTTGCCGACCTTGCAAATACTATAGCATTTTCTTCCCCCAATTCTTCTTTTAAAGTCTCAAAAACTGTTTTGTTATAAAGATAGGCATAAAAATTGTGCATCTTTTCAGGATCTGAACCATCATAGTAAATTACATTAGTAGGTATTCTTTCTCCAAAATCTGTTTTAAATACATCTACCCCCATCTTTATCAAATTTCTTAATTTCTCAGAGTACCATTTCCTTGCAAAGGGATTGGTAAAATCAACAATTCCCATTCCAGGCTGCCAATCATCCGTTTGCCAAACACTTCCATCAGATTTTTTCAATAAATATCCCTTCTCCCTTCCTTCCTCAAAAAGTCTTGATCTTTGGGCAATATATGGATTTATCCAAACACATATCTTTAAACCTTTTTCCTTCAATCTTTTAAGCATTTTCTCTGGATCATGAAAAATTCTATCATCCCATTCAAAGTTTACCCAATGATATTCCCTCATCCAAAAACAATCAAAATGAAATACATGTAGAGGTATATTCCTTTCTATCATTCCTTCAATAAAGCTTGTTACAGTCTTTTCATCATAATCGGTTATAAAAGATGTGGTAAGCCAAAGGCCAAAGGACCAAGGAGGAGGAAGAAAAGATCTACCAGTAAGGAGGGTATAATTCTCTAAAACTTCTTTTAAATTATCTCCTCCTACTACAAAATAATTAATTTTTTCTCCAGAAACACTAAATTGAACCCTTTCTACATTCTCAGTGGCAATTTCAAAGGAAACCCTATCAGGATGGTTAACAAATACACCATAACCCTTATTTGTTATGTAAAAGGGAATATTTTTATATGTTTGACCAGAAATGGTACCTGCATCTGCATTCCACATCTCTATGCTCTGTCCATTCTTAATAAAGGGACCAAACCTTTCTCCAAGCCCATATACCAATTCTCCCACAGAAAGATTTAGATTTTCCACCATATAGGTCTTCTTAGTTTCATCTATAGCATAAGCCATATTTTTATAACCCGAAGAAGTTAGTTTCCTATCTTTCCAATAAAAAGTATATTTAAAAGTGCCCTTTTTATTTATTTCTAATTTTAATTCTCCTGCCTTTAGTATGAGAGAGTCTTCCCTCTCAAAAATCTCTGGTTTATAGTTTTCATCTCTATATATTTCAAAATTTGGTCCTTTTTCTAGGATTCCTTTAAAATGATAGGATTTAACCTCTATAACATTAGGAAGGGGCGCTGAAAAATGGATCTCAAAAAGAGGACCAAAAAGAGTTTCCCCTCTATTTTTTACAAAGGTAGAGGGAGCATAAACTACAATTTCTTTTTCTCCTATCTCATAGTCCCATACCATACATGGATAATAAAGCTTTATTCCCTCTCTTATTCTCCAATATCCATCGGTAAATTTCATAAAAATTTCCTCCTTCCTACTCAAATTTAAACCAATTTAACTTTAATCCCTTTTCTCCTTTTATGCATAGGTCCTGTAAATCTAAAATTTCCGTTAAATCAAAACTTACCTCCTTCCACTCCTCTTGAGTATCCAATACAGGGAAGGAAAATTCTTTGCTAATTTTGCTAAAATATAAAATTATCTTGGATTGAGAGGAAGAAGAAAGTTCCATTCTTATCCCCTTGGCTCTCCTCTTGAATTCCAAATCCCTAAAGAGGATCCATGAATCTTCTCCTGTAAATAGAATATATGTACTTTCAAAGTCTTTCTTAGTTTCAAAATTGACTCTACTACAATCGTCAAAATTAAAAGCTAAAATTTTCCCAAAAGGATCTCTAATTTTAGCCTCTTCTCCTTCCACAAAGATTCTTTCCCCCAGTCTTATATCTTGGAAGGAAGCCCCAATTAAAATCTCATACTCTCCCTTTTCTACTAAATATCCTTCGCTTCTTACGTCCCAAATAAATAATTCTGATACAGGAATAGATATATCTACTTCTATTTTTCTTCCCATGGGTATGAAAATTCTTCTAAATCCCTTAAGTTGAAGTTTTGGCCTTTTTATCTTGGAATTTAAAGCCCTTATATAAACTTGGGGGACCTCTTCAGAATCCATATCTCCAATATTCTCTATTTCAAAGGTCAATTTAATTTCATCATTAACACTAAATTTTTTGGAGTTTATTCTAAGATTTTTGTACTCGAATTGGGTATAGGAAAGTCCATGTCCAAAGGGGAATAAAGGTTCTTTGTCAAAATACATATATGTTCTTTTTCCCCTAATAACATCATAATCTTCTATGGGAGGGATATCTTGAATTGACTTATACCAAGTCATATTTAACCTTCCTGCAGGAGAATAATTTCCAAGAAGGACGTCAGAGAGGGCACTTCCCAATTCCTGTCCTCCATGGGAAGTCCAAATTATAGCAGGTATATTTTCCTTTGCCCAATTTATGGCATAAGGATAGCTACTAACTACAATTAAAACTACATTATCATTTCTTCTATATACTTCTCTTATCAACCTTTCCTGATGTTCAGGAAGAACAATATCTAACCTATCCACCTCTTCTCTTCCATTTACTAAGGGATTATTTCCCACAGAAACTATTGAAATATCACATTGAGAGGATAGAGCGGATGCTCTTTCTATACCATCCTCTATTTTCTCAATTATAAATTTCTCCTCTAAAATATTCTCAAAACTATCTTTAAATTTAATAATATTCCCATTATTTTCATCTAAATAGGCATATTTTCCATTCCAAGTTTTAATAATAAAAGTTCCATCCTCTAAGGGATCTATACTAAATAATTCCTTTACAAACCAACCAAAAACTTCATCCGAAGCAGAAGAGATGGTGAGATTAGAATCGTCACAGGTTAAGTATCTATTATTTGATAAGGATAGAAGGCTTTTATTTCCCCATCCCCAATCAATTAATTTAAAAGTTTCTTCTAAGAAAACACTATCCCCTTGGGCCCAAATAGGACTTGCGTTGGAGTTTAAAACCCTTAAGTATTTATTGTTTTTAACAGATTTAATTGCCACTATATCATAGGAATCATCATAATAAATTTCCTTATCATAAAATTTATTTATAATGCCCTGTAAAATTGAAATCTTATAAGGATAAGTTCCACTATACCAGTCATTATAGTTCTTATTAGATAGAGGACCTAAAACTGCAATTTTTTTAATATTTTCTTTTTTAATAGGTAAGAACTTATTGTTATTTTTTAAAAGCACAATAGATTTTAATGCAGAAAGGTAAGCAAGCTCCGAGTGTTCCTTTGCACAAATTTGAGTAGGAGGCACATAAAATCTTTTATCTATTTCCTCATCAAATAAGCCCAATCTCAATCTTACCCTTAAAATATTAAAAACTGCTCTATCAATATCTTCCTCACTTATAAGACCATTTTCTAAAGCCTTTTTAGCAGAATCAATCACAAGATTAGGATCATCAGTAAAACAATCTATGCCCGCCTTTAATGCATAGGCCAAGGTTTCATAATGATTTTCAAAAGTATGATGAGATGTAACTGTTTGGCTAAAATCCATAGCATCCGTCACCACAAATCCAGAAAGTCCAAATTTATCTTTAATTACCCTTTTCACAATTGAATTCAGAATACATGGTATCCCATTTACCGCATTATAAGCAGTCATTATACAAGGAGCCTTCCCCTTTTGTATAACTCTCCTAAATACATCAAGATAATATTCATACATATTTCTTGGATCAATATTTGCAGAAAATTTATCTCTATCCTTTTCATTATTATTGGCAAAAAAATGTTTAGGAGTCATAGCCACTTTAAGGTAAAGGGGGTCATTCCCTTGTAATCCCTGAATATACGAAGAGGCCATTTCTCCAGCTAAAAAGGGATCTTCCCCATAACCTTCTTCTGTACGTCCCCACCGGGGATCTCTTAATAGGTCAACAGTGGGAGCCCATAACATAAGTCCACCTATTTTCCCTCTCATATAAAAGTAAGCTCTTGCCTCTTTAGAAACTACCTCTCCAATCCTTCTCATAAGTTCTGTATCAAAGGAAGATGAAAGACCAATGGGTTGAGGAAAAATTGTTGCCTTTCCAAGCCATGCTACTCCATGGGCAGATTCTCCTCCCACATAAAATTCTCCTATCCCTAATCTTGAAATCCCTGCCTGTCTTGTGGGAAGAAATCTTATCTTTTCTTCAAGGGTTAAACGAGACAAAAGATCCTTAACCCTTTCTTCTATAGATAAAGATAAGTCTTGAGATGGAAATTCTACAGTCATAATAACCTCCCTTTTAAAAGAAAATGTTTCCAATATTTTCAATTATAGAAAATTATCGTTTAATAGACAAAAAGTAATTTGAAGGAAATTAATTAGCTGATATCTAATCACTTCTTACCCCTTTTTT
>FMJZ01004094.1_pt1 | contig 76398 bp, 59 predicted proteins | sample 1987881 | NCBI WGS metagenome assembly FMJZ01 (sample SAMEA4378227, study PRJEB15110) | soil metagenome | biome: soil; feature: Field; material: Soil | place: India | collected 2015-03-11 | depth 0 m
GGGAGCCGTTCTATCGGCAGGCCGACCTGTTGGTGAACACCGAGACACGCTCAGTGCCCGAAGTTGCCCAGCATATCTTGCGCGAGTTTCGGTCTGTGGTTACGCCCACGCAACCGCACCAATGAAATCGGCAATTCGACAGCGTGCACTCGAGCTCGGGTTTGACGATTGCCGATTCACAACTGCCGCGCCGGTTGAACTGGCAGAACATTTCATGCAATGGCTCGCCTACGGCCGGCATGGGCAAATGGAATACCTGGCACGCATGACCGGCAAACGACTCGATCCACAACGCGTGCTTGCAGGCGCGCGCACCGTGATCACGGTTGCGGCGAGCTATGCGCTGCCGGACTTTACTAACACTCCGGGTGCGCCTACCGGCAGAACACCACTCGGCGTCTGCTCGGCCACCGACTCGCCAACTCACGTCGGTGTAGTGGCACAGTACGCCAGGTTCAAGGATTACCACGCCGTTCTCGCGGGGCCTTTGCAAGAGCTAGTAAATTTTGTCTGTAAACTGGGCGGCGCAGGCACAAGAGCAACTTGGTACGTTGACACCGGCCCACTGCTCGAGCGCGCTCTTGCGCAGCGTGCTGGACTCGGCTTCATCGGTAAACATACAAACCTCATCAGCCCGAGCCTTGGAAACTGGATTTTTTTAGCCGAGATACTCACCACTGCCGAGCTTGAGCCTGATCAACCAGCCAAAAACCGTTGCGGTAACTGCACAAGGTGCATTGCAGCTTGCCCGACTGGTGCACTGGTCGCGCCCTTTCAGCTCGACGCGCGCCGGTGCATCTCATACCTGACAATCGAAAACAAGGACGCCATACCCCTAGAGTTCAGACCGCTAATCCGCAGACATATCTTCGGTTGCGACGAGTGCCTGGCCGCGTGTCCGTGGAACAGATTCGTGCGCGCAGGCAAACTAATGCAGCCGCATGCACGACCAGACCTCGCAGCGCTTGACCTTCTGAGCCTGCTCTCGATCGATCAACCCGAATTTGACCGTGTCTTCAGCTCAACCCCGATTGCACGCGCCAAGCTACGCGGCTTGCAACGCAACGCGTGCGTCGCGCTGGGCAACACGGGGAATACTTCAGCTTTACCTGCGCTCGCGCGCTTAGCCGCTGGGCACGATACGCTTCTCGCCGAGCATGCAGACTGGGCTATTGGCCAAATCAAGCGCCGCCTTGCGCACGCATCAGCCACACTCGCCGCAGACTACTGATTCACGTGCACAACCTTGGCGGGCGGGAAACCGTTAAACCAGGTGGAGGATGCATGACTGTACGCGCCGATGTTCTCAGCGTAAACAAGGTCGTCAAAATCAAGCTCGGGCAACCGCTCAGATTGCGAGATCACATCCAAACCGTCGCAAGTCTGGCCGAACACAGCACACAGCTCGGTTTTACCACGCTTAAACGCTTTCAGCTCGTACCGGCAATGATCAAAAATCACACCGCTGAACGTGTGATACACGCTGTCGTCAATGTAGTAGCATGTCTTGCCGTCGCGCACGGCTTTGCCAATGATGCGTGCAACGCACGCAGCCGCGGACGCGACGATGAACCTGCCCGGCTCGGCAAGAATTTGAATGTTGTCGGGGAACAACCGCGCTATCTCGGCTTTGAGCACGCGTGCAAGCTCACTAAACGACGGTACGTGCCGGTTGTACGGTGCTGGAAACCCGCCTCCAATATCGAGCAGCTTGATTTCATAGCCGCGTTGCCTGCTTTCGTTCATTACTGCAGCGGCAACCTCAAGTGCCTGAACATAGTTTTGGAAGTTTGTGCACTGGCTGCCCACGTGAAAACTCAGCCCCTCCACTACAAGCCCAACGTCAAACGCAGCCTTGATCAGGCTAACTGCCTCGCCGGGGTCACACCCGAATTTCGACGACAGTTCGACCATCGAGCCTGTGTTCGGCACGCGCAAACGCAGCACTAGCCCAGCATGAGGCGCGTACTGCTTGATTTTCTTCAGCTCGGTCAGATTGTCATAGGTCACAAGCGGTTTGTACCGGTCCAACGCTGTCAGTGTCTCTTTTTGTTTGACTGGGTTCGCATAGATAATCTTGTCCCAGATAAAATCCTGCCGTTGTTTGGGTGGCAAATGTTTGATGAACCCATACACGAGCATGAACTCCTGTAATGACGCAACGTCAAAACTCGACCCGAGCCGGTACAATGTGCGGATTATCTCGCGCGCTGGGTTTGCCTTGACAGCGTAATAAACCTGCACATTGGGCAAATGGTGCTTGAACTCAGCGTAGTTGCGCCGGATCACGTCGTGGTCAATTACAAACACCGGTGTGCCGTGTTTTCGTGCAAGTGCTTGGAGTTGTTTCTTGTCCATAAATTCGCATTTCGCACCGCCGCGTTTAGGCTCTTCCAGCCTTGTGCACAAGGAAATTTTAACAACGAATAACCGCTGGCATGGCCGCAGGTGAAGCATTGAACCGGTAAATATTTGAATCGTTAAACCCCGAAGGCCTTCTGACTCGAATCGCTGAAAGGTTAAACCGAGGAATTGTAACAGTGGTAAGGCGCCCTAAAAATTGGGCGCATGTGTTTGCTGAACCGCGCTGCGTACTAAATATGGCTGACTACGGCGTGGTTTTCTTGCATACTTGCGTATATTAATTGGCACTGAACATTTTTGAGCGCATGAAAACGAAACTGCACAAGCCCGTCTTAGGCGTGATTTACGGGAATCGGGATTTTTTCCCGGACCACCTTGTTGCCGAGGCACGAGCGGATGTGTCGGCTGTGTTTACCAAACTTGGCGTGCGCGCTATTCAACTCGAGCCCACAGACACCAAGCTCGGCGGCGTCGAGACGCTAGCAGATGCACGTAAGTGCGCCGAATTATTCCGCAGACACGCTGGGGAAATTGACGGTGTGCTGGTGTGCCTACCCAACTTCGGCGATGAAAAGGGTGTTTTAGAAACGCTGCGTCTGGCCAACTTGAACGTGCCCGTACTCGTGCAGGCCTACCCGGACGATCTGCGGCAGCTTGATGTTGCGCATCGGCGGGATGCGTGGTGCGGCAAAATCTCGGTGTGCAACAACCTGGTCCAGGCCGGTATCAAATTCACACTGACACGGAAACATGTTGTGCATCCGGGTACAGAGCTTTTCGAGCGAGACTTGAAGAATTTCCTGGCTGTGTGCCGCGTAGTAAACGGACTGCGTAGGGTACGGCTTGGCGCAGTCGGCGCGCGGCCGGGCGCGTTCAACACAGTGCGGTACTCGGAAAAAATTCTCGAACGCAACGGCATAAGTGTTACCACGGTAGACCTGTCGGAGATCCTTTCGAAGGCTGAAAAGCTTGATCGTTCCACCCCCGAAGTTCAGGCTGCATTGACTGAAATAAAGAATTACACTCGAACAAACGGCGTGCCTGCACAAAAGCTGGAACTACTAGCCAAGCTGGCTGTTGTGCTTGATCAATGGATGCAGGCGAATGACCTGGATGCAACTGCGGTCCAGTGCTGGACATCTGTTCAAGCAAACTACGGCTGTAACTTTTGCACAGTCATGAGCATGTTCAGCCAACGGTTCATGCCCAGCGCATGTGAGGTTGACCTGACCGGCACATTGACAATGTACGCTATGCAACTGGCAGCCGAGGCGCCTGCTGCGCTTGTGGATTGGAACAACAATTACGGCGATGAAAACGATAAATGCGTGTTGTTTCACTGCGGCAACTGGGCGCAGGCGTTCCTGCCAGATGCAACCATCAGCACCGCGCCGATCCTCGGCACTGTTGTGGGTGAACAAAACACCTGGGGTGCATTAGCCGGCCGGACCCCGGCTGGGCCGGTCACTTTCGGCAGGATCACCACTGCAGATGCCGAGGGGTGTATCCGCGCATACGTTGCTGAAGGCCATCTCACAAATGACCCGCTTGACACATTCGGCGCGCGCGCAGTTGCGCATGTGCCGGAGTTGCAACAGCTCATGCAACATGTATGTAAGCGCGGCTTCGAACATCACGTGGCAATCACGATCTCGCACACGGCAGATGTGCTGGCCGAGGCGCTCGGCAACTACATGGGTTGGCAAGTGTACCGACACCGGCCAAACGCAGCATCGGTCGAGGCATGAACACGCGCGAGCTTGAGATCAAGGCGCTTCAACTGCGGAAACGGCTCTTAGCGCTTATTTACCATGCCGGCGCCGGCCATACCGGGGGTGACCTTTCGTGCCTTGACATTTTGATTGTGTTGTACAACTGCGTGCTGCGGGTTGACCCGTCGAACCCGCGCGACCCGAACAGGGACAGGTACGTGCAAAGCAAAGGCCACTCGGTCGAAGCGTTGTATCTGGTGCTTGCTGATCGCGGATTCTTTCCTGAAGCAGACCTCCTGACATTGTGCCGGTACAAATCGCGTTTTATTGGGCATCCGACGCGCAAGGTACCAGGCATCGAGATGAACACAGGCGCACTCGGCCACGGGCTTTCGATCAGCGTAGGCATGGCGCTGGCAAGCAAAATGGACAATGCGCCCTGGCGCGTCTTCACACTGTTGGGTGACGGCGAGCTTGCTGAAGGGTCGAACTGGGAAGCTGCAATGGCAGCAGCGCACTACAAGCTCGATAACCTGATCGCAATCGTTGACCACAACGGTCTGCAGATCACGGGGCAAACGCGCCAGGTCATGTGCACCGAACCGTTGGCCGACAAGTTCGCCGCCTTCGGCTGGACCGTGCACACCGCCGACGGACACAGCATTCCGGAGCTGACCACGGTTTTGAGTCAGCCACCCGTGCCCGGGAAACCGACTTGTGTAATAGCCGAAACGATCAAGGGTAAGGGAGTCAGCTTCATGGAACACGATCCGAAGTGGCATCATGGTGTGCCAAACCAACAGCAGCTCGAGCGCGCGTTACGCGAGCTTGATGCCGCCGAAGCCAAACTGCTGCAAGCTGCATGAGCGCTCCCGTCACACCGCTATTTTCCGATTCTGCGCAGACACAGCTTGCGCGACTAGGCCTGCAGCTCGGCCAAGCGAACCTGGACGAGTACGCCGCCACGTTGATCGAGCTTGCACGCGCGGATCGGAACATAATTGCGCTTACGAGCGATTCACGCGGCTCGGGCAAGCTCTGGCCGTTTGCGCATGCGTTGCCGACTCAATTGATCGAGGTCGGTGTGGCCGAGCAAAATCTGGTCGGGATAGCCGCCGGTCTAGCCGCATGTGGTAAAAAACCATTTGCAACCTCGCCGTCGTGTTTCCTAACCGCGCGTGCGCTCGAACAGATCAAAAACGACGTGTGCTATTCGGATGTGCCGGTTGTGCTGGTGGGCATAAGCGCCGGCGTCAGCTACGGCGCGCTCGGCAGTACACATCACTCGTTGCACGACATTGCGGCACTGCGCGCAATCCACAACATCACTATCATAGTCCCTGCTGATAATTTCGAGACGCGCGAGGCCGTGCGCGCAGCGGCGCAGGCACGGCACCCTGTGTTTCTCAGGTTCGGCAAGGCGCCAATGTTCAACTTGCACCCTCCACAGACGCGATTCGAAATAGGACGTGCAATTTTGCTGCGAGATGGCACAGACGTCGCGTTCATTGCGACGGGTGAGACAGTTGTGCATGCGTTGCTAGCGGCTGCGTACCTGGCCGAGCGCGGCATAAGCGCACGTGTGCTGAGCATGCACACAGTCAAACCCTTGGACGTCGAGGCGATACTGGATGCAGGCCGGCAGTGCCGCGCGATAATTACGGTCGAGGAACACAGTGTTCACGGCGGCCTGGGCGAGGCATGCGCGGCAGTGCTGGTGCAAGCTGGTGTAAATGTGCCTATGCGGATAGTTGGCATACCCGACGAACAAACTGTTACAGGCAGTCAAGGGGAAGTGTTCCGCCACTACGGAATAAGCATGGAAAGCTTAGCTGACGCAGCCGAAAAAATTACAAGTCCATTGCGACCCATGTGACCTATGGAACCACACGGTTTGATTCTGCCCCACGGCGGTTACTGCAACCTGCTGGCCTATCAAAAGACCGACATAGTTTACGGCATCACGTTTCTCTTCTGCCAAATATTTATCACCAAAAGCGCCCGCACCGTTGACCAAAAGATTCAGACCGCGTTCTCGGTCAAACAAAACTTATCTGAAGCGTCTGCTCTTGCTGGCGCATCCAAAGAAGCCGACATCAAGTCGGTAAACACAGCTCGCAGCAGTCTGGAGGAATTGCCGAAAGATCGCGAAGACTACCTTTGCGTTCGTGAATTACGCATTTGGGACAAGAACGACAAAGAGGCTGCATTTGTGCGGGAGCTCGGACACAAATCTAAACTTACTTATGAAAACTTTCGCCAGCTTGGCCAAACGCGTTCCGACGATGTGGTAGCGAACATTGCCATTTGCCTGACGCACCAACTCAACTATTTGCTTGATCGGCTGGAACAGCAATTGGAGCAGGATTTTTTCCATCAAGGCGGCCAGCGCGAGCGCATGAGCTGCGCCCGGCTCGCCGCACGCAATTAGTTACATCTGTCCAATGAGTCCCATAATCCTTGCGCTTGACCAAAGTACATCCGCCACCAAAGCCGTGCTGTTTGACGCTCAGGGCCGTGTGCTGGACAAGGCCACGCGTGAGCACCGGCAGATCTACCCGCAGCCGGGCTGGGTCGAACACGACGCGGAGGAAATTTGGCAAAATACACTAGCCGTGATTCACGATGTGGCCCAGCGGCATTGGGCAGAACTCGACAAGCTTGCGTGTCTGAGCATCACAAACCAGCGCGAGACGGTTGTTGTGTTTGACAAAGCCACTGGTAAACCGTTGCACAATGCACTTGTGTGGCAAGACAGACGCGGTGACCCGATCTGCCAGAAACTTGTCACAGAAGACTGGCAGGAACCGGTGCGGCGCAAGACAGGGTTGAAGATCGACACGTATTTTTCGGCTTCGAAGCTCAAATGGCTAATAAACGAGCGCCCAGACATCGCCGCTAAGCTGCAAACGAGCGCAGCGCGTATCGGCACAATTGATACGTATCTAATCTACCGGCTAACAGCCGGCGCGGTGTTTGCGACCGACCACACCAACGCAAGCCGCACGTTGCTGTTTGACATCGGCAAACTGCGTTGGGATGAGGCGCTTTGCCGGCTGTTCGATGTGCCGGTGCGCACGCTGCCCGAGGTGCGCGAAAGCGCGGCGCAGTTCGGCGAAACAGACGCGTGTGGTGCCTTGCCGAAACGTGTCCCAATTATCGGTGTGATGGGCGATTCACAGGCGTCTTTGTTTGCGCAGCGGTGTTATCAACCCGGCATGGCCAAAGCAACGTTTGGCACCGGCACAAGCGTGCTGCTGAACATCGGCGGTGAATTGCGTGTAGCTCAGAAGGGTGCCGTTACAGCACTTGCCTGGGTTTGGCGCGGTCAGCCAACTTATGCGTTCGAAGGCATTATCAATTTTTCCGCTGCCACAATCGAGTGGCTCAAAAACCAGCTCGGATTGATCCGGGACACCAGTGAAGTCGAGCAACTTGCCACAAGTGCACCCGACAATGGTGGGGTATATCTAGTGCCTGCGTTTGCGGGCTTGAGTGCACCTTACTGGTCGGCTAACGCGCGCGCGGCAATTCTTGGCATGACAGCGCACACACGGCGCGAGCATGTTGTGCGCGCTGCGCTTGAATCAATTGCCTACCAGATACGCGACGTACTTGATATGATGCGTTCTGATGCCGGCGTAGCGGTGCAAAGCCTCTACGCCGATGGTGGGCCGACCCAGAACAGGTTTTTGATGCAATTTACGGCAGACCTGACCCGCGTCGAGTTGCGTGTGTCGGACGTGCCAGAGTCGTCCGCATGCGGTGCCGGCATGTGCGGTCTGCTCGGGCTTGGGCTGTGCAAATCGCTCGAGGAGTTGGCGGCGCTGCCGCGTCAGGTGCAGATCTACCGGCCGCAGATGCCCGCTGCAATAGCTGCGCAGTTGCACGCGGGTTGGGTACAGGCTGTCAAACGCGTGTTGTGAAGCTGTTCAAACCGGAAGTACACTAAATAACCGAACCAGACTGAACATGAGAATGAAACCTATCCGAGTAATGTGTGCAGTGGCGCTTGGCATTGTCTTTGCGTTTTGTACAGGATGCAAACCGAAAGCTGAGCAAGCGGCGCCGGGTGAGCCAACATCCAAGCCACCTGGCAAACGCAAAATTGCAATCGTTATTTCGACATTGAACAACCCGTGGTTTGTTGTGCTTGCTGAGACAGCCAAGGCACGCGCGGTCGAGCTCGGGCACGACGCAACCGTGTTCGATTCACAAAATGACACTGCGCGTGAGGCAGCGCATTTCGAGAACATAATCGCGGCGCGGTACGATGCCATCCTGTTTAATCCAACCGATGCAAATGGCTCGATTGCAAACGTGCGCAAAGCACAGGCAGTCGGCATACCTGTATTTTGCATTGACCGCGAGATCAACGCTACCGACGCAGCCACCGCACAGATCTTGTCTGACAACTACTCGGGCTGCGTTGCGTTGGGACAGTATTTTGTGCAACGGGTCGGCACAAACGCAAAGTACGCCGAGCTGCTCGGCATCGTTGGAGATAACAATACTTGGAACCGGTCGCGCGGGTTTCACAGCGTTGTTGACCGTTATCCGGGTTTGAAGATGGCAGCCCAGCAAAGCGGCGAGTTCGACCGCGCCAAGGGCCTCGAGGTAATGGAATCAATCTTACAGGCTCACCCTGACATTGATGCTGTGTTTTGCGGCAACGACGCCATGGCCATGGGTGCGTACCAGGCATTGGTTGCAGCCGGCAAAGACAAACAGGTTAAAGTCTTCGGATTCGACGGTGCCGAAGACGTTATTCGCCTGATCGCAGAAAAGAAGATCGAAGCAACAGGCATGCAGTTCCCGAAAACAATGGCGCGTATGGCAGCCGAGTTCGCCGACGAATATTTCAAAGGCAGACGCGATTTCCCGCAAAAGGTGCCCGTGCAGGTGGAGCTTGTTACTCAAGACAATGTGCACTTGTACTCTGGCTACGGCCGAAAGGAGTAACGCGGTGCGTGTGGCACAACACAAAGTGATCGGCGTGGAAGCGTACGCCTCTGGCGTGCGGTTTTCGGCGGCTAGCCGAAAACTTCTTTTTCAGGATCATGTCGTCCGCGGCCTGGCACAGCCGAGGTCGGGGCTAAGGCCGCGGGGCCAGGTCGGGCCTCACGCCACGCAAGTCGCATGCGTTACCAGTCCAATTGAACCGTCTCTGCGAATGACGCGTGCTGTTAAGCCCGAGCCGTCCATCCAGCAAGCCAGGTGAACATGCGCCGGTTTTTGCGAATTCTGGTTGTGCTTGTCGGCTTGGCTGTATTTTGCTGGTTGTTGCCGCCGGTTCGGGTTGTGCGGCTCGAGCGCGCATCGGAAGTCAAGTCACCCGGCGCGTTTAACGCAGCTGAGTTTGCTCAAAAGTTCTGGACAAACCAACTTTTGCCTGCCGTCGCAAAAGCAACATCCGCTGAGGAACTGATCAGCCTGCTGCGTTCTGACCCAAATGCCGCACGACAAAAATTCGGCCGCAGCCTCGGCCTGAGCCAGAGCTGCAACTTTTTCCTGGCCGGTACAGGCACGGTTGTGGGCGTGTTTGAGACCGAGGTACTAGTGGCCGTCACGCCGGGCACCCGATCAGCCGAGATTGCACTGCAGACAGGTTTGGTCTTCGGCAACACGGTCAGAGACGGCACAGGTCTGATTGACGTGAACGATTATCCGAACTCACAAGACTTCAACGCAATCTCGGCCGAACTAAATCGCATAACCGAGGAGCGTGTTGTGCCGCAATTGCGGCAGCTCGCTACTGTAGGCGCACGGATCAAATTCGCCGGATGCGCTGAATGGAGCAGCACCACATCGGCGCCGCTGCCGTTACGTGTGATACCGGTGCTAGCCGCGCCTGAGTAATGTATAGCGCAACCCATACCGATTTGGTTCTCGAGGCACGGGGCATAACAAAATCGTTTCCCGGCGTGCGGGCACTTGATGGCGTTGATCTGCAGGTGCGCGCGGGCAAGTTAACAGCTGTAGTAGGCGAGAATGGCGCAGGCAAATCAACGCTAATGAACATTCTTGCCGGTGTGTTCCCACCCGATGCCGGCGAAATTTACCTCGAGGGCTGCAGGGTCGAATTTGCGAACCCGCGCCAGGCGCAACTCGCCGGCATAGCAATCATTTTCCAGGAACTGAACCTTGTGCCAACGCTTAGTGTGGCTGAGAACATTTTTCTCGGGCGTGAACCTGTCAAACGCAGCGGCCTGATTGACTACGAGCGCATGCACGAGCGTGCAGCGGCGTTGCTTGCCGAGCTTGAGCTGCGCATTGACCCGCGCATACCGGTCTCGAGCCTGCGCGTTGGCCAACAACAGGTTGTCGAGATCGCAAAGGCGCTCTCGTTCAACTCGCGTATCATCATCATGGACGAACCAACATCAGCCCTGAGCGAGCTTGAAGTGCAACACCTGTTCAGTCTTGTCAACAGGCTCAAACGGCAAGGCGTGGCCATCATCTACATCACACACAAACTGGATGAGTTGCAGCACATTGCTGACGAAATCTTCGTGTTACGCGACGGCCGACGGATCTGCTCAGGTCCGCTGCGCGAGTTTTCCACAGACCAAATCGTGCAGATGATGGTCGGACGCGAACCGACCGAGCTGTACAAGCGTACACGGACACAGCCGGGCGACGTCATTTTGCGCGCCGAACATATCGTGTTGCCGAACCCGGGGCTGCCCGGCGCGCGGCTTGTTGACGACGTAAACTTTGAAGTGCGCGCGGGCGAAGTGCTAGGCATATTCGGTCTGATGGGAGCAGGCAGAACCGAGCTACTCGAGACATTGTTCGGCCTGCATGCCGGCCGCGCTTCAGGCGCGGTTTACGTCAAAGACAACCCTGTGCAGCTCGACTCGCCCTTGGCCGCCATAGCAGCCGGTATTGCACTCGCGCCCGAGGACAGGAAACTTGGCGGACTTGTTCTTAGCCTGAGCGTGTGCGAAAACATGACCTTGCCAAGTCTCAAGCGGCTGGCCCGATTCGGGTTGATCAATCACAAGGCCGAGCGCGCGCTCACGCAGGAGTTCGTTTCACGGCTACAGATCAAGACGCATTCGATCGAACAACCTGTGCTAAATCTGAGCGGCGGCACGCAGCAAAAGGTCGTGCTTGCAAAATGGTTGGCAACAAACCCGACCGTATTGTTGTTGGATGAACCCACACGCGGCATAGACATCAACGCCAAGCGCGAGATTTACATTCTGATTGACGAGCTTGCGCGGCACGGCCTGGCAATAGTGATTGCGTCATCTGAATTGCCCGAAATCATGGCTGTAGCAGACCGGATTATGGTCATGTGCGAGGGCCGCAAAACCGCCGAGGTCAACAGAGCCGATGCAACCGAGGAAAAAATCATGCACGCCGCACTACCTCGATCAGAATGACAAACTCAAAATGCAAACCGAGCAAAAACAGTTTCTAGCACGATTCCAATCGTTGATTGCGCTTGTGCTGATGATCGCTGCGCTGAGCTTTTTGTCGGACAAATTTCTCACGCTCAGCAACGCGCGTAACATCCTGCTTCAAATTTCGGTGACTCTGTGTCTGTCGGTCGGCATGACGCTAGTTATCTTGACTGGCGGAATAGACCTGTCTGTAGGCGCCATTTTGGCTTTTTCAGGCGCAGTTGCAGCCGGGCTGCTCAAAAACGGCATTGACCTGCCAATGCTCGGGGTACACCTGCAGTTCACTACTACGGGCGCGGTCTTGGCGGGCTTGTTGGTCGGGCTTGTGCTGGGGTGGTTAAATGGTTTCAGCATCACGCGGCTCGGCCTACCGCCCTTTGTCGCCACGCTCGCAATGATGAGTATCGGGCGCGGCCTGACCATGCTCTGGACAGGTGGGTTCCCAATCACGGCCCTTGGACCGAGCTTCGGGTTTATTGGCACGGGCTATCTGCTGGGTCTGCCCATGCCGGTCTGGATCTGTGCTGTGCTTGTTGCGATCTTTCACGCGGTGGCGCGGCATACGCGATTCGGCAGGTATGTGTATGCAGTTGGCGGCAACGAACGCGCCGCGCTACTGACCGGGTTGCGTGTGGACAGGATCAAGCTCGGCGTTTACACGCTGTGTGGTGTGCTGTCGGCTGTGGCCGGCCTGATTGTCACTGCGCGGCTTGATGCAGCCGACCCCAAAGCTGGCATGGGCTACGAACTAGACTCGATCGCTGCGGTAGTGATTGGGGGCACATCGCTTTCTGGTGGCCGCGGCTCGGTGCTCGGCACCGTACTCGGCTGCCTGATCATTGGTGTGCTCAACAACGGCCTATTCCTGTTGAATGTATCACCTTTCTGGCAACAGGTCATTAAAGGCGTCGTCATCCTTGCCGCAGTTACTATTGATAGGCTCGGCTCGAGACGTACTTAAGTTCCTCTATTGTAGTAACGCACTGACCCTTTGCGCATCAAATTCTACCTGAGTTGCAAAACGGGGCTTCAAAACCAAAACCCGGCCGTGAGCTTACCTTTAGGTTTAAATGTAACAGTTGTTTTTTTGGATTTAGGCGAATCTGCATCAGGAGCGATTCATGTTCACTAAAAACGACAAGAAGCATCTTCCGCCGCAGGCAGCACTGATGCTACTCATCCGTACAAGTGGCGCGGCTGCGCAGCTAGTGTTCAGCTTTGAGTGCGGAAGTTACGCAAGGCGCATTGGCATCACAACGTAAAGGAATGGGCCGTTCACCTTGATGACACCGGGGCTAAGCTCATCTGTTAGCTCGAAGAAAACTTCGTCTTCTTCAAGGGCGCTAAGCGGCTCGATCAGGTATCGTGGGTTAAACGCAATAGCAAACTCGCGGCCTTTATAGTTTATGGCTAAACTCTCGCGCGCCTCGCCGTACTCAGGAGAGTTAGCGGTGATAACGAGTGTGTTCTTCGAAAAAGCAAGCTTGACCGAGTTTGCCTTTTCGCTTGTCATTATCTCAGCGCGTTTCAACGCCTGCATCAATTCCTGCCTGTCAAGCGTTACACGCTCCTTCGCCTCGTTTGGGATGACCTGCCTATAATTTGGGTAGTTTCCGTCTATGAGCTTCGTTGTCAGAACTGTTGGATGTGAGTCCTGTTTTTGCAGCGTAAACTCTGCAAAATTTTCGATAAACTTTATCGAAACGTTTCCTTCAGTCGACAACAACCGGTTAAGCTCGTCAACTGCCTTTGAAGGAACGATGAACTCACCTTTTGTGTCTCCTTTAACCTCACCCTCGTCTTGAGCGTGCGCAAGGCGTCTGCCGTCTGTCGCAACTAGAGTCAAACGCCCGCCGCTTACACTGAAAAGCACCCCATTAAGTACGTAGCGCGTCTCGTCTTTTGAGATAGCAAACGACGTCTGACGCAACATTTTCTTAAGCGTTTGTTGCAGAATGAGCAAGCTTTTCCCGTCGCCAAGTTGCGGCTTTGGGGGAAACTCGTCGGCGCCAATGCCGTTAAGCTTATAGACAGAGGCAAGCGAGCTTATTGTGCATATGTTCCTTTCGTCTGCTTCCAACTCTATTTCAGGGCCAAGCTCTCGTACTATAGCAAGTAGCTTTTTGAGAGGGACGGTTGTTGCGCCCGGAACCTTAATATCAGCTTCAACACCACATTGGACCGTTACATCTAAGTCTGTAGCTGTTAGCTCAAGTTTTCCGTCAACGCCGCGCAGCAATACATTCGACAGGATTGGTAGAGATGTTCGCGCACCGACAACGTTTTGCACGTTCTGCAGACCCGAGATGAACGCGTCCTTCTCGATTATCAGTTTCATTTTGCTCTACGGCGTCTTTTTTTCTTTTAGGAAAATAGGTGTCTTATTAGGGATTGTGAATAACCGTAAAAAGAAAAGATGTCAAGCTGTCCCTATACTTTTCAATGGGCTAATTTTTGCGGAAAAGTTGTGAGTAAATAACTCTTTTTGTTCCTCCCATTTTATGCAGCACTTTTTGGTCTTTTGCTCACGAAGTTAACACCTTATCCTTGCCAAGAATAAGGGACTTGGAAAAGAGTGATTGTTTCTAAAGTGATTTGAGTAATAGAATGATAACAATCAACAGCTTATTTGACCTTTCGCAGACAGCTCATGGCGATCTCTTTTCGGGATGCGCGTATCCTTGGGATGTTTTGCGAAGATTAGAATCGTACTTGTCGAGCTTCACTAGCCACATGCTAAGAAACAAGTGCATCGGCACTTCATTCATAGGCGACGCGGTTTCCACGGGCGAAGCAACTGTGGTCGAGGACGGTGCGATGATAAAAGGGCCAGCGGTAATCGGGAGGAACTGCATTATCCGTCACTCTGCGTATATCCGCGAGAATGTGATAATAGGTGACAATTGCGTGATCGGTAATTCGACTGAGATAAAGAATTCAATTCTTTTTAACAACGTTGTCTTGCCCCATTACAACTACGTCGGTGATTCGGTCCTAGGTTACAAAGTTCACTTGGGCGCGGGTGCGATTGTATCGAACCTCAAATCACTTTCAGGCAACGTTTTTGTTGAAATAAACGGAAGCAAGGTTGACACTGGCCTACGCAAGTTTGGCGCCTTGATAGGAGACGAGGCAGAGATAGGGGCAAATGCAGTGCTTAACCCCGGCAGTATAATTGGGCGGCGTGCTGTTGTTTACCCTTGTGTGTGCTGGCGCGGTTATCTTGGCCCGGACATGATTGCGAAGAATAAAGCACAAATCGAAGTCGTCCCCAAGAAATCTACCTAACGCACGCTTACTGCATTGTTTGGATCCGCAGGCAGATGGGCGCGGCTAAATTCGCAAAATGATCTACTATGCTGCCCAAGACAAGCTGACCGGTGACTTTGTTGCGCGCGTCAAGGGGATTTTCTCGCCGAGTGGCTTGCTTTCGCGTGCGAAAAATTTTGAGTTTAGGCCGCAGCAGCAAACGATGGCTGTTGCTGTTGCTGAAGCATTAGTTGACGGCGCAAACCTTGCGGTTGAAGCTGGCACTGGCGTTGGGAAAAGCTTGGCGTACCTAGTGCCTGCGATCCTGTACTGCGTTGAAAACAAAAAGAAGGCGGTTGTTTCAACGCACACAATTAACCTGCAAGAACAACTCGCGCACAAAGACCTGCCAATGCTCCAGAAGATACTGCCGGTCGAGTTTAGTTATTGTCTTCTCAAAGGCAGAGCAAACTACTTGTGTACGCGCAGGTTACAAAAGGCGATCGAACACGCGGCAAGCCTGTTCACCTCGAGCGAAACGCTCGAGCTAGAGCGCATCTACGAATGGTCAAAGAAAACTCGGGATGGCAGCTTGTCTGATTTCGATGTTGAGCCTGACCCTAAGGTTTGGGCCCAGGTCTGTTCCGAGCGCGGCGTTTGTTCGCCCAAGCTGTGCGGGTTTCAGTCTGAGTTTGCGCGTGAGCATCCAGTGTGTTTTTACCAACGAGCACGCAGTAAGTTTTTGGCATCTGACGTGATTGTGCTTAATCACACGCTTTTTTTCACACTTTTGGCCACAGACGACGAAGGCGAGCCGGCCAAGAAAGGAATTCTTTTCGAGAATGATTTTGTGATTTTTGACGAGGCACACCAAATTGACCGTGTTGCGTCGAAGCTCATTGGCGCAAGCGTGTCGAATTCACAACTCAAGTATCAACTGCACCTACTCTGGAATCCGAACACGCAGAAAGGTCTGTTAAGTATATTGCGTCGGGGTGGCGCAGTTAAAGTTGTAGCTGATGCACTCAAACAAGCCGACACTTTTTTTGCTGAGGTAGAGCGTGCTTGCAACCTGCTTGCGCGCAAGCGCAGCTCAGAAACAAGATTTACCGAGTCAAACATTGTGACCGTCGATGCGGAGAAGCAACCTTGGACGGAAATCCGGGTTCGGCGTCCCGAGCTTGTACCGGACAACGTCACTTTGCCGTTGCAACGGGTGCGCGAACAACTCGCCGAGCTTGTGAACATTTCCGATGACAGACAAATCGCGGAAGAACTCATCGAGTATAACAGGCGCCTAGGCGAGATACGTGATGCGATTGCGCTTTTCCTAGGGCATAGTGTCCCCGAGTACGTTTACTGGGTTGAACGCAGCGGCAAGGCACAGAGAATTATTTCCCTAAACGCGGCTCCTGTGGATGTGGCCGAGTACCTGCGCCGACGCCTCTTTGAGAGCGACACAAGTGTCATTATGACAAGCGCAACGCTAGGTGTTTCGTGCCCGCAGGCGCAAGACTTGCCCCAGGCCGAGTCCTCCGAAGCGGCTGCAATGTCACTTGGGTACTTTGTGCGCCGGATTGGGGCCGAGTCGGCCAGACTACTTCAGGTTGGCACGCCGTTCGATTACCAAAAGCAGATGAAGGTCTGTATTGTCAGCAAGATGCCGGATCCGCGCGAGGACTCTTATCCTGAGGCGCTTCAACATTGGCTTGAACATTTTATTACAAAAACACACGGCAAAACACTTGTCCTATTCACAAACTCGAAGCTGATGCAGCAGCTCGGCGAACGCATGGAACCGTTCTTTGACAAACTCGGCATAGCCTGCCTTGTCCAAGGCACAGGCACTCCGCGCTCCGCCATGCTCGAGAAGTTTAAGGAAGACATTGATTCGGTCTTGTTCGGTGTTGAGAGTTTTTGGCAGGGCATTGATGTACCCGGCGAAGCACTTAGCAGTGTTATAATTACGCGGTTGCCGTTTGCTGTACCAGATCATCCACTTGTCGAGGCGCGTATCGAAGCAATTGAAGCGCGTGGAGGCGATTCTTTTCGCGAGTTTACGTTGCCTGAAGCCGTGCTCAAGTTTCGTCAGGGCATCGGAAGACTCATCCGCACCAAGACCGACACTGGCATTGTAGTGATCCTGGACAACCGGATTTTACTGAAGAAATACGGCCGCGCGTTCCTGGATGCTCTTCCCAAATGCCCGGTCGAGATCGTTTAGCGTGTAGTTTGGCGTGCGGCGGGTGTCTTCGGGAGGTTTGCATTTTTGCTTTGGGACAAAGACTCACCGATAGGCATAACCACGCGCTGAAGCGTGGACCGCGAACAGCTGTTTGCACTTTCAGCGCTGCAGACGTGAGCAGGTGCTATGCAAATTCGGGCAAGTCGAATTTAGACGTGCTGGCAGCGCTGTTTAACGAGCTACTGCCGTTTTTCTGCTGTGTGCGAGGTATAGAAGCCGAGCGTCACGTTTCTTAAGACCGCTTGTGCCAAGCCGCAAATGTTGTCAACCCCTAGGCTCAAAACATTAGACGGGTCGCCGTTTTGTGAAACAACTTCGCCTCTGCAGGTTGAAATGCAGCGAGAAGCCTTGTCCGAGCCAAGCTAAAGATCGAGTTATAGTGGTTCTTGGTGACGGGGCAAAACCTACCAAGTCGTCAATGTGTCGGTTATCGGAATCGACGCTTGCCGCTTTTGCCTTTGTAATTAGAATACGGCAAGGTAGTGCAGTTTTGCGGGTGGCTGTGGCACGGGCCCGTGCATGTAAAGTGCACTTTTAGGAGCCGGCCTGATGAAAAAGAAGTTGCGCATTGGTATTCTTACTGCGGGGGGAGATTGTCCCGGGCTGAACGCCGCAATCCGCGGCGTTGGCAAAGCAGCAGTCAACTATTTCGGCTGGGAAGTCGTGGGCATACGCGACGGTTTCCGTGGTCTCGTTGAAGAGAACTACCTGCCTTTGGACAAGGCTGCACTGGCAGGGATTTTAACGCTGGGTGGTACTATCCTCGGCACAAGTCGTGACAGACCGCATCGCATGCTTATCGAGGGCAAAGAGTGCGACATGACGGATGTCATTATCAACAACTACAGGGAGCTTGGGCTGGACGCACTTGTGTGTATTGGTGGAGGTGGCACACAAAAGAGCGCGCTGCACCTTGCAAGGAAAGGTCTTAACATCGTTACGCTTCCCAAAACCATTGATAATGACGTGCCATTTACAGACACTGCGCTCGGGTTTGACACTGCCCTTGGAATCGCAACAGAAGCAATTGACCGGCTTCACAGCACCGCGCACAGCCATCACAGAATAGTCGTAGCCGAGGTCATGGGGCATCGTGCAGGTTGGCTTGCGCTTGGCGCCGGTGCTGCCGGTGGCGCAGACGTAATTTTGATCCCCGAAATACCTTACGATGTTGAAAAGGTTGCTGAGGCTATTAAGCGCCGCAGCCAGCACGGTACGAACTTTAGCATTGTTGCAGTTGCAGAAGGCGCAATGTCTAAAGAAGAAGCCGCCAAATTTGCCGATGCACACCAACGCAAAAGAGCAGCTAAAACCGCCGCAACCAAGGCAAAAGCCAAAGCTGAACTGACCCGGCTAGACGAGCTACACAGCGGCAACACACTGCGTTTGGCTGAGCAACTTGAGAAACTCACAGGACTCGAATCGCGCGTCACAATCCTCGGCTACGTACAACGTGGCGGTGCACCAAGCACGACCGACAGGTTGCTTGCGACGCAGCTCGGCACGGCATGTGCGGAGCTTATCAATAAAGGCGTCTTTGGAGTAATGGTGGCCGCCCGCGGACACGGGACCGAACCAGTGCCGCTTGAAGATGTGGCAGGCAAACGCAAGCAAGTGCCGTTGGACCACCCCTGGATAACCGCTGCGCGTCGAATCGGCACCTGTTTCGGCGACTAATTGACAGTCTGGGCCTGCTTTGGTCAAACGTTTGGTGAAAGCAAAGCAGATGTTTGGGGTACGCAGTTGTAGGTACCAGACGATGGTTTTTTGCTTTGGCAGCTTGAGCTAGCGACGGTTGCGCTGAAGGTTTTTGGTGATAAAACTACACGCGCTGGGTGTGGCAGACATTCAGTTAAGGACAAGAACCGATACCAGCATATTGCAAAACTGCATATGGTGGTACGGACATGAGCGCGGTATTAACACTCTTGGCGTCGTTTTATTTCACTTGTGCGTTTTCATTCCTGTTGGCCGGGCTCGGCGGTCTGCTTGATCTCGGTAATCAGCCAGCCAAGCGAGTGACTTTTCTCGGCCTGCTCGATTTTCTCGTTTGCGACGGATAATTTTGGCAAATTCAGGCGGTGTTGTGTTTTTGACAACGGCGGTTGATTAAACCGGGCGTGACCTCGGATTTTGACAATGGAGATTGGCGAGAAAAAGCCGTCCAAGACGGTGGTCCTCACCATGGTTTTGTCTCTGCATTGGGTTGCTTTGGGTAATAACGGCCGTGATGCTATTCTGGCCCATTCGGCCGGATCATATTGACAGGTACAACGTTATTGATCTGGACGTGAAAGCGCTGCGGTCGGTCGCAGCTTGGCTATTCCGAACACGCCGAGGATGGCTTGGATAAGATTAATACCAAGGAATAAGAGCGCAGATGTAGTGGACACGATTGACAGCTGAGTGCGTTGAGATAGTGTTTTGGCGGCAAAAATTACGGTAATGCACTGCATGTTCACACCGGTGTTTGCGAACGGGTTGGTTTTGCTGCAGGTGTAACTTTGTGTGGGCGCTGGCCCTTATTGTGTCGGGGCTGTTCGCGCTTTTTACCCTGATTCTTTCTATAGCACGGCGCGCGAGAAAAATCGGTCGGGTGCTGTCTGTAGTTTCAATTGGCATGAGTTTGGTACCTTTTGCCGTGCCTATCACTTGAGCGAATGATTTGGCGAATTACGCGAGGTGCGAACTTCTACTGTTCGGAGTATTTTCTCTGTTACCACTCGGGCTGTCGCTTGGGGCAATGTATTTTGCGATGGAAGGGTGGCTTCTAACTGAACTCGATGTCGGCCTACGACGAAATAATCGCTTGAAGTGCAGCAGCATGAGTACCTTAAGCAATGAGCACCGCCCACAAGTGTTTGGTAAGCAGGCGTTGTCTGCAGGCCGCTGGTTATTACGCGTGTTGGTGAAACCGGGCTGGGCGCCACTTGGTGTAGTCATTTTACATCTATTGCTGCTGAGTTCGGGTTAACTGAGCGATTTGATCGCCTGCTGCATTTCCTCGGGGGCGCGGCAATTGCCTATTTTGTTTTCGGCTTGATAAACCGCGCGCCGGGCTTGGCCGCTGGGATCCACCCATAGTTTTTGTACCTTTTCGCATTTACGGCCGTATGCACGGTGGTGACGTTTTGGGAGTTTGCCGAGTTCGCCTCAGACCGGTTCATGGGCACCGCGATCCAAAGGGGCATAACTGAGACCATCCGCGACCTGTTTTACGGTGTATTGGGCGCACTGGCCTGCTTGGTTATCACCGCTTTGCTTAGGATCGTACGCACCCGACCAGCTCGGGTATGAGATAAAGCTTAACGCGCATGTTTCATTCTGAGTTGCAGGAGTGGACACCACCGAGTTGCTGGTGTTGGTGACGTTTTGGAGTCTTTTTAACGCCGACCAGGTTATTCCCCGAGCTTGTAAAAAAATGCGGGCTGAGTAGTCACCCCCAGCTGAGTCACAAACCGTCTGCAGTTTGGTGCAGACAGCTTCATCTTAAGGCGAAACTGACTCGGCAACGGCTTTCCGGGTTACGATGCTTGGCACCTCTGAAAACTAACTGGGAGAGCGCGCAGTGGGCGTGCGTCAAGATGCGGCTCGTGTGGGTCGCACATCGCTTGGGCGACTTGGAGCTCGCAGTTGCGCGGCTTGCTCCCATTTCGTCCAGGCGACGGTTGTATTGGTTGTGCTGCAGATGGCAGCTAAGAAACGGTGTGGACCTTGATGAAATTTGTGCCGCGCCGTTTGTTTGTTGGTATACCGCCGAGCACGATGATTTTGTCGCCCGTGTGCACCAGATTCCGGGTGTGCAGAGTTGATTCGGCAAGCTCAATAAGGCCGTCGAAGGTGGCTTCGATGCGTTTAACCAACAGTGGTTTGATCCCCCACAAGAGGTTTAGCGCATGATAAACCTTCGGGTTCGTTGTTAGGGCGACGACAGGCGCGCGCGGGCGTTCAGCAGCCACAAGAGTTGCCGTGTAGCCACTTGTTGTCAGCACCACGATGTAGCGTGGCTGAATTATTTTTTCGAGCACGTGAACTGCCTCGCTCAACGCGTGTGTCTCGGTGCGTGCGCAGGGTGGATAAGACTTGAACTCGATGGTTTGCTCGACCTGGCGCGCAATGCGGTCCATCATTTCGACAGCTTTCACAGGGTAAGCACCCACAGAAGTTTCACCGGACAACATGACTGCGTCTGAGCCGTCAATGATTGCGTTTGCCACGTCGCTAGCCTCAGCGCGTGTAGGGCGCGGCTCTTTTATCATGCTTTCGAGCATTTGCGTAGCTGTGATGACGGGTTTGCTGAGGCGGTTGCATTGCTCGATGATTTTTTTCTGGAGCATCGGCACACGTTCTGGGCTAAGCTCGACGCCGAGGTCACCGCGAGCGACCATGACGCCGTCGGCTTCAGCGATGATAGTGTCGAGTTGGTCGATTGCCTGTGGTTTTTCGATTTTTGCGATGATGGGAATCGCAATACCTTTAGCTCGCAAAATATCTTTGAGTGCGCGCACATCTTCGGCAGTGCGCACGAAACTCAGCGCAACTGCGTCAATGTCGTTCGCAAGGCCAAATTCGAGGTCTGCCAAGTCTTTTGGTGTTAACGACGGCAGCCGCAGGGCTAGCTCTGGGAAGTTAACACCAGCGCGGCTCTTGATTAGGCCGCCTTCGACGACGCGGCACCTGACGGCGTGACCGGCGACCTCGATTACCTCAAGCTCAAGTGTGCCATCGGCAAGCAACACCTGCTGGCCTGGTCTGGCTTCTTCAGCAAGGTGCGGGTAGTCAATTGGAATTGCATCAGGCTGGTTTTTGTATTCGGCTTCGGGCAGCAGAGACACGCATTGGCCGGGTGCCAGTGTACGTTCGGTTTCTGGTAGTTTACCGACGCGGATTTTTGGTCCTTGCAGGTCTTGTAGGATGGTAATTGGCGTGGCCAACTCAGTCGAGAGCTTGCGTATTATTGTTATGCGCGCGGCGTGTTCTTGGTGCGTGCCGTGAGAAAAGTTCAGCCGTGCAACATCCATTCCGGCTAGTATGAGTTGGCGAATGAGCTCGGGTGTGTTTGAGGCTGGCCCGAGCGTGGCGACAATTTTTGTGCGGCGCAAACCGGTGTGCATAATAGTGGGTCCGATTATGATGACTTACGGTGGAGTGTGAAACGCCAAAGTTGAGGACACGGTTTTGGCCAGGGCGTAACGGTTACATTGGGCGTGTCGGGATTACGCCCTCGTAGCCGAGCCAATACTTTGCACGTGCAGCGACAGCGCCGTATAGGTCAGATTTGTTGCTCTTCGCCGACCTGGAACCTGACGAATCTGCGGACGGTGAATTGGTCGCCGAGTTTACTAGCGACGTTATCGATGTGCTGCTTGACGGAAATCTCGCCGTTTTGCTTCACGAACCCTTGTTCGAGCAAGCAGTAGGTTTGGTAAAACTTTTCGAGTCTGCCCTGCACAATCTTTTCGATTGCCTGTGGTGGTTTGCCTTTGGCCTGTTCAGCAGCGATTTCCTTTTCCTTGGCTACGACGGCCGGGTCAACGTCAGCGCGTGAGATTGAAAACGGATGCGCCGCGGCGATCTGTAGCGTGATGTCTTTGACAAGCTGTTTGAATTCGTCATTCGCAACCGTTTCTTCTTTGCCGGCGCCAACTTCAACCAGTACGCCCACCTTTGCACCAGTGTGTATATATGCAGCGACCATACCGCTGCCGCTAACTTCCATTCGTGCGTGTCGTGCGATTCGAATGTTTTCGCGGATTTTGCCGACTATCTCTTGGCGATCCGGTTCGAGGTCAACGTTGGGATCAGCGGCAAGTTTGCGCGCAACCTCATCAGCGAATGCGCGGAACATTTCGTTGCGTGCAACAAAGTCGGTCTCACAGTTAACTTCGACGAGTACACCGAGCCGTGCGCCTGGCTGTATGTACCTGGCAATTACACCTTGCTTGGTTGAGCGCGCGGCTTTGATTTGGGCGGTGGCAGCGCCTTTTTTGCGCAGGATTTCGATTGCCTTTTGCAGGTCGCCGTTGGCCTCGATGAGTGCTTTTTTGCAATCCATCATACCTGCGCTTGTCATTTCGCGCAGCTTGACAACTGTTGCAGCAGAAATTTCGGCCATAGGTTCGTATTGGTTTTGAAATTGTTATTGGGTTGTTAGGTGTGAACTGGGTTGTCAGCCATTTCGAAAAAGTCCAATTGCTCAAGGCTGTGCTTGTGGTTGCTCAGGCGTTGCGGCTGGTTGCACCTGTTCAATCCCCGGCTCAGCTTCAGATGCGATGACACTGCTCGGTTCGGCTGCAGTCGGCAATTGAGTTGCGCGTCCTGCACGTGCCGCCCTGGTTTCATGTTCAGCGCGCGCGTTTGTGATTGCCTGTGCGATCGTGCTCAAGATCAACCGTATTGACCTGATTGCGTCGTCATTGGCAGGAATTGGGTAGTCAACAAGCTCAGGGTCACAGTTTGTGTCTACGATGGCAACGGCCGGGATCTTAACGCGGCGCGCTTCAGCCACGGCGTTGCGCTCGCGTTTGATGTCCACAATGAACAACGCGCCGGGCAACTTGTCCATGCCGCGGATCCCGTCGAAGTACTTGAACAGCCGGTTTGCCTCGCGGCGCAGTGAGGCTTGTTCTTGTTTGCCGTAGGCGTTAATTGCGCCTGAGGAGTCGAGTTTTTCGAGTTCTTTAAGCCTTAGGACCGAACGCCTTACGGTTTGGAAATTCGTCAATGTACCGCCCAGCCAACGTTCTGTGACGTGGAACTGCCCACATGCAATTGCAGTTTCTTTGATGGCCTGTTGGGCCTGTTTTTTGGTTCCGACAAACAATACGCGCTCGCCCTTGCGGACACAGTCAGCTAGGAAATTACAAGCTGCCTCCAGTTGTGCGAGTGTTTTGTCAAGGTTGATGATGTGAATGCCGTCGCGCGCCTCGAAGATGTAAGGTTTCATCTTCGGGTTCCAACGCCGCGTTTGATGTCCAAAGTGTACGCCTGCTTCTAACAGTTCTTTTACGCCTATGCTTAACACAGCTTTCCTTTTGTTGAAAGCATACCCGGCGCTAGACCGAGCACGCCATCCCGCGGAAACACGGGATTATTTACCGTTGTTGTTATGGCCGCCCGAGCTTCCCCAAGCCCAGGCAAATTTTAGTGGCCGTTCATTAGGCGTTGGCGCGGCACTTTTACTTGGGCAGCCAACGCCCCAAAAAAGACCGGGAAATTTAGCATTAGCACGCCGGATTGCAACAGCTTTTTGGCCGCAGCCAGGTTCGGCTGTGTCCCGGGCGGTGTTTAGACACGACCTACCTTCTGGGCAAAGATGCGATTGCTAAGCTTAGGATCGGGTTGGGATTTTCCATGTTTAGTTGTTTAAAAGGCGACTGACTTAATTCGGTGTAACCCGAATTGGCTTTGAATGCTTGCGCTGTTGACTGCTGAGTGCCTATTGTGATGGTCATGAACCGAATTTTGCGTTTGCTGGCTGTTGCAGTTTTGTGTTGTGGTGCGCACCTGTGCGCACAGGACCCGGCCGTCGAGGAACGCCTCAACAAGCTGCAGGGGCAAGTCGAGGACTTGTTTGTTGCACAGCGTGAACAGCGCGAGCAGATAACCGAATTGGCACGCGAGTTATCGGCCTTGAGCGCGGGCCAGGCAAATGCACAGGCTCGATTCGTCACGCGCGAGGAACTGAAACTGTTGGCCGACAAGATTCAGGAACTTGACCGTAAACGCGAGGCCGACAAGGAGTTGATACTCAAAGAGATCGAGAAACTCGGCAAAGCCCTGGCCGCCTCCACACGGCCAGCCAGCAACCCAACGGTTGATACCACCCGGATATCCCCGGACCAAAAAGGATACGAGTACGTCGTTCAGTCGGGGGATACATTATCGGCTATAGCCGAAGCGTATCGGCAGAAAAACATCAAGGTCACAGTCGAAGAAATCGTTGCAGCAAACCCGGGCCTAGACCCAAGACGGCTCAGGGTTGGCCAGAAAATTTTTATTCCTGCACCTATCAGGTAACCTGTAGACGAAAGCTCGTTCTGTGGGTATGTTCCGGCCTATGTTAGGGATGGTATGTGTTTGTTTTTGACTTGGGATTTTGAAAACTGGCAGGGTTTTTTGAGTCTCAGAGCGGCGTGTTTAAAGCACACCCAACAAAATTAAAACGCCCGCCGCAGCGATTCTGTACCACCCGAACAAAACAAACGTGTGAGTCTGCACATAACCGAGCAGCCATTTTACGGCCGCAAATGATACCACAGCAGCCGTAACAAACCCGAGCAATGGCATTGGCCAAGGTTCGATTGGATGCGATCCGGTCGTGTGGGTTAGTGCACTAAAGATCTTTAATCCACCTGCGGCCAGCATGGTCGGTATACCGACAAGAAACGAAAATTCAGTTGCTGCAACACGGTTCACACCGAGCAAAAGACAAATTAGAATACTTGCGCCTGAGCGTGAGGTGCCGGGGAAAATCGCCGCTACAAGTTGTGCAAGCCCCACACAAATTGCAACCGACCAGGTTATTTGGTCTGTCAATTGCCTTGCTTTGAGCCATCGTTCGACAAGCAGAAACGCCACTCCACCCAAAAATAGTGCAAGTGCAACCGGCCAGAGTTGTTCGGGCAGTTCCAGTCCAGCTTTTTCGAGCACCACACCCCCAATACCCGTCAGCACAAACGCCATGAGCAACTTAAGTGCATAATGTTGGGTTTGTTTATCGTGCCACTTGCGGTAAAACTGGCTCAAGCGCGCCTTGAAAACGGGCAGCACAGCAAGAACCGCACCGGATTGTATGACGACATTGAACATGTCGCTTTTTCTTGCGCCGAGGGCGTGTTCGACAATCAGCAGGTGGCCGGTCGAAGAGATAGGTATGAATTCGGTTATGCCCTCGACAATGCCGAGCAGAATTGTGACCAGCCAATCTTGCATGCAGTTGTCTAACCTGGCGAACAAGGGCTGAAAAGCCAAAAACTAAGCCAGTTGCGAGCGTAAGACACGTTATGGTGTGGGGGATACATTTATCGGCTGCGGCGTGTATTCTGACTATTGATTTGTGTTCAGGAGTTTTTCAAGCTCGGCAAGCCCAGACGGCGACCCGATCTCGTAGAACCGCTGGTGCACTTCGTAACCGGCAAGCTGATTATCCTGCACAAGCTTTGCCAGCACATCAGCAAGGTCAAACGGCTGATCCGGTGGGAAAGGGTCGAATGCAACTGCTTTGAACACGCTCAGGCCGTAATCAATGTAGTGCATGTGCGGCAGTTTGTTTTTTTTGTCGTACGCAATCACATTGCCATCGCGATACACAACGTTGCTGGTGTCGAACCTGTCTTCGTTACGGAACACGGTCATGCAGGCTAGTTTGCCCGACTGGCGGAAAAACTCGGCCACCGGCGCGAATTCCGTTGGCAAATACGAGTCGCCGTACAATACAAAGAATTCAGCTCCAAGCAATGGCAATGCACGTTTGATTGCGCCACCTGTGCCGAGCAGTCTCGGACCGTCGAACGAATAGCTGATGTGCACACCGTATGATGAGCCGTCGCCGAACTCGCGTTGGATTAACTCGCCCATGTGCCCGACGCACAACACAACCTGCTTAACCCCCTGAGCACGGAGCAATTCAAGTTGATGCGCCAGGAACGGCCGGCCAGCCACCGGCAAGAGCGACTTTGGTACTTTTTCCGTAAGCGGCCTTAGACGTGTGCCGAGGCCACCGGCCAAGATTGCAACTGGCAAACCGAGAGTTCGCATCAGGAGATCAACAGTTTTGTGCCTTCGAAATCGAAATTGAACCTGACCTCTTTCAACCCGGTTTGGCGCATTACATGACGCAGCCGCGTTTTGTCCTCGGCGTAGAACATGAGGAACCCGCCACCACCTGCACCAATCAATTTACCGCCAAGCGCACCATTTGCCCTAGCCAGTTCGTACCATTCGTTTATCTTTGGATTTGATATACTGGTTGAGCGCCGTTTTTTATGTTCCCAGTGCACATCCATTAGGCGCGCGAACTCACGCAGTTCACCGGCCTCGAGTGCGCGCTGGCTGTCGTACGCCAGTTTTTTGATGAAGTGTAGGTTATCGATCATTACTTGGTCGAGCTGTTTGCTGCGGGTGTCTTGGTCTTTGAGGATTACCGAGGCCGAGCGCGAAAAACCGGTGAAGAAAAGCAACAAATTGTCTTCTAGATTGAACCTGGTTTCCTCACTTAGCCTGAGCGGCCATGCGCGGACTTTACCATCTTGTTGAAATTCGAAGCAGGTGATACCCCCAAACGCGGCGATGTATTGGTCCTGTTTGCCGATTGGCTCTTTAAGCCTGTTGATTTCGATTTCGCATGCCTGTTCGGCCAGCTCAGCCGGGTGTACTAGGTTCCGCTTGTATGCATGCAGCACTCTTAGCAGTGCAGTTGTGAAGCTGCCGGATGAGCCTAGGCCAGTGCCGGCAGGTATATCGGCCATCGAGGTTAATTCGAGCCCGTGCCCGTCCATGCCGAGCATGGCGAATGCCTCGCGGATTATGGGGTGTTCGAGTTTGCTTGCGTCCGGCACGCGCTCGAGTCGCGAGTATTTGACGATTAGGTCTGGCACGAACGTCTCGTGCAGTGTGATGTACACGTATTTGTTAATGGCGGCGGCAATCAAAAACCCGCCAAACCGTTCGTAATAAGAGGGCAGGTCTGTCCCGCCACCACCAAGCGTGATTCGCAATGGCGACCGTGCAATGATCATACGAAATGTTCTTTGTTGGCTTGTGGTCGGTTTTTTATCGAGTTTGCACAGCGCGTGTACAATTCTTCAACAACCTTCAATGTTGCGCGAGCTGCCAATAAACCCGCCCCTGTCCGCCCAGTTAGTAGCTTTTCTGTTGGTTGTTCCAAGGTTTTGGTTTCGGCAATTTCGTTTTCGAACTCGGCCAACTCCATTCGCCACGATTCATCTTGGCCGGGGAATTCGTAGATAATTGTCTCGGGCGGGCCGAGCTGCGGTTTCATCTGGTAATGGTAAAGCCGTTCGAGCCCGTAACTGCCGCCGAGTCCTTCGATGAGCAGTTTACCTGTGCGGCCGTAAATCTCCACTGAGAACAAGTTTTTCCATTCCGTCCAACTGACATGTAGCCAAGCTGTTTGGCCCGCTGCAGTGCGCAAGCTTATGAAAGCATTGTCTTCAACAGGCATCTGCCAAAAATAGGTCGCAATATGACCCTCGACCTGTGTGAACGGCCCCAAAAACCAGCTTGCCAGGTCAATCAAATGCGTTCCTTGATCAATCAGCTCGCCGCCGCCGGACAAGGCTGGGTTTGCGCGCCATTCTTTTTCGTAGCCGAGCCTGCCTCCGTGTCCGTACCGCCCGCGAATGAACATCAATTCACCAATCACACCCGACTCGAATATTTGACGTGCTTTGCGCACCGCAGGATGGAACCTGTGGTTAAACCCAACACGTACACACACGCGGTGTTTTTCGGTCAGCAAGATAAGCTCGTCGATCTGCCGAACTGAAACTGCAACTGGTTTTTCGACGAGTACATGTTTGCCTGCGCAAATTGCGGCGGCTGTGACTTCGGCCAAGGCAGCGTTGACTGTGGCAACTATCACGGCCTCAACACCGGGGTTTGCGACGGCTTGCTTGTAGTCGGTGGTTGCACAGCCGGTGCCGGCCAGCTTGACAAGTTCTTCTGCGCGCTTGAGGTCGGTGTCGCACGCAACAGCCAGTTTTGACCCAGCAGGCAGTGCAGCCAGCCGTTTTTTGCCGATCAATCCACAGCCGATGATTGCGTAGTTCATGTGCACGTTGCTCTCGTAGAACCGTTAAATTGCGGAACCGTTACACAGGGAATTTGCCGCATTTCAACGGGTTGAAAGTTTCGCGATCTAACAATCACATTTTTTCACCCCACGTTTTTCCGCGGTCTTTAGGCACGATGCGCCGCAGCGTGTAAATGTCGCTGTTGAGGTCTTCTTTGAACTCGTGCAGGCGTTCCCACGGGTCCCATTGCGCGCTAATGAGTTTGCCGGTTATACCATCACTGTCTGCGCTTGCAAGGTACACCGCCAGACGCGCGCCTAGCTCGGGCGGTGTAGCGCCGGTTTTTTTCCATTGCAGGTTTTTCTCGTAGAAAGCGCGTCCGACCTTTTCCGGGCCGGCTTCGAGCACCTGGTCAACGAACCGTGTTGCAAGTGGTCCGGGGGCAATTGCGTTTACATCAACTTTAAACGGTCTCAGTTCTTCGGCCAACGTTTCCATGAGTCGAATCGCAGCCGCCTTAGACGCTGCGTATGCGCTTATGTTTGGCAACGGATTTGTAGCGCCGCCCCCGCTGAGCACGATAATTTTACCGCGTCCAGCTTTTTTGAAGTGTGGTATGAGTGCGCGGCATGGCAGCAGCACGCCGAACAGGTTGATTTCGAGTGCGCGCCGCCACTCGGCAAGGTCAACGCTCTCGGTTGGTCCCATCGGCCCATAAACGCCGGCGTTGAGCACGAGTGCTTGGATCGAGCCAAGCCCGCTCAGTGCAAACTCTACAAGCGCGTTTACTTGTGATTCATCTGCGACATCACATTGCTGGGCGATTACAGTTTGTGCTGGAAAACGATTTGCAAGCTCTTGTTGAGTGGCAGCGAGTTCGCTTTTGTTGCGTGCGCAGATAGCAATTGAAGCGCCTTCGCGTAGGAACTGTTCGGCAATTACCCTGCCGAGGCCGCGACTTGCGCCCGTTATGAGTACGTTAAGACCTTTGAGTTTCATGCTCGGGGTTGTCCGACCGAAATATGTTCGACACCTGCAATGCCTCGCAAACAGTTTTCCAAAAACCGATTCGGGTCAACGATTAGCGGCCGTTTCATGAGCTGGACAAGGTCGGCCCAGTTTGCCTTCTGAAACTCCGGCCATTCGGTGGACACAACTGCAGCGTCCGCAGCAGTAAGCGCATCGGCAAGGTGCATTGTAAGCTCTACATTGCCGAGGTTCGTGGGCGGCAATTTTATCGCGGGGTCGAACGCTTTAACTTTCGCGCCCGCCGTAGCTAGGTTTTTGCACAGTTCAACTGCGGCGCTGCGCCTGAGTGTGTCCGTACCGGGTGTGTAAACCAAACCGAGTACAGCAATGGTTTTGTCACGCAGGTTACCGAGCGCCATTTGCAATTTGCGAAATGCCCATCCGCGATGCTGGTCGTTGCTCTGTTTTATTGCCGGGACAACAAACACAGGCTCGGCTTTTTCGCTCGCTAGGTTCACAAGTGTGACAACGTCGCGCGCTAGTGTGCCGCCAGCAAACGGGCTGCCCGGGCGCAGATATGCTTTTGGGCCAATGCGCGAGTCTGTCTTAAGGCCCAATGCAACTTCCTGTGCATCGGCGCCGACGTGCTCGCAAAGACGCGCGATCTCGTTAATGAACGAAATAGACAGCGCAAGAAACGAGTTTAATGCGTGTTTGACCATCTCGGCCGACTCGGTCCGCATGAAGAGCAACCGCGCGTTCAGTGGGCCTAAAAGCTGTTCCAAGAGCTGTTTTTGGGCTTCATTGCGTATGCCGAGGATAATTCGGTCTGGTTTTTCGAAAGCCTCAATTGCTTTGCCAAGACGCAGGTTTTCAGGCGCACACGCAAATTGGAGATGCGGATACTCAGTCTGGAGCTTGCTGCATGTGCCGACCGGCAGTTGTGCAGACACCAGGACAATTCTGCTGGGGGGCAGATACTGTAGTGCACGACGCACGTTGCGCAACACAAACTCGGTGTTAGGCTCGTCGTTGTCGTCCACGGGCGTGTCGTAGCAGACCCACAGAATGTCGGCTTTTGCACAAGCTGCTTGTGGGTCGGTTGTGAATGTGAGTCTGCCATTGGTTAGGCCTGCGGTTATCAGGTCGTCTAGGCCGGGCTCAAATATGGGTGCTTTGCCAGATTGCAGTTTTGCGACTGTGGCATGGTCGAAGTCGAGCCCGATGACATTGTGATGCTTTGCGCAACATACTGCGGTTACGCATCCGAGATGCCACAGGCCAAGCACAGTGACGTTCATAAGCAAAAGCAATGAGTGGAGATCGTGGAACTGAGCGCCGTGAACACGAGTAACGAAAAACAGGTAAGCAACAATACGATGTGTTGCTGGGCGGACATTTTTTTGCCGGTTGGCATGCCTTGGCCGGTTTTACTTGCGTTTGTCATAGACCCAACGGTTTTGTTGCAGCCACTGCACTGTACGCAAGATGCCCTGCTCGATTGTTAGCTTCGGCTGCCAGCCTGTTGAGCGGATTTTTTTTGTGTCGAGAAATATGAACGGATTATCGCCAACCCAGCCGCGGTCACCGCCGGTGTATTCAACACGCGGGTTTAGTCCTAGAGCGGTGCAGATGATTCGGACTGAGTCTTTCACTTGGGCGTATTCGGTTGTACCGAGGTTGTAGATTTCGACCCTGTGTTTAGCGCGGCGTGCGGTTCGCAACTGTACCACATGCAGCATCGCGTCAATACAATCGTGCACGTACAAATACGACTTGCGTTGTGTGCCGTCGCCAAGCACACGCAAAAAATCGGGATGACCGAGCAGTTGCTTGTAAAAGTCGAATACGTGCCCGTGCGTGTATCGCTCGCCGAGGATCGAAACAAATCGGAAGATGTAACCTTCGAATCCGAACCCTTCGCAATAAGCGCAGATTAACCCTTCACCAGCGAGCTTTGAGGCACCGTACAGCGATGTTTGAATGGGGAAGGGCGCGTCTTCTGGCGTGGGGAAAACCGTTGCCTCGCCGTACACGCTGCCTGTGGAGCTAAACGCAATTCCTTTGATGCCATTTGCCCGCATCGCCTCGAGCACGTTGAATGTAGCGATTGTGTTTTGGTGTAGGTCTTTGCTCGGGTGTTCGAGGCCGAACCGTACGTCTGCATTTGCGGCCAGGTGAAACACAAAATCGCATCCTGCCATTGCACGAGTAAGGCCGGCTTGGTCAAGGCAATCGCCTTCAACGAGCTTAAACTGCGGGTTTGCCTTTGCCGCTGCGATGAACTCGGGTTGACCGGTTGAAAAGTTGTCCCAGCCGATGACGTTTTTGCCAAGCGCAAGCAGTCGTTCGACCAAATGACTGCCAATAAACCCCGCTGCTCCTGTAACGAACACTTTTTCCATCGCCAAGTCGCCGAGTCTAGTGCGCATTTTTGGATGCTTCCAGCACATTTATAGTCAGAGGCGTGCAGTTTGGGCTGGTGCGGTTGCACATGGGTTTGTACAAAGTAATCGCTGTGACCGGTGCGCAATCAAACGAACGATGGAGTTCGCGGCTTGGGGTAATCCTTGCCGTGGCCGGTAGCGCGGTTGGGCTTGGGAACTTTTTGCGGTTCCCCGGCTTGGCCGCCCAATACGGCAGCGGCGCATTCATGATAGCTTATTTTACCTCGCTGATACTGTTGGGGATCCCCATTTGCTGGGTTGAATGGACCTTGGGCAGGTACGCAGGTCAGATGGGTTTTCATTCCAGCCCCGGCATTTTACATGCAATCAGTCGCCACCCTCTCGGCAAATATATCGGTGTGCTAGGCGTGATCATCCCGGTTGTCATCTACATGTACTATGTGTACATCGAGGCGTGGTGTTTGGGGTATGTGTTTTTCTTTTTAACGGGGCGCTTGAACATGGGCAGCGACGTGGCTGCGTATGGCGATTTTTGGGCGCGGTTCGTCGGTGCAACCGAGAACGGTCTGACATTCTCAACGGGCCATAATCAAGCTGTGCTGTTTTTGGCGATTGTTTTCACGCTCAACTTTGTGCTGATCTATCGTGGTCTTGTCCGAGGGATAGAACTCTTTTGCAAATACGCAATGCCGGCATTGCTTGTGTTGGGTTTGGTTATTTTGGTGCGCGTGTTGACGCTCGGCACGCCCGATCCGGCCAAGCCCGACCAGAACGTGCTAAATGGGCTGGGTTACATGTGGAACCCAGGAAATGTGGGGGAACAATTGTGTAATCCACAGTTATGGCTGGCTGCAGCAGGCCAGATATTTTTCTCGTTGTCAGTCGGCTTTGGCGTTGTGATCACGTACGCAAGCTATTTGACACGGAAAAACGACGTGGTACTGAGCGGGTTGAGCTCAGCTGCAGCAAACGAGTTTTGCGAGGTTGCACTTGGCGGCATGATAACCGTGCCGGCTGCGTATGTGTTTTTGGGTGCGGCTGGCATAGTCGGGCAGGGCACATTCGGGCTGGGGTTCAAGGTGTTGCCGTTGGTGTTTTCGAAGATGCCATTACCATGGTTATTTGGTGCGTTGTTTTTCCTGTTATTATTCCTTGCGGCTGTGACCAGTTCACTTTCGATGTTGCAGCCGGGCATAGCTTTTCTTGAGGAAGGCCTTGGGCTGACCCGGCGCCAGTCGGTTGCATTGCTCGGATTGTTGACTGCGCTCGGATGCACGTTTGTAGTGTACTTTAGCAAAGACCTTAAAGCGCTTGACACATTGGACTTCTGGGTAGGCACAGTTTGCATTTTTATAATGGCAACAGTGCTGATCATCATGTTCGGCTGGGTGCTCGGGCTCGAACGCGGTTGGGAAGAAGCGCATCAAGGTGCTGAAATGCGAATTCCAGGATTTTTCAAGCCGATTATCAAGTATGTGTCGCCCTTGTATCTGCTTGGTGTGTTTGCGTTGTTCGTTTTGTTCAATGTGTTTGGCCTGGACATAAAAACCGGTCAGTTCAACCCGACGGGCTACGTGCTTGACCTTGTTGGTCCTCAGGCGGACCCTGTGGCACGGCTTAGCGTTATGCTGATTGTGATTGTGCTGATTTTCTTTATGATATTGACTGCAACTGCAGGTAAACGCTGGGAAAAGGCTGCGCAGGCGGCAGAAAACCGGAAGGCAACCTGACCCGAGGCACAAAAAATGACCTTCGGCGGCTGGATAGTATTGGGGTTATCAGTTGGATTTGTGACGAGTCTGTTTGCGTGGTGTTTGTATCGCTTGCTGGTGCGTAAACCGCCTGTGGAAAAACTCCACGGCATCGAGGATATAGACACGCACGATACCGAGTCGGAGTAGGCACACGTGCGGGATGGCTCAGCCCAGGGTACAGCTTTCGGTTTGTGCATTAAACCTGTTAGACCCCAATGGTACGCGCGGTTTTCTTCGATGTTGACGGCACATTGATTCGCACAGGCGGGGCGGGCAAAGCGGCTTTTGCCTGCACCCTCAGCTCGGTGTTCGGCCTGCGCGGTGTCGCCGAACGAATCAAATTCGCTGGTCGGACGGATATCTCGCTTGTACGCGAGATGTTTACGCTGGGCGGGATTGAACCAAGCCAGGAAAACTTCCAACGGTTTTTTGATGCGTACCCGTTTTGGCTCGATTATCTCCTGAGCCGCAGCGATGGCGGAGTGATTCCCGGGGTCGGGGAGTTCATTGCCGCGTTGCAGCGAACTCCGGTCCGGCCTGTGCTCGGTCTGCTCACGGGCAATATCCGACTAGGCGCAGAGATTAAGCTGCGGCACTTCGGGCTCTGGGACGTGTTCCAGGTTGGTGCATTCGCCGAGGACGGCGAAGACCGCGCCGATATTGCCAGGCGTGCGCGTGAGCGCGCGAGTCGGTTCTTGAGCACGCAGTTAGATGGGCACGAAATTATTGTTGTTGGCGACACACCGCACGATGTGCGCTGTGCGCGCGCCATCAGCGCCAGGGCATTGGCGGTGCTTACCGGAGGCGCAACCCGCAAACAACTGCAGGCCGATAACCCGGACTGGCTTGTTCAAGACCTGCGCGAGGTGCAGCTCGGACGTCTGTTGAGCGAAGACTGAAAATCTGCGGCATTTAACGCTACACCCTACTGGCAGCGGGCGAAAACAATCCGCACGTGACTTTCAATCTGCGTATTCTGGATCTGCGTTAACGTCTGCAACGCCGGCCGCGGCATGAAGAGCAACCGCTCGAGCTACATGATGAAGCGGAAGAACCTGATGTGTGGCCAGCTATCTTGGAGGTGAACAAGGAGAATTTTTTGGCCAGCTTTTTCGAGCCGCAATTTGGACACTTTGCGCCCCGCCAGTCAGTTGACCTGACCAACAGTTCGCACTCGTGCCCGCAGTTATTGCATTCGAATTCGTAAATTGGCATCGCCCGGACTCGCTTTTAGGCCGCTGGCTCTACAAACTAAGCGCCGCACACGAAAATTTTGGCTCCAGAGACAGGACTCGAACCTGTAACCCGCCGGTTAACAGCCGGCTGCTCTACCATTGAGCTACTCTGGAACCGTAAAACCTTTTGGCCGCACCAGCCAAATGCACAAGCAAGCCAGCTTTGTCAACGTGAACTTTACCTGGTTCGGCAACTTTCGTCAACTGGAACGGTTGCTGGTGCGTTTTTGGTCTGTCCACGATGAACATGTCGGGATTTCCGCGAACCCGACATTTTTCGCCCGGGTACTGTTAAACGATCGGCTGTAACCGGCCACAGAACGCTTGGGTTCGCTCAGACCCGGAAAAAACCACTTGCACAGCTCCGATAGCGGAGGCCTGCAAGCGTTTTGATGGCGCAAGACCATCACAAAAAGATGGTCCGAAGTGTTTGTTCCTTGACAAGACCGGTCATCTGCTTTCGGATTCGCTTTGCCGGAGTGCGGCCAGCACTTCGTCATCGGTGGTTTGAGTGAAATCAAGGTAGTACTGTCCAACTGCCGCAAAGTCAGGGTCAACAAGCAACGCAATCACGTCCGCACCTGCATTACGGAGTCGGGCCACCGCGGTTGTCGAGGTCACCGGCACAGCCACAACTATGCACTTTGCTCTTTGAGCCTGTAAAACTTTCACTGCAGCCTCGGCCGTTGCGCCGGTGGCTAACCCGTCATCAACGAGCAGGACGGACTTGTTTCTACGCTCTGTCGGGTGCGCACGCCGAAATTTGCGTCTGTACTCAAGCAGTCGTGTTTTTTCCTCAGCGACAATCATCTCAAGCTCATGCCTGAGTGCCTTGTCATTGCCAATGACGCCTTCGTCCAAGAGCACCACGCCGTTCTCGCCAATTGCTCCCACGGCGAACTCGCGGTTCCATGGATGCCCGATTTTCCTAACAACCAGGATGTCAAGTGGTAGCTGCAATATGCGTGCAACTTCTGCAGCCACAATTACACCACCCCGCGGCATGCCGAGAACGAGGTCTGCATCCACGCCCTGCTCTGCCAGCAATTGCCCAAGCTTGGCACCGGCATCGTTGCGCGACGCAAATTTCATTTTTATCAGGACCGCATCCCGAAACAGTGGGGGCTACAGTCGAAGTTGAAAATCAAGCCGTTACAATTGTGCCAATACGTTCGCCCATGACAATCCGCCGCAGATTGTGCGGATGAAACATGTTGAACACGATAATCGGCATTTTGTTTTCCATGCAGAGAGTGAAAGCCGTCGAGTCCATCACCCTAAGCTGTTTCTGCAACGCTTCGGCGTAGGTGATGTGGCTGTACCTTTTGGCGTTCGAATTCAGCTTCGGGTCACCGTCGTACACACCGTCAACTTTTGTGCCTTTAAGGATGACGTCAGCGCGGATTTCATTTGCACGCAATGCCGCGGCTGTGTCAGTTGAAAAATACGGGTTGCCTGTACCGCCGCCGAATATGACCACACGGCCTTTCTCAAGATGCCGCACCGCGCGTCTGCGAATGAACGGCTCGGCAATCTGGTGCATTGTGATTGCGCTTTGGACGCGTGTTGGTACACCAATTTTTTCGAGCGCATCCTGGAGCGCCAGTGAGTTGATTACGGTAGCAAGCATGCCCATGTAGTCGCCTGTTGCACGGTCAATGCCCTGCTCGCTGCCGTGCAGACCGCGAAATATATTGCCCCCACCAACCACAACCACAACCTCGACACCGAGCTTGTGCACCTCGGCAATTTCCTCGGCCATGTGCCGCAGTGCGCTTACTGCTATACCGGAGCCGCCTTCACCCCCGAGTGCCTCTCCGCTGAGCTTGAGTAGGATACGACGATACTTTGGTTTGACACTTTTTTTCATGTACAGGTGCAGTTGGATTTGTGTTTCCGGCGCAATTTGTACCATGCAAGGTACGACGGGTCAAACCTGCAAACACCTAGCGGCGTGGCATGCGCCGTGCGCAAACCGGTTTTGGCACCTGAAATTTTAGCGGTGCAAAAGGCAGACTTTGCACGACCTTACTGATACAATTGGCACGAGCGGATGCAATTGAACCGTATCATTTGCCTGCTGCTTGTGCTAGGAACGATACTGGTGTACCTGCCGGTGCACCGGCACCAGTTCATAGTTTACGATGACCCACAATACGTGGTCGAAAACCGGATCGTTCAGGCGGGGATCACGTTGTCCGGGATCAAATGGGCTTTCAGCACTTTCCACGCAAGTAACTGGCACCCGGTAACGTGGTTGTCGCACATGCTGGATGCGGAATTGTTTGGTACTGCCCCAGGCCCGCATCATGTCATCAATATGCTGTTCCATGCTGCGAATGCAGCATTGGTTTTTATTGTGTTGATGCATTTGAGCAACCGGCCGTGGCCAGCAGCTGTTGTCGCCGCATTGTTCGCCTTGCATCCGTTGCGTGTCGAATCTGTGGCCTGGATTGCCGAACGCAAAGACGTGCTAAGCGCTTTTCTTGGTTTGTTGACACTCCTGTTTTATGCGCGGTTTGCAGTGCGCAGCGCCAGTTTTGAGCAGAATAGCCTGGGGACCAAGCGCGCAGTGCTGCAGTCCGGCGGACGGGGTTGTTCCGGGCACTATCTGGCCGCGCTCGCAGTTTACACACTCGGCCTGATGTCAAAGCCAATGTTGGTGAGCTTGCCAACTGTGATGTTGTTGCTTGATTACTGGCCACTGGAACGATTCGGGAGCGTCCGGTCGAACCAAATGACGGGCACGTCCCACTCAGCTCTGAGGACTGGTCGGACGCTTCCAATCCAGGCTTTGATTTTGGAAAAAGTCCCGTTCTTTTTACTGGCTTGTGCAACAAGCATTGTAACGCTACTTGCGCAGCATGCCGAAGCAGTGGTTGCGTTTGAGGTATATCCATTGTGGCGGCGAATTGCGAATGCAGTTGTGGCGTACGGCACGTACCTTGCAAAGACATTTTTGCCGCTGAACCTTGCAGTTATCTACCCGTTGCCGAAGCAAATTGTTTGGTGGCACATGTTTGGCGCTGGCGCGGTATTGGTTTGCGTTTCCTGGTTTGCGTGGCGGATGCGCCGGCAAAGGCCGTATCTGGTTGTCGGGTGGCTATGGTTTGTTGTGATGCTGTTGCCTGTGATCGGGCTGGTACAGGTGGGCGGCCAGGCGATGGCTGACCGATACACCTACCTGCCGTTGATTGGGGTTTTCATCATGCTTAGTTACGGCTGTGCCGAATTGGTGTTGTGGTTGCACGTTAACCGTTGGATCTGCAGGGTGGGTGCGGCAACGGTGTTGGCCTTGTGCGCGGTTGCCACGCGGCACCAACTGCAATTTTGGCACGACAGCGAGTCGCTGTTTAAACATGCAATAGCAGTCACCACGGACAACGAGCTTGCACATGTCAACCTCGGCACGTGGCTGCAGGAACAGGGCAGACTTGCTGAAGCACTCGATCATTATCGGGCTGCGCTACAAATTCAGCCTGCGCGGCCGCATACCCATAACAACATAGCAACCGTGTTGGACCTGTTGGGGCAAGATGAAGCCGCAGAAAAACACTACAAACTTGCACTTCAACTCCGGCCAAACGCACCTCTGGCGCACCTCAATTACGGGTCGTTTCTACTGAAGCGCGGTCGGGTTGCCGAGGCCATAGAGCATTACGCGATGGCGCAGCAGCTTGCACCTGAAGACCCGCGCCCACCCTTGCTTCTAGGTAAAGCAACATTGCAGTTAAGACGCGCAACCGAGGCCGAGCAGCATTTCCGACGCGCATTGCAGTTGGATAAGGACAACATACAGGCGTTAACTTTGCTTGCGCGGTTACTGGCCTGTGACAAACGCACGGGGGCGGACCACGCGGGCGAGGCGGTCGCGTTTGCCGAACATGCAAATGCGCTTGTGGGTGGGCAGAATCCGTTTGTGTTGGATACGCTGGCATGTGCATACGCGGCTGCAGGTAGATTTGCCGAGGCACAGCAAACCATCTTGACAGCCATTAATATTGCGATTGCCACTGGCGCAACAAATGCACTTGCGGAGATGCAACACAGGCTTGAACTGTTCCGCGCAGGGCAGTCATGCGGCGGGGTTATTGCCGATCAACTGCTCCGTTGGTAATGCTCTGTCAAAGCCGCCCATGATGCGTATGCTGCGTGTGACTCGTGCTGGGTTACGCTTTGTGTTTTGCAAGTTGCACGATGATGTTGATGCCGTGTGCAAGAGCCAGCATAAGCAGACCCACGCCGGATGCATGCTCGATTTTGAGCAGGGTTTTTTCGCTGAATCTGCGATGCCCGAGTGATACAAGCCAGCTCAGCCCAGTAAACCAGATCATCGCACCAAACGCCACCCCTGTGATGCATGCAAGGCGCGCGCCGGGATAATCTACCCGGACCCAATCGCGTGAGATAAAGTTTGCTGCCAGGATCACCCAGAAAACCAGAACACCCGGGTTTGCCATCACACGCACGAACCCGGTCATGAACGCCGAGTGCGGATGAAACCGTTGCTCGATGCGCGCCTCGATTCGCTCTTCCAGACCGGGCTTCTGCGGCATCAGCCGGGTGGGTGCAGTGACAGATTTGGCCAGCAAAAATCGCGTCCCTAGATACAGCATGAAAACAAAGCTCACAAGTTCCATTGCTGCTTTAATGTAGCCGTGGCTGAAGAACGAGGCGAACCCGGTAAACGCAATCGCGCAGTAAATTACTTCCATTGCGACCGCACCTAGACCGATCATCAGTGCCCAAATGAATCCGCGTCGGGCACCCTCGTTTATGATGGTGAGGTTTATTGGGCCGATCGGCATCGCCAGCAGCACACCGCTGATGAAACCAGTCATACCGGCTACTGCAATTGGCGACAGCTCGGTCATGTCCGCTCAGGCCTGTGCGGTTTGGTTATTTTCTTCCTCGTCGGTGACTTCGAGTTCGCGCCGGATCCGTTTTGATATGTACGGCCTGACAAACCCGTAGATGAGATAGGTTGTGAAAATGATCGGCAACACAAGCGGCAACACTTTTTCACGTACGACAAAAATGAACCCGATGAACAACATCACAATCAGCATCTTTGCGAACGTACTTGTCGAACGCAGGTCGAGTGATTTGAAACTCGGATACCGCACGTTGCTTACCATCATGCCGGACAGAAACAGCAATAACACCGGCAGTGCGTACCGCCATTTGCCAACCACAAGCTCCTTTTCGTCCCACCACATTATGAAAAGTGTAAGCGATGCCACTAGTGCTGCTGCAGACGGGATTGGGAATCCGACGAAATCTTTTGCGCCTTTGTTTTCCGGCAGCATGGCGAGGCAGTTGTATCGCGCCAGACGAAATGCGCCGCAAAGCAGATAGATCGAGGCAATGAACCAACCAATCTCAGGATGCGTAACAAACACGTCTTTGAGCACAATCCGATGCACCAAAAACGCAGGCGCCACACCAAACGAGATCAAGTCCGCCAATGAATCAAACTCGCGCCCGAACGAACTTTCTACCCCGCCCATGCGCGCAACGCGCCCGTCCAACAGATCGAAAATGCACGCCAGCAAAATGAATGCAAGCGCAACCTTGATGCTGAAATACCCCCTTGCGAGCAGCTCTGGCGCAAGGTCAGGGCCGATCTTTGCCTCGACGATTTTTGTGAGAGCCACAAACCCACAAAACAGGTTACACCCGGTCAATAGATTCGGCAGCAGATAGATCTTGAGCTGGTTTTCCGCCGGTTGCGGTTTTGCTTGTGGTTGGCTGTTCATTTTTGGCATTTGTTAATCGAACTGTGCTATGACGGTTCGGCCACCAGCAACTTTCTGTCCAGGTGCGACCATGATCTTCGCCGACATTGGCAGGTACACCTCCACACGCGAGCCGAACTGGATCAGACTAATCCGGTCGCCGCAGGCAAGTTCTTCTCCGGGTATGATCCAGGGCACAATTCGCCGCGCCAACACACCCGCCACAAGCCGCACGGCAAGCTTGCGGGTCGGATTCGCTCGTGGTTCAAACCCGATCAGCACGTTTTCGTTTGCGGTGGCGGACTCGGTCCGTAGCGCGCACATGAATTTGCCCGGTTGATGTTTCAGCAGCGCGACTTTGCCTGTCAGAGGCGCGTTTTGCACATGCGGATCTAAGATTGAAAGAAAGATCGAAACTCGCTTGCACGGCCCACGCATGAATTCAGCCTCGATTGTTTCGCCTACCAAATCGACTTTACCGTAGGCAGGCGAAACGACCAGCCGAGGATCGCTTGGCGGGTGCGGGTCTGGATCGCGGAAGAACACAAGCAAAAACCCGCCAAATAACACGCAAAATGCGCAAATCACTGCTATGCCCGGCCACAAAACCAGTCCAGTTGTGCCGCGACCGTGCAGCCGTACGAGGTCGAACACAAGCGCAACTGCCCACAGCAAGCCGGCCGCCAATGTCACACGCACCAAGAGCCGTAATGCGGCCTGCTTTGCTTTGCCGGAGTTTTTCATGTGTTCAAGAGCTTACCGAGAGCCGGCAGCGCCGTTCAAGGCTCAAACATGCGGCGGGTACACGTCCTATTGAAACCGTGGCATGCGAATGTGCGGTTGACTTTTCTACCAATTTCAGCCTGCAGTTGCTTGGGGCTGTGATTTTGTTCTGGCGCAATGTGATGGTGGCGCGTGTCTGAGAGTATGCAACAAAGCTTTGATCTCGTTAAGGCGTGCGGTTGGGGTTTTACGTTTCAGGCGCGGGAACCTGCCGCCAACCGTGATGTAATCATCCTGGCGTTTCAGCATTAGTTTGTCTTCTTTCACTTCGATTGCGGTGATGCTGAGGGCGGCGGCTAAAATTTTTAGCTCCGCAATCTGCAGCAACAGACTTACCTGTTGTGGCACAGGGCCGAACCTGTCACGCAGTTCGTCTTTGAGCTGTTGCAGTTCGGCCGGTTTTGTCGCCTGGGACAGCCTGCGGTAGATCTCTATACGTTGGACAGGGTCGGCTATGTAACTTTGTGGGATCACGGCGCCTGTCAGTTCGCGCGTTGCCCGGTGCCGCGGGTGCTGCGTTGACTGTGCAAGTGTATCGGCCCCACATACCAGAAAATCCAGTTTTACCTCGACCTGCGGTTGTGGCCGCTCTTGCTGCCCTTTGAGGGCAGCGATGCTTTGTTTGAGCAGCTTGCAATACAGGTCAAACCCGACGGCTGTGATGTGCCCGCTTTGCTCGCGGCCGAGCAGGTTGCCTGCACCACGAATCTCCAGATCGCGCATTGCGACTTTGAAGCCGCACCCGAGGGTCGAGTATTGCTTGATGGCGCTGATGCGTTTCCGCACATCGGTCAAGAGCCGCGCATGCTTTGGCAATAGTAAATACGCATACGCCTGGTGTTTGTACCGCCCAACGCGCCCGCGTAACTGATACAGATCGCTTAGCCCGAACCGGTCCGCGCGGTCGATAATGATCGTGTTTGCGTTGGGTATGTCCAAGCCGCTTTCGATTATCGTTGTTGAAAGCAACACATCAGCTTGGCCGTTGACAAATTGTGTCATCACATCCTCAAGCTCGTCACTTGGCAACTGGCCATGCGCAACAACAATTCGCGCATGTGGCACAAGCTCACGCAACTTTTGTGCAACCATGTGGATTGTCATTACGCGGTTGTGCAGGTAAAACACCTGCCCACCACGGTTAAGTTCGCGCTGTATTGCATCTCGAACAACGCGTTCGTCGTACTGGCAGACAATCGTTTCAACTGGCAATCTGTCTTGGGGCGGGGTCTGGATTACGCTCATGTCGCGTGCGCCGCACAGCGCAAGATACAACGTGCGCGGGATCGGCGTGGCAGTCAGCGTGAGCACATCTACAAGACGCCGCATCATTTTGAGCTTTTCCTTGTGCAGCACGCCAAACCGCTGTTCCTCGTCAATCACAACCAGGCCAAGGTCTTTGAATTCGACATCGTCCTGTAACAACCGGTGTGTGCCTATGACAATATCAACTGAACCGGTTGCAAGGTGGCGAATGATTCGCTGTTGCTGTGCGCGTGTGCGGAAACGCGACAGCAACTCGATGCGCACAGGCCATGCTGCCATACGATCGCGAAACGTGTTGTAGTGCTGTTGCGCAAGCACAGTCGTGGGCACAAGCACAGCTACCTGTTTGCCGTCCATAACAGCCTTGAACGCCGCACGAATCGCAACTTCGGTTTTGCCAAAACCAGCGTCGCCGCAGATCAACCTGTCCATTGGCTTTGGTTTTTCCATGTCGGCCTTGGTTTCTTCAATTGCACGCAACTGGTCCGGCGTTTCTTCGTAAATGAAACCGCTCTCGAACTCGCGTTGCCAGGGTGTGTCAGGGGCAAACGCATGACCGGGTTGAGACTCGCGCGCTGCCTGTAGCGCAAGCAACTCTGCTGCAATGTCACGCACTGCGCGCGCGGCAGCAGCCTTTGTTTTTGCCCAGCGTTTGCCACCTAGAACACTAAGTGGCGGCCGGGCGCGGCCTGCGCCGATGTATTTGCTGACAAGGTGCGCCTCTGTCACAGGCACGTACAGTTTCGGTGGCGCACCCCCTGGCACTGCAGGTGCATACTCGATAACAATGCATTCGATACCCGCAGAACGGCTGTTGTCATCATGGTGCGCAGCCGCTGTTGCGATTGGCAGTCTCTTTAACCCCAGGTACCTGCCAATGCCGTGCTGGACGTGCACAACCAAATCGCCCTCTTCAAGTTCATTGAAATCAATGTCGAGTACCGACCCAGCTGCGGTTGCCTGCGGCAATCTGAGGCGGCGCGGCCGTTTGATCTTGTACCGGCCAAATATCTCGGCATCAGTAACAACCACAAATTTTGCAGAGTCACACAAAAACCCGGCCGACAACGTGCCGAGCCAAATGTTTAGCCCGGTTAAGCCTTGTGGAGGCTGTGCTATTGGTTGCGCGGCACCATCGTTTGCGTTGGGGTGCTGCCCCTCGGCAAGCCCATACTCGGCCCACAGTTCGCAGAACCGTTGTCTTTCACCGTAGTTGGAGCAAAACACATGCAGACTGTATCCTTGGCGCAGCCAACGGTGCAGTTGATTGAAAAAGTCGCGTCGTTGTGCCTCAGCCACAGGCGGGTCTGGTGGGCGGTCAGTCAGTGGCCTGTAAAGCTCCAGACTTTGCAATTGGAGGTTTGCAAGGTTTTGTTCACCGGCCTCATATTTTGCGGTTGTATCCGCGGCGGGGATTCGTGTGGCGTTTTCGTCAGCCTCGGTAATCTCGAGAATCGTCAGACCACGGCCGCGCATCCACACCTGCAAGTCCGGCCATGCGCAATGCAATTTGTCAACAGCGGGAATTTGGGCAGCGTATTCATCAGCGCACAATGCAACCTGTTCAGGTTCGAGCAGCACAACTATCGAATCTGCAGGCAGGTAATCGAGCAACGTGCCGACGATGTCTGTTTTTTGCGAATGACCGTCATCTTGACCGGCTTGCAGTGTGTCAGTTGGGCCGCTCGTTGAGCTGGCTTGGTGTGCCAGGGCACGTTTAAGCAGACCAAGCTCACCTGCTGGCGGCAGAACAACGGATGCGATCTTTTCGCAAGACAGTTGTGTGACCGGATCGAAATGGCGGAGTGACTCGAGTTCATTGCCAAAAAACTCGAGGCGCACCGGCTGTGGACTAGTTACCGGCCAGCAATCAACTATGCCACCACGTAACGAGACTTCACCTTTCTGTGTTACGCGAGCCTCGGGTTCGTAACCGCGTGCCTCGAGCCATTCAACAAGCTCGAGCAGATCAGTCTTGGCGCCCTGCTCGAGCAAGCGTGTATTGGCAAAAAGATGCATTGGCGCGAATGTCCGTTGCATGAGTGCATTGACGCTTGTCACGACAATGCTCGGTGCACTGGGTTTGGGTACCACACGCTTATTGGTGACCCTGTCTGATAATGCGACCAGCGTACCAAGCCGATCGCTGATGACATCCACGTGCGGCAGCCTGTCCTCGTGCGGCAGAACATCCCAGGCCGGAAAAAACAGCAACTGTGGCATAGCCGATGGTTCAGGCTGCTCTTGTGACGAACTCAAATGCTGCTGACCAGCCGGCGGCACATTATTTTTTTCGTGCAGACCCAGCCATGTCGCAATGTCGTCATGAACAATTTCTTGGGCTTTGGTGTTTTCGGTGATTACAACAACGGGTCTGGTGGGAAAAACGCGCCCGAGCAACACTGTAAGAAACGCCCAGGCAGGCTGCGCAACGCCGCAACAAAAAAACAATCCACCACCCTCCGCACGCCGCACGAGCCTCTGTGCAGCCGGAGTCTGCAGAATGCGATCAAACAAATCGCTTGTCGCTACTTGACCTTGCGCCAAGCCAATCAAAGGTTCGCAGCCGTTGCGCCGGCCGTCAAGCGCACAGGCCGCCGTGTTTGTCTGAGTGGGACAACCTATTCTGGGCACAGTTCAATCGTTCTCGGGAGTTTTGGGAAAGGTGTTCGGCAGCTTTCGGCCCCGTGGGTCATTCGGCGTGACGCAACAAGCAACTCAAAAGCGACTCGGCCCGGCCTGCAGCACAGAGCATGATGTCTTCCCAGAATTACACCGGCGGTGGAAACCGGACACTGCATAGAAAGAACGGGTTTTGACTGCTGCAATGCGCCAGCACACCGCTTGTTGACTTTACCCTGGCTCGTTGGGCGATTTAGTGCGAACTCGGTACCGGAGCGAACCCGTTTTGAGTTCACATTCAATTCTTGCTCAGCGGCTCAGGTGGGATGTAGTGCTCCTACGGCATGTGGTGGTTCTCAGCGTCAATATTGCATGTGGGCGGCTCGTTGAGCCTGTTTATGGAATAGCAGGAATCGAAGTCGGCTGTGTCGCCGCCTGCTGGACAAACCACCTTGTCTATATTGGCCGTGCGCCCCAGATACGGTGCAATCTGTTGCTTTGTTGGCGGCGCGCCAATGCCGCCACGTTCTTCGAGCGCCCATTGTTGCTTTGCCCAGTCGATCAGGCGCAGGTTGTTTATGCACGCATTTTTTTGGGCTCTTGACCGTGACCTGGCATAGTTCGGGATCGAAATTGCAGCCAGTAATGCGATTAAACACAACACAACCATTACCTCTATAAGAGTGAACCCACCTTTGTGTGGCCTATGAATCAACCACCGACCTTGCCTTTGGTCTGAGCAGTGCAAACCGCGGCCTGACTTCGGTCCGGTTCCCGAGAACAATTTTGAATTTATTAAGTGCATGTGCCTCCTTAAAGAGAATAATTCCAGCACCAAAAGACAGCATAAACCTTGCCGAAAAACTCCACGATTGGGCCGGTTAACTTGCTGTGGTCCAGTAGGTTAGAACTTTGACAGGTCAGCTTAACTGCCAGGTAATTTCAAGCGTTGCCCAAACCAGGGAGCGATTGGTCGGTTCAGGCATTGCCGCGTACAAACGAATTTGTCACCTGCTGGATCTAGTGTTCGATTTTCATATGCCAGACCCAAAATTACCGTAGCCAAGCCACCGCGAATGAGCTGTAGCCGAACAATGAAAGCAAATCATCATTGGGCGTGTTGGGCAGGTATGATGCAGCCGCTCGGACGATACGAAAAACTGTAGGCGCTAAAGGTTTTGCCATCCAGGCAAGTCGGTTTGCATATGCCGGCGGTCGAATCTGCGATTGGGACATCTGACTTGAAGTTGCCACAATGAATCCTTAGCAGACACAGATGCTTGGTGAAATCGAGGGTGAACCACCTAGCCCGCAACTTTGCGCGCCACAAAAAGCGTTTGTGGCACTGAAACACAGGCGCAGCACTCTAATTCGCTAAGGATTCAGGTTATTCCCATTCGATTGTGCCGGGCGGTTTGCTTGTAATGTCGAACACGACGCGGTTGACGCCTTTAACTTCGTTTATGATCCGGCTGGCGAGCCGTTCCATGAGCTCGTGCGGCAGCCGGACCCAGTCAGCCGTCATGCCGTCCTGCGATTCGACGGCGCGCACGGCAACGGTGTAGTCGTAGGTACGCTCATCGCCCATCACGCCCACACTACGCACAGGTAACAGGACAGCGAAACTCTGCCAAATTTTGTAGTACCAACCGCTGGCTTTCATCTGCTCGATGATAATCCAGTCTGCCTTGCGCAAAATCTCGAGGCGCTCATGTGTGACTTCGCCAATGATGCGCACGGCCAAGCCCGGCCCCGGAAACGGCTGGCGCCACACAATTTGTTCGGGCAGCCCTAGCTCAAGCCCAAGCTTGCGCACTTCGTCCTTGAACAGGCACCTGAGCGGCTCGACAAGCTCGAAGCGCATTTTCTTTGGCAACCCACCTACATTATGGTGGCTCTTAATTAGTGCAGCCGGGTTGCCGGAAATCGGCACCGACTCGATTACGTCCGGGTATGTTGTGCCCTGCGCGAGGAACTTTGCGTTGCCGATACGCTTTGCTACGGCAGAAAACACCTCAATGAAAGTCCGCCCGATGATCTTGCGCTTACGTTCTGGGTCAAGCACACCCTTAAGCCTGCGCAGAAACAGTGCGCTGGCGTCCTCATATATCAGATTAAGCTTCAACCGCCGCGTGAACAAATCGCGCACAAGCTCGGGTTCGCGCGCGCGTAAAAGGCCGTTGTTGACAAATATGCAGGTGAGCCGGTCGCCAATCGCCTTTTGCAGCAGCACAGCCGCCACACTTGAATCAACACCGCCACTTAGCCCGAGTATGACACGTTCTTTGCCCACTTGCGCGCGCACCTGTTCGATGGCTTGGCCCACGTAATTGCGCATAGTCCACGTGTGCCTACAACCGCACACGCCGTGTACAAAGTTCGAGATGAGCCTTGTGCCGTATGAAGTGTGGACAACCTCGGGATGGAACTGTAGCCCGAAAAATCTTTTTTGGACGTGCTCGATTACAGCGAACTCGGAGTTTTCCGTAGTCGCGACTGCTTCGAACCCGGACGGCAGCCGTGTGAGTTTGTCGCCGTGCGAGTTCCAGACAGCGAACTTGTGCGGCAAGCCCTTGAACAGCGGACAACGCCTACGGGTGACTGTTAAGATGCTTTTGCCGTACTCGCGCTTCTGGCCCGGCTCGACCCTGCCCCCAAGGAAACGCCCCAGCAACTGTAGTCCGTAACAGATGCCCAGCACCGGCACACCTAATTCGAACAGACGCAGATCCGGCACAGGCGCAGCCTTAGCGTACACACTGGCTGGGCCGCCTGACAAAATGATGCCCTTCGGCGCAAGCGCTTGCAGTTGCTCGACCGGGGTATTGTAGGGGAGTATCTGTGAATACACCGCGCACTCGCGCACACGCCGGGCAATCAACTGCGTGTATTGCGAGCCGAAATCTAAAATCACGATCTGCTCGGTCATTCGAACGAGAAAACAACCTTTAGAAAACCAATCATACCCACTGCCTGGCAACCTACACCGGGTTAATCCGCACAATTTACTTTGGCGTGTTTGACCACCCTAGTCCGCACATCGGCAGGGGCGTCTTGGCAGCTATTCTGTCTTGGTCATTGTTGCAGTGCCGGTTTTTGGGTCATAACTGATTCTCATGCCAGGTGGCGCTTGGGGTATGGTGGGCAGGTAACCCGTATCAACAAGTTCTTGCAGATTATTTGGGAACCGGCCTTCGGCAGTGTAAAAGAGTCGAATGGCATGGTTGACACTTACTAGGTCAATAGTTGTTTCGGCCTGTCTTTTTGCCTGCACCGCTACGCCCACGTAATCTGCAGGTGCAGTCAACGGATTTTGCCCCGGCTGCGTTTGTTGTTCGGTTTTCTTGCTGCACCCGGCTACAACCACCAACACAGTGCAACAAACAAATAGAGATATTTTCATGGCCAAACTTTAAGTGATTTGATCCGCTTTTCCAAGCACCAGTAAAGGGTCGGCCTTTGCTCTATTGGTCGGCCGGCTTATTGGCTTGCCTCATAAACGAGTTTGCGAGCAACAGCACGTGCATGCTGCACAAGGCCAAAATCTTGTGTCAGGTCGCCAAACTTGAAGCGCGGCATACCGCTTTGTTGTAGGCCGAGCAGCTCTCCCGGCCCGCGCAACTTAAGGTCTGCTTCGGCTAGCTCGAATCCGTCGGCGGTGCGTTCGAGGATCTTCAGCCGTTCATGCGCCTCGGGTGTCATTGTTCCAGCCACCAGGATGCAATACGATTCGTGCGCCCCACGACCAACGCGACCTCGCAACTGATGCAGTTGCGCAAGACCAAATCGTTCGGCGTTTTCAACAAGCATCACGGTTGCATTTGGCACGTCCAGACCGACCTCAATAAGTGCGGTAGCCAACAATACGTCTAGTCTGGCTGCGCGAAAATCCGTCATGACTTTATCTTTCTGCTTCGAGCGGAGCCGGCCATGCAACAACCCGACCTTGAACGGGGCGAACGTTTTCTTGAGTGCATCGAATTCTTTTGTGACCGCCTTGACAGTCCCAGTTTCGTCTTCTTCGACTCGTGGATAAACCACGTACGCTTGCCTGCCCTCGGCCAGCTTTGCCCGAATGAATTCAAATACCGCAGGCAACTGCTCGCATGTGCGCACAAAAGTCCTGACCGCCCCGCGTCCGGGAGGCAGCTCATTAATAACTGACACGTCCAAATCGCCGTACAAGGTCAGCCCCAGGGTGCGTGGAATGGGTGTAGCCGTCATTACAAGCAGATGTGGGTACTTACCCTTCCGGACCAGCCGCTCGCGTTGAGCCACGCCAAACTTGTGTTGTTCGTCTATGATGACCAATCCGAGATTTGCCGGCGTGAACCCGGCTTCAAGCAAAGCATGTGTACCTATAAAAAGTGTAGGGGACCGAGTGTTGACAGGGGTAGTTGCGTAACCTGACTCGCGCCCGGGTTGCACTTTTGGCGTCTGAACCGTTTTTTTGCTACTGGTCAACAGTTCAACCGGCACACCCAACGGCTCAAACCATTGCCTGAACGTCTGGTAATGTTGCTCGGCCAACACTTCTGTCGGCGCCATCAACGCTACATTGAAGCCGCTTTCGATCGCCATCAACGCTGTGCAGGCTGCAACGACAGTTTTGCCAGACCCAACATCGCCCTGCAGCAACCGCCGCATCGGATGCCGGCCCGCCATGTCATGTCTAATCTCGCGCAATACGCGTTTTTGTGCGTCGGTGAGCTGAAACCCGAGCCGACCGAGAAACGGTTTGATCAACTGATTTGTCCCGCCGCACGGCAATGCTACTGCACACGACTCGAACCGTTTGCGACGCGCTTGTATCCGACACTGCAATGCGATGAACTCGTCCAGCGCAAGCCGCCGCCGCGCAAGCTCAACCTCGGCTAGTGATTCAGGAAAATGTAACATTCGAATTGCACGTGCACGCGACGGCATCGGTTGCAAAGGCGCCTCATTTAATGTGAGCTGTCGTGACCCGGAGGCGCTGACCAACTCCAGCCCGCCGGTCAGCACGGCTCCTTTCCACGGTTCTGCAATCTGGTTTTCGAGCCGGTTCAGCGTACGCCAGATGAGCGAACGCAACCAACGTTGCGACAAACCTTCCGTAAGCGGGTAGATCGGCACGATCCGGTTCAAATGCACGAAGTCATCCTCGTCAGACTCAACCAACTCGGTCTCAGGATGATCAATCGTTGGGGGTTTAAACGAGGTGAGCCTGCCGAACACAAAAACTTCCTGGCCGACCTTAAAGTATTGTTCCATGAATGGCAGGTTCCACCACCGACAGTGCACTCGGCCTGTGGCGTCATCCAACACGAGCTCGAACACGGTGCGCCGACCGTCCTTGAGCCGTCTTGTGCCCATCGCAACAACACGCCCGCGTATTGTGCAGGGTGCATCCGCACCAAGTTCCGTTATCGGACGAATGCTGCGCCGGTCTTCGTACCGACGCGGCTTATGCAAAAGCAACTCTTCGACCGTTCGAATGCCGAGCTTGGCAAGCTGCTGGGCGCGTTCGGGGCCTACACCCCAAAGTGTCATGACCGACCTCGTCAAACTTGCCAAGCCGCGCGTTTGCAATTCAACCACGCCCATCTGGATTCACACCATACAGACCAGCCCAGCGTGCTTCAACGGCAAATCCGTTTCGCCGCAGCAATAAACAGATCCGCATAAACTCTAAGCCATTCCGAATTATCAAATGACCTTTGCTCGCAGCAACTCGGATCGAACAGACACGATTTGCTTGGTCAACCGAGCGCGAGCCAAGGCGCGCGGATGCGGGCCGGCGTTGTAAACTGTTTTTGGTTAGGTTAATAGGTGGTCTAGCTGGTTGGATTAGCATTTGGGAGCTTCGATTTTTGGACCCGAGTGGCGTTAAGGTGAGTTGAATACGGGACTTACGAGCGGGAGACGATTGTTTCAGGTTGTTGATTGGCAAGGGAGCAGATCTGTCCCTTGAGCTTCAATATGCGAAGGCCCGGTTTTCAGAGGTGCGGCGGGCAGTTTCTTGCTCGCCGATTTTTTATGTGGCGGCTTTGCTGTGGTTCGTGGGCTGAGTCAAAGTTCTCATTTAGTTTTACTGCACAGGATAGTTGGGGTTGTGTTTCTTCATTTGGTTCTGCTGAAAGTGGTAGTTTTTGGGCAGATGCGGTTGGGGGACGCACTTTGGCAACGGTTATGCACTTGGTTTGGGGTTGTAGCGCCAATTGGCGGCTTTGGTTCGGCCCTTTGGCCGAAACGGCCGAGAGAATGACACTGGCAGATTGTGGGGCTGCGCGGTTTTTGGATGAGAAGAATCGCGGTCCATGTGGACCAAAAATTTGTGTGTGTAATTGTGCATGGCTTTCAGTTGCCGGTTGGTGCTGTTGCAGTTTGGGCAATGTAAGAATTCCTGAGCACACATTCATTGACGTTTCCGCGTTGTAGCTGTGTGGCGCCGGATGCACGAGCTCTTTGGTGAAGCGTTTGCGGCAGTAGCCCGCTGAAAACGACTGTAAAACTTATCGAGCATCTAACATGCGACGCGAGTGATTTGTTAGCACGGCTGTGGTATGGGTGACTGCGTGGTGTGACAACGGTAGATAGAACATTTTTGTGCTGCAGGTCATGCCGGGCGCTTGGCCTGGCTCCGTCGAGCTAGTAGTCCAGTGGGATTAGCTGGTGGACCGTGCTGACCAGTGCAACCTGCAGGGTTATTCTGAAACTGAGTTGCTTTGCGCACAGGTGGAGCCGGGATACGGACTGCGCGCAGCACATTCTGCGATCCAACATGCCGGTTCTTTTCACAAGTATCCCGTGGTTTGGCTGTGTTTGGGCTGCTTTCGAGTAAACAGCCATTTTGGCCGCCAAGATTTATGGTCAAAACCCGAGCTTTTGTGAGTCCACACTCCAAGACTTGGACTGGGTGATTTGTTTACTTGATTTACGGCCGTGTTGGTTTGTAATCGGGGTGCGTTGACGATGAAAGATATCCAAACACAAACTGGTGAACGGATCTCGATTCAGGCGGGTAGACTAATTGTGCCGGATAACCCTGTGATCCCGTTCATTCGTGGGGACGGCACAGGGCCAGATATTTGGGCTGCGAGCGTGCGTGTGTTTGATGCTGCAGTGGCTAGGGCGTACGGTGGGGAACGGAAAATTGCATGGGTCGAGGTCTATGCTGGTCAAACCGCTTACGACAAGTTTGGCACATGGCTGCCTGAAGACACATTAACTGCATTCAAGGAATATTTGGTTGGCATCAAAGGGCCATTGACAACGCCAGTTGGGGGCGGGATCAGGTCGCTTAACGTGGCCCTGCGGCAATTATTGGACCTGTACGTGTGCCTGCGGCCGGTGCGGTATTTCCCGGGAGTGCCTTCGCCGGTGAAGCATCCTGAAAAGGTTGACATGGTGATTTTCCGCGAGAACACCGAGGATATCTACACGGGCCTTGATTACCGGGCCGGCGGTGTTGAGGCAAAAAAACTGCTCGAGTTCCTTAAGCGCGAGTTGCCGGGCGGTTACGCCAAGATAAGGTTTGCGCAAGACGCGCCGGATGAGATCGGGTTTGGCATCAAGCCCGTGAGCCGGCCGGGGACAGAACGGCTTGTGCGTGCCGCAATTCAGTATGCAATCCGGTACAATCGCAAGAGCGTCACATTAGTGCACAAGGGCAACATCATGAAATACACCGAGGGAGCGTTCCGCGATTGGGGTTACGACCTTGCGAAACGCGAGTTCGGTGCCGTTGAGTTTGATGGTGGGCCGTGGTGCAAAATTCCGGATGGCAAACCGGGCGCAGGCCTCGTGATCAAAGACGCGATTGCAGACATTACATTCCAGCAGGTATTAACCCGGCCTGATGAGTTCGATGTGATTGCAACGTTGAACCTGAACGGTGATTACCTTAGCGACGCGCTGGCTGCGCAGGTAGGAGGCATCGGGATTGCACCTGGAGGCAACATTAATTTCGACACTGGCCACGCTGTGTTCGAGGCGACGCACGGCACTGCGCCCAAGTACGCTGGTTTGGACAAGGTTAACCCGACCAGCGTGATACTCAGTGGCGAGATGATGCTGCGATACTTGGGCTGGACTGAAGCAGCCGATCTTATCATCAAGGGTGTTGCCGGCGCGATAGCAAGCAAACGTGTCACCTATGACTTCGCGCGTTTGATGGAGGGCGCAACTGAGATTAAGTGTTCGCAGTTTGCGGACAATATCATTGAACACATGTGAATGTAGGTGCTGTGAGTTTAGACCCAATACTTAGCCGCTTTGCACGGGTCAGTATGTGTGAACGCGCAAAGCCGGTTTTGCCAATGCGGATTAACCCTGTCCTGAGAACGTTCGTGGCTGTGTGGCGAGAGTGTGGCAGCGGCAAGACGTCGTGTGGAGGCAGATGGTCCCCGGCCGGCTAGTAGCCCGGGCAGTTTTTCCGGGTTAAAGTAAGCAGGCCCGGCCAATACGATGCGCACTATTTGACGAGCTGCGAATTCATTTGAAGCGTGGACCTGTTTAACGTCGGCTCAGCCGCTCGAGCAGTTTGGTGTGGACACCACTGAAGCCGCCGTTGCTGAAAACGCAGACTACGTCACCCCCTTGCGTGTGGCGCGCGACGTGCGCTGCGATTGTGTCCGCGTCGGGCAGATAGACTGCGTGCTTGCCCATTGCGCGCAGGTCTTGCGCCAGTTTTTCCGGGTCCAACCGTTGTTCAGTCGGCAATTGCTCGGCACGCGCTACTGCTGCGATCACGACTGCGTCCGCACCGGCGAGTGCATCAGCAAGCTCGGTTTGGAAGATGTTACGGCGTGTTGTGTTCGAGCGCGGCTCGAACACCGCCCAGATTTTCTCGGTCGGATACCTGACACGCAGCGCTTTCAGTGTTTCGCGGATTGCGGTTGGGTGATGCCCGAAATCGTCAATCACAACCACGCCGCCTGCTATGCCGCGCACTTCGAGTCTGCGTCGTACACCCTTGAACGTGTCGAATGCACTTTGGATTTGATGATTTTTAAGGCCGCAGTGTTTCGCACATGCAATTACGGCGAGTGCGTTGCGCACATTTAATTCGCCGATCAAACTGGTGCGGAACTTGTAGCTTGGTGTTTCGAACTCGGTTGCTGTTGGTGCAAGCTTGATGTTGTAAGCGCAGATTGCGTTGGCTGGGCCGAGCCCGAACCGTTTTACTGGACAGTGTTTTGCTGCGGTTAACTCCAACAACGGCGCGACATTAGGGTCGTCACCATTTGCGAGCAGCAAACCGTTTCTTGGGACAAGCCGGATCAGTTGCTCGAATGCAGCTTGTACTGCCACGAGGTCGCGGAAAATATCGGCATGATCAAACTCGATGTTGTTAATGATGGCGATCTCTGGTTGGTAATGGACGAACTTACTGCGCTTATCAAAAAACGCCGTGTCGTATTCATCCCCCTCGATGATGAACCAATCACTGTCGGTGAACCGTGCGCCTTGACCGAGGTTGATCGGTATACCGCCGATCATGTAGCTCGGGTTTAGGCCGTTGTGCTCGAACACCCAGGTCAACAACGCTGCTGTGGTGGTTTTACCGTGTGTACCTGCAACGACAATCACGCGTTTACCCTGGATGAAAAATTCGCGCACTAGCTCTGGCAGCGAGCAATACCGCAGTTTGTGTTCGAGCACGTATTCAACCTCAGGATTACCGCGTGAGATGGCATTGCCGATCACGACCAAGTCGGGTTTATATGCGAGGTTGCGCTCGGCATAGCCGGTCATCACCTCGACCTTGCGCTCGGCCAGAAAGGTCGACATTGGCGGATAGACGTTCTGGTCTGACCCGGCCACATTAAATCCCATCTCTTGCATTGCTGCGGCGACTGCGCCCATTGCCGTGCCGCAAATGCCGACAAAGTGAATCGTGCGAATGTGAGTGCTTGTGATCATCCACGGCGGAGGATAAGCAAAAAGAGTCTGTGAGTGAAATCTGAACTGATTGGCAACACCCGGCCTCATCTTGCGAATGATGGATTAGCGACGTCGTTACGTTGGCATGCAGCTTGTGGGACAGACGTTGAATGTAGGCTGTGCTTTATCATTTTGTTGTTTTAACGCTAGCAGGCAAACCACTGAAGTGGTTTTGGCTATCATTGTCGCTTGGTTTTCGGCTTGCTAGAACCGTGTGTTAATGGAAGCACGGTGAACTGAGAGAGGTTTGTGCGCACCTATTTTCTCGGAATTGCGAGGTGCGCCCGTGGCAACGCGCGTGTATTTGATTGCTGAGCGAAGTACGCCTCACACGACGCGTGTAACACGGCCAGACTCGAATTGGTTCAGGAGAAAGCTGCAGTGAACCGAGACTTGATCTTAGGCTGTTTTCACGGGCGCCACACTGCGCGCCAGAATTGCTGTTGTGTATGCGGTTGGATTGCGTTGGTTAGTGTGAGCGTGTAACCCGAAAGCACGTTTGTTGAAACGGGCAGCCAGTTGGTCAGGTCAAAGGATGTTTCAACCACGTAAGGCACCTCCGGTTGACCGTGGAGTCTGAGGACGAACTGATTTGTTGTTGCAAAAACAGGTTCGAGCTGTGCCGGTGCAGGTGTGAACGTGAACAGGGTGAGGGAGTAAGGAGGAAAAACGTTTGTGAAAATGTTCGCAACGACTGCATTTGTGAGTGCAATGTCCTGTCTTGCGATGTGTGCATTGGTGCGGGCTGCTTCATCCTGTGGGATACCGTAAAACCGAACTACAGCCTCCGGCCATGGAACAAAATTTGTGAGTGTAATCTTTGCGGTGAGGTTCGTGACGGAATCTTTATTGATCACCAGCAGTGCCAGCGCGCCATTGGCCTTGCGCGCTGCGTATGCTGAGACGAGCAAATAATCGCTGGTTGCATCTAGTACAGTGTCACCTGGCCCCATGAGAAACCGCATCATTTTTGCACCGTAAAATGCGGGGTGGCGGTTGGTCGGCCCGTTGATCATGCCCAGGTCGCCGTAGTTGCGCCAGCCATACAGCGTCGAGTCGAAACAACCATCTGTATCGTTGCCGTTGCGCAGGTCCCACCACACAAATGCGTTGAATTCGGTCTTAGCGAGTTGGCCGAGGCTGTCGGCGTAGTAAAGCGCATTGACGAGGCTGGTTGACTGTCTGCCCTGTGCGCCTGAGTCGCAGTTGTTTTCAGTTACAACAAGCTCAATATCTTCACCGCCGGGCCCGTAGTAATCGGTTATTTGCTGACGCAGGTCGGCTGCGTCGGCGGCCCAGTTAACTGAGGCTTGTAACAGCAACGGGTCGCTCACCGGACAATGAAAAGGGTTTTTCGGTGACCATTGCGGGTAGTAATGATGCACGAGAAAATCCGGTTTAACACCCAGGCTTTTGAGCGTGGCAAGCATGACAGGTGTCCAACCGTAATTTGTTTTGCCTGTGCGCGGGTTTATCACCGGATGAAGCATCGAGTATTGGTTTGAAAAGCTGTTCTCGCCGGGCACGGCCACTACACCGACCTTGATTGTTGGGTCAGCGGCTTTCATTTGTTCGATGTATGCTTTGGCGCGTGTGGCGTAAGTGAATGGGTCATGTGGGTAAGTATTGCTATCCGTTTCCCACGGCCCGTAACATTCATTGCCGATTTCCCAGTACTTAATCGCATAATTGTTTGTTACGTTTGCGTGTCTGACCCAGGCGGCGGCTTCCTCGGGCGTACCGGTACCATAATTAACAGTGATAAACACGTGTGCGGCGATGTTTGTTGCCACTTGCATGAACTCGGTAAACGTGGTGTTCCACTGCCACGTGTTGGTTAGCGTAGTGCCAGTGGCCCAGTGGTACTCGTCTGAGAGCGAGCCACCCGGGAACCGCAATGTGGTTGTACCCATCTCGGTCAACAGCGCAATTGTCCGCATGCGTTCAATATTATTGTCTCCGAAGTCGTTGTCCCAAATCGCCGTGTTCACACCAAACCAACGTGTATCCACAGGTCGGACCTTTTGGTTCGCATTGACAGAGATTTGAACAAGTTTAGGTGCGGGTTTGGCGATTAGCTCGATATCGTCCACAAACCACGTGCCTGCCCTGCCGAATGATGTCAACTGCAGCGTGAGCCGGTGCAGGTTCGAGACGTTTCCAATGCCAAGGTCCGCCAGCGGAATTACATATTGCCGCCAAGCATTTGTCGGTAGCGGCGCAAGTTGCAGCCCGGTTGAACTGTTAGTGCCGTACTCTGCGTAAACCCGCAGGACCTGCCCGCCATCGGCGCCGCCGTTTGCCCAGAACGCAAAAGCCGCGTATGGCAGGACGCTAAACTCGGCGCGACGAAATGAGAGCCCCTGCCAGTAGCTGAAAGTGGCGCTTATGGACCGTGTACCGGAGCGGACTGGCGCGGCGTTGGTCAGATTGCGCGTGCCCCAGCTCCAGTCTTCGAACCCATTGACAAGTTTATCTGTGTAAATCGGCAAATTGGCTTGGGCAAATGCAGTTGAGCAGCCGAAAAAGACCGCCATGCACACAAACGAGCCGAATTGGATACGAAAAGACCACGTCATTGCTACTTGTTTAGTTTCTTGAAAATCTCCTGCGGGGAGCAGCCTGTGCTGCCGGAACAACATTTACTACCACCGTGCCGAGGTGCGTTCCTGAATCCAGCGGACATCGCCAACGCTGTCACCTGCGGCCACATTGAGTGGCAATGCAGGTCCTTCAGCGGGCGGTTGAATAGTTTTGCCACGCCATTTCTTAATCTCGGAATGACCGTCTGCGAAAGCAAACCCGCATGCGCCACCGTGGTAGCTAGCCGGAAAATCAACGATTCGCACACCTTGTGCATCGCCACACTGGACAGCAAACAAGGCGTCATTAATGCTGCGGGGGTGTTCATCCACTGTGACCCAAAGGTGAGCCGGTGGCGGCTTTACGATGTGGGAAAGTTTACCATACGTGCGCCATTCTCGTTGTGCGTCGTTGTACACACCGGGCAGCCAACCGCCACCGACTGCGTCGCCGCGCCTCTTTCCGGCTGGGAAAGGCGGGTTCCATAACGTGCCCACTGCAAGGTTCATCGAGACGCTTCGTACACGTGGTCTGCCGGTTACCAGACTTTTGTCTGCGGGACATTTGTACAGTGCCGGGTCTTTGATGAAATATGCGAGCATTGAATATCGCGGGTCGACAAGAATTGACCAATTGACTGCGTCAGTGTCAACCATCATCGTACCGACAACCCAATTACGCATAGGCGGGTTAGCATTTGGATTGAAAGCTGTGGTGTACGGGTAGTCATTTGGCGGGAGTAGGTCATCATTCTCATCTGCGTACAAACGCCACGCGAGCATTAGTTGGCGCGTGTTGTTCATGCAGCCAATGCCTTGAGCTTTCTGTTTAGCACGCCCTAACACGGGCAAAAGTAATCCGGCCAGGATCGCAATGATGGCTATGACAACCAATAGCTCGATCAGCGTGAAAGCATTCTCGCCTTTTCGGACCCGGGCACTCGGGCTTTCTGTAGTAACGGGCGATTGTTTTCGCTTTTGCATCCGGTTCAAGGTAAACTTGGCCAATCGTTTTCGCAAACTAGTCGGGCGCCGGGGGGAAGCACACTGCCTGCCCCGACGCCCGTTGCCAGTCAAACCGCAGCGGCTCAACTACCCGGTTTAACCAACCGGAAGAACCGTTGGTTTGCTCTTGAAGCGCTCAGTGTCAACTCGCCTGAAACCGAAAACTCGGCAAAGTTTTGTCCGTTATCGAGTGAGATCGAGCCTGTTATATCGGCCGAAACCGTTGGGTCTGTTGGGTCATTAGGTAACTCGAAGCTGCCGGAGAAGTTTTGTATGACGAGATTTGAGATCACGACACCGTTTGCATATAGCCCTTGCCACCCTGGTACACTCACATATTGCCCGTTGGGCGTTGGTGGGAACAAAGTTGAGTCGAACGTCCCGCCGAGCCGTAATACAGCAGGGCCATTTGTTGGCGCAAGCCAGTTCGCGCCATTGTCAATGCTAACCTCAAGCCAAAGCAGTAGCGGGCTGCTTATGTAATAGTTGGTTCCGGTAGAAGTGGCTGAAATTGGCCTTATGCTAACTTGGCCTGCCGAGCTCAAGGTCGGGCTTTCGCGCACAACAACGTCATTTGGCAGTGTGCCAGATACGGTCACAAGCTGCGTAAGTTCGAAGTCGTGGCTTGGGCCGATCAACGCTTGTCGGACGTTCTTGTTAACGAAAGTGCGTACCGCTGGCTCTGACCATGCGCGCAGATCGGTTGCAGTCGGGCTGCTTTGGAGTCTGAACCCGGTATCAGGCAGTGTCCATGTGAGCCAACCTTTCGAGCCGGCCGGCACAACAAACACACCGTCAGCCAAATCCGCACTGATTGACCAGATCTCGGTGTTGAGCGCAGGCGCCGCGAAATTATCGTCTATGATAGTAGAAAAGGTCTGGTTCGAGACAACAACCCGGCTCAAGACTGCTTTGCGGCCTATACCATTTGTGCTGTTCGGGTCTGCACCAAAGTAGAGCAGCGTGTTGCCATCATAATTTGCAAACATCGCGTTTAGCACCGCAGTCGGAATTGTAAAATTGGTACTTCCCCCCGGACCGCTGAACGTTGCGTGCGAGTTGTCGTGGAACGTCAGGCTCCATGTCCCGAGTACCGGACCGTTTGTGATCGTGGCCAACACACACGCGCCGAAATAATTGTCTGCAAGAGCTGTCACGGTACAATCTGCATTCGTCTGATATGCAATGATATTTGTACCGCCGTTGCTGTTTGGGTAATTGGTCTTGTACCTCACAGCGGCCATGGCTTGACCATTTTGGCCCATCTGGATTTGGACGAATATGCAGTTTGTCTCGTTCCAGTCAGGTGCAATTGGCAAGCCGGTGTTTGGTCCGGGCGCAATGAACATGTGCACTTGATACGTGCTCGGCGTAGCGCGCAACGTAACGTTGTCCAACCAGAACTTAAGCGCGTTTGTGTGGTCGGCCCCGGACCACATCTTCAGCCAAACGCCCTGAATTCCACTTAGCTTCGGATTCGAACGGTTAATCGGCAACGCAACGCGTGTCCAATTGGTTGCGCTAAGTGGAATGGTGTATGAGCCGAGGTTAATCTGGCTCCAGTCGGGCGCTACGAGCCCAATTCCATCTAATGTACCGTAATTCGCCCCGGATTGGATAGGACCCGAAGATGGGTCAACTTTGATATCAAATATCAGCGTGTCATACTTGGTGCCATCGAGCGGGCTGGCGAAACTGCCTACAACAGAAAATTGTTCGCCTCCAGCGTCCGTAAAGCCTGCCACAACATACATCGAGCCGTTTGTGCATCTGCCACCTGCATCAGGTTGGGTCCCGTCCCATGTGAAACTCATGTCCACACCCCACCATTTCCACCAACTGGCGACCTCGGCGCTTAAGTCGTAATACCAAGTGTAATTCGTTGTCACCTCGCCAATGAACGGGAAGTCGGCAATCGTTAGCGCATAAGTGGTTGGTCCGCCGCTATTATACCAGCCATAAGTAGTTTCCACAGTTCTGATGCTTTGGCGTTGCCACTGATTGCCTTCTACTGGTGTGAACAAGTGCAGACCCGGTTTTGGTTGGGGACGCATTTGTATTGCAAGCGCAGGCGGCGGTGCGGGCGGGGCAGTCAGCTTGATGTTGTCAATAAAATAGCAAATCCGGTTCGTGGTTGCACTTGGTGGATTACCGTAAAAATTCAAGCATAACCGCGACAGTGTGTACGGGTAAGCCGTCAGCGGTACCGAAACGTGTTGCCAACCATCAGTTGCGATCAACCCAACTGAGCCAATCGCAGACCAATAATGCCCCTCGGTGTTCAAGCCCCAACCCGGCCAGCCTTGGCAAACGACCTGCACGCCCCCGTAGTTCCCGTCAGTTGCAGGATACGAGTTTGCCCGATCAATTTTAACGTCAAACTCGACCCTGGCGTAGTTCGGGCAATCAATACCCGGCCAGGGAATGTCCCAAGAAATCTTTGTGTCCTGCCAACCGTTCGGGTTGTTTGCCCAATCAATAACCATGTACAGTGATCCGGCCGGGTTACCCAGGTCATTTGTCCAGTAGTACACAGACGGTGCCGGCGAGTTAGCAGTATTGATTTGGCAGTAATCCGCGTCGAACGTGCAAATGGTGTAGTCGCCTTGACTGAGAGCCGGATTGGTTAGGCCGGCCAAAAGCATGATTAGAGTGGCTGAAACCACCAACCGCTGTGGATTAAATATCGGTTTCATATTCGGTTCATTAATTTTCGGTTTGATTTTGCACTTTGTTGACTGGAGCTAATTCTGGTGCCGTCGCTGGTTATTCCTACTTTTGGTCAAGGCCAAAAGCTGGGCCTACGTTTTTTCCGCAGACAACAGCAGCTTTAGCAAACTTTGGCGCAGAATCTAGCCAGAAACTGGTTACCTTGCATGTCATCAAAACTGGTGATGCTGATTTGGCGTGGGAAATGCCGGGGCAACCTGGTGCGCAGGCAAATTCATAATCCGCGTTGCCGAGTTGCTTCGTACAGGAAAACAGCCGCTGCAGCCGCTACATTAAGCGAGTCCACACCGCCTTGCATTGGTATTGCTGCTGCGTCTGTGCATGCCGCAAGCACCACCGGCCGAATGCCGTAACCTTCGCTACCAAAGACAATGCAGCACTCACCGCGTAAATCCGCCGCCGCCAATGGCAGGTTCGTCGCATGCGGATGAGCTGCTACTGTCCGAAAACCAAGCCGGCTTAACTGCTGCAATGTCGCCGCTAGGTCGTTCACCTCGACCACCGGCAACTGGAACACTGTGCCCATTGAACTGCGGACTGACCGGCGCAGGAACGGGCTGCTGCAGGTCTCACCGACTATCAGTGCTTGCACACCGAACGCAGCGCAATTGCGCACCATTGTGCCCACATTCTCAGCGTTGGTCAGTGCGTCAATTGCAACAAACAACCGCGGCGATTTGCTTCTGGCCAATACGGATTCAACTGTCTCAGCTACCGGAATGCGCCCTATGGCAAGCACACCTTGAAACATCGAGAAACCGACCAGTTGTTCGAGCAGTTTTTTTTCGGCTAGGTAAACGAGTATTTCTGGTTCCGGGCGCGCGCGTAGCAACTGGTCAAACTCAACCAGCCATTTCTCCGGCATCAGTGCACTGACAACCCCGAACCTGCTTTCCAGCAACCGCTGCACGACCTTGACACCCTCGGCAACAAAAATGCCCTGCTGCCTATGTTCGAGCGGCCGTTTCATTGTCCGGTACGGCGCTAACTCAGGCAAATCAAGTGTTTGAATATGCTGAGGGCGAATTACAGCCACGGCTTGTTCGTGAGTGACTCGCAGAGCAATAATCGGTTTACAAAAGCGGCTCCGGCGTGCATTGCTTGTTGAGCTGGGTTTGTGTGAGGCACAGATTGATTTGACCCTTTTGCAGTTCGACAGTTGCACTGGGAACAGTCTGCGATGTTAACTCCACACGCACATGCTCGGCGCCAATCTGGCGCAGCCGGCTTTGTATGACATCATAGGCGAGGCTTGGCTTGTTGCATTCACGGCTCAGATGACCCAATAACACGCAGCCCAATTCGGCGGTCACAATCTGCTCAAGTGCTTCTGCAGCGGCGTCATTTGACAGGTGCCCGTGCCTACTCATGATGCGTTGCTTTAGTCGCCATGGCCGATGTGGACAATCGCGCAGCATCTGTATGTCATGATTTGTTTCCAACACCAACACGTTCGCCATCCGCACACGCGCAATGACAAGTTTCGTCACATGACCGAGGTCTGTCACAAACCCGATCCGGCCCGCATCTGTGTGCAAGACGAACCCGATAGGGTCCTGTGCGTCATGCGGTAGGGCAAAACTTTCAATACCGATATCCCCAAGCACGAATTCTGACCCGGTCGCAAAGATGCGCCAATCAACCCGTTGGTTGAACAAATGTTGGATTGCCTCTTTCGTTGCCCGATTGCAATACACAGGCACGCCAAGCCGCTCGGCCAGGCCAACCAACCCCTTTACGTGGTCGCCGTGCTCATGCGTGAGTAAAATGCCGTCCAACCTTTCCGGTGTACGCCCAATGCTGGCCAGCCGCTCGCGTGTTTGGCGCGCGCTCAGCCCAGCGTCTATTAACAGCCGCGTCTCAGCCGACTCTATAAACGCGCTGTTGCCGCCCGAACCACTACCAAGAATTGTCAACCGCGCCGGCACACCGAACACGGTAATGCCCTCCACACAGAGTTGCAATTTCAATTGTTAGGGGGCGGTTGGCGTGATGCTGCTCTTATTGCGCACGCATGTGCGCTTGAGACCGAAAACCGGCCCCGGCCAAGCTGTGGGAGCGTGCCTGCAGCCATTTTCGTGCCAAAAATTGCTTGTGTTCGCCAGCCTAGGCACTAAATTTGCCTCGGTGACACAAGGTTTACAACTTAGTCAAAGGCTGTCGCAAACACTGGTGCTTGCGCCGCAACTGCAGCAGTCGCTTGCACTGTTGCAGGCGCCTGTGCTCGAGCTAAAGGCGTTGATCGAGCGCGAGCTCGAACAAAATCCCGTGCTCGAAGAAGTACTTGCATCTGACGACGAGGCTGCTCAGCAGTCTGCCGGACGCGACAAAGTCGTCGAAGAACTCGACGCGAGTGAACCGCCTGCGGACGTAGCAGGCGACCTCGACACAGAAACAGCCGCACCACCTGATACGAACGATTTTGACGCTGAGTTCAGCAAGCTTGCGCAACTTGATGATGAATGGCGCGAAGACCTCGGTCAGCCTGCCGCAGTTGCACCGCCGTCTGCCGAGGAAGAGGAAAAACGGCAGTTCATGTTCGACAGCCTCACTGCAAATTCGTCGCTGCACGAGTTTTTGCTCGAGCAAGTGGGTCTGTCGGATATCCCGGCTGACAAACGGCCAATTGCCGAGCTTATTGTGGGCAACATTGACGAGCATGGTTATTTGAACGTAACGGTTGACGAGCTTGCGGCCACGGCAAGTGCGCAATTGCAGCGTAATGTGCCACCGGGGCTTGTGCTTGAAGTGCTAAAAGAGATTCAGACCTTCGACCCGCCCGGCATCGGCGCGCGTGACCTGCGTGAATGTCTGTTGTTGCAACTCCAACGCGCCGGTCTGCAAGACTCGCTCGAGTACAAAATTGTGTCCGAACACTTTGACGCGCTTGGCAAACGGCGTGTGCCCGAAATTGCAAAGGCGCTCGGCGTCTCAAAAGCCGAAGTGCAAAATGCAATGGAACGAATCAGCCGGCTTGACCCGCGTCCGGGTCGGCAATATGCCGCTGACAACGATCAGTACGTTGTGCCTGAGGTGTTTGTGACAAAGTCCGGCGACGACTTCATCGTATCGCTTAACAACGAACAAATCCCGCGCCTGCGCATAAGCAACACGTACAAGGAATTAATGTCGCGCAGTGCGGTTGACATACCTGCGCTCGAGAGCGCGTTCAAGGGTGCCCCACGCGCGGTTAAAAAGTCGCTGAGTGAAGCCATCGCCGCCATCAAAGCAAATGACGACGCAAGAGCAGTTGCGCTGCTGCGCTCGATTAACGAGCAAAACAAACTTACCCAGGCACAAAACGACGCCGTGCAGCATGCAATTACACAAGTCATGGAACGACGCGCGTTTATCGAGGCACGCAATTACATCCGCGAAAAGATTCGCGCAGGCAAGTTCCTCATCAAAAGCATCGAGCAACGCCAGCAAACAATCCTCAACATCGCGAAGGAAATCGTCAAACGACAGCGCGAGTTTATGGAGAAAGGCGTTGCGTATCTTAAGCCAATGACAATGAGTCAGATCGCCCAAGAGGTGGGTGTGCATGAAACCACAGTCAGCAGAGCTGTCTCCGGCAAGTATATGCAAACGCCCCAGGGCATCTTCGAAATGAAATTTTTCTTTACCACCGGCATTCAGACCGCAACTGGCGAGGGTGTCTCGAACACAAGCGTCAAAGACATGATCGCCGAGATTTTCCGAAACGAAGACCCAACCAAACCGCTTTCCGACCAGGAAGTGGTTAAACTGCTGCGCGAAAAGGGCGTTATGATCGCACGGCGTACAGTCGCAAAGTACCGGTCCGAGCTAGGCATCTTGCCGTCAAACTTGCGCAAGGTGTATTGACGATGCCTTTGGCGCACCCTTGGCCCACGGCGTAAGCTAACCCCAAACAGATGTTGGCCAGTACGCGTCCGGATGTTGTAGCCCGCACCTTGACATCGGCGGTTTGAACGCCCAAATTTCCCGCTTTATGGCTGAAGCCAATAACAACGCACGGCCCGCCAGCGCCGGCGAGCTGATGGAAAAAATCGTGTCGCTATGCAAGCGGCGCGGCTTCATTTTTCAATCGTCGGAAATCTACGGTGGGATAAACGGTTTTTGGGACTACGGACCGCTAGGTGTCGAGCTTAAAAACAACATTAAGATGCTCTGGTGGCATGCGTTGACACGCATGCGCGACGACGTTGTTGGGCTCGATGCCACCATCATCATGCACCCGCGTATCTGGAAGGCAAGCGGTCATGTTGACACGTTCAGTGACCCGATGGTCGATTGCAAGAAGTGCAAGGGCCGGTTTCGTGCAGATCAACTCGCTGAGACGCCATGTCCGCTCAAACCAAGCAAGACTGTTGCCGAATGCGATGGCGAAAAAACTGAGCCGCGGCCGTTCAACCTCATGTTCAAAACCACGGTCGGCCCGATCGAATCTGAGGAAAACGTGGCATATTTGCGACCCGAGACTGCCCAGGCAATCTTCGCACAGTTCAAGACCATACTCGAAACTTCGCGGCAAAAGGTCCCTTTTGGCATCGCACAAATCGGCAAAGCGTTCCGCAACGAGGTCACACCGCGCAACTACACTTTCAGGTCGCGCGAGTTCGAGCAGATGGAACTTGAGTTCTTTATCAGGCCCGATGAAGCCGTCGAGGCCATCGCTGGCCGGGTCTTGAAGAGCGACGAAATTGACCTGAGCAATCCTAACCCGGACACAACTGCCTGGGGTTGGGAAGCATGGCTAAAGTACTGGGTCGAACAACGCATCAGATGGTACGAAAGCATCGGCCTGCCACGCGCCAAACTCGTTGAGTACTGGCAAAAACCGGAAGAACTTGCCCATTACGCAAAGGCGTGCGTTGACATCCTGTTCAAGTTCCCGTTCGGTAAACGCGACGCAAATGGCGAATTGATCGGCGAAGAACTCGAAGGCATTGCCGCACGCAGCGATTTTGACCTGAGTCAACACCAGCGGTTCAGTGGCCGGCCAATGACAGTTTTCGACGAAGAACTAAAGCTTGCCTGGGCAAAGCTAAAACCGGAAAAACAAACGGAGCTAAAACTCAGGTACCATCAAAACCGGTTAAATTATTACCTCAAAATGGGCGAGCCGGCCGAAAGAGCCGACAAGCTCGCTCAGGTCGATGCCGATGCTTTCACAAAAGGCTATTATGTGCCGCATGTCATCGAGCCAAGCGCAGGTGTTGACCGACTCGCACTTGCGCTGATCTGCAATGCATACGACGAGGACATGGCGCCGGATGAACACGGCAAACTCGAACCACGCGTTGTGCTCAGATTGCACCCGCGCGTTGCACCGATCAAAGCCGCCGTGTTTCCTCTGCTTAAGAACCGGCCTGCACTAGTGCAAAAAGCGCGTGAAGTGTACGAGTTGTTGGGGCCACACATGAAAGTGTTTTACGACGACGCAGGCGCAATCGGCAGACGCTACCGCCGCCAAGACGAGGCCGGCACACCCTACTGCATCACGATAGATTTCGAGACACTGGGCGAAAAAGGCCCGGAGCTGCGCGACACCGTCACCGTGCGCCACCGCGACTCGATGAAACAAGACCGAGTCAAAATATCCGACCTATTCACGTTTTTACTCGATAAAATCCGGTAGATGTCGCTTATACCACTGCCGTTGTAGTCCAGCCTGGGCGTAGTTAGAGCAAACATGCAAAGCACGCACTACCGACAAACAGGCTGAAGCATGGACTACGAATCCAACAGATAAATGTTCCACGTCCTTTTGGTCGGCTGGAAACTGCGATTTTTATGGTGCAACGGTTTCAGGCGGGCTGCTATTGGCGTTTGCTTGTTTGACCGGCAGATGTTGGGAATCATCCACCCACATCACCCACAGACCGGGCCAACGCTTTCGTAAGCCAGGAGCATTCCCTACCAATCCTGGGCTTCCTCCTAATGTAGCAGAGTAGCGCAGGCCCAAACTGCGATCGGTGTAAAGCTCGATTTTATAGCATTTTCACCTTGTCACTGCACCGTTTAGCCCGAATTACTTAGTTGGATGGGCAACGCAGGCGCCTGCGTGCGGGTTTGCATGCCCTTGGGCAAAACTCACTCAACAAACTTATCCCGAAACGACCGGCATACCAGGTGCAGAAAAGGTACTCCACGCAAGGCCTGTCTGGCGCGCGTACATGCACAGACAGGCGTCTGCAGCCATACTCCCGCAGCAGCGGGGCGGGGGGGCAAGTATGCGCGTCAATCCAGTTTTTAGGGTTCGGGTGGCCAGTCTTCTGCCTGTTGCGTACCGAACAGTGTGCACTGAGTTTGCGTGCAGCCTTTTGGCAACGATGCAATTTCAAACCGCAACCGGTATTAGCACACACCCACCCGAGGCAATTCAGGAGCCGTGGTCGTCTGCACCAATACAACAGAGATACCCGGGCTAAATCCCGAGCACTTTCCTAAGCGCATCTAGGCATCGTTTGTTTTGTCTGGGCGTGCCAATGGTGAGCCGGATCCACTCCGGCAGTTGATAACTCGCCATCGGTCGCACTATGACACCGAGCCGTTGCAGCTCGTTAAACACGCGTTGGCCGTCTCCAACCTTGACCAGAATGAAATTCGCCGCCGATGGCACATATTCCAACCCGAGCTTACTAAACCAACGCTCGTAAAAATTCAGGCCGCGCACGGTTATGCGGCGTGTCCGCTCGACATGCCGCGTGTCGTCAAGTGCAGCAACCGCTGCTGCCTGTGCCACCGCGTTTATGTTGAACGGTTGCCGGACCTTTTCCAGTGCAGCAATGAATTCTGGGTATCCAATGCCGTAGCCGAGCCGCAACCCAGCCAAACCGTAAATCTTCGAAAATGTACGCACCAATAGCAGGTTAGGTTTCGTGCCCGCACGAATCTCAGGCAAAAGATCAAGTGGCTCAGCCATAAACTCGATGTATGCCTCGTCCAAAACAAGCACAACCCGCTGCGGCACGGCGTTCACAAACCGCGCAAGCGCGTCGCGGCTCACCCATGTGCCTGTGGGGTTGTTCGGGTTCGCCACAAACACAACACGCGTTTTGGGCGTGATCGCCCCCAGCATTGCATCAAGGTCGTGTCCGTAATTTTTTGCAGGTACAACCGTAAGTTTCGCACCAAACAAATGCGTCACGATCGGATAAACCGCAAAACAGTACTGTGAGACGACAACTTCACTGTCCGGCCCAAGCAGCGCGTGGCCGACAAGCTCGAGCACCTCGTTCGATCCGTTGCCAAGAACCAGGTTTGCAGCTGTTACACCCAGTTTGGCTGCAAGCTTCTGTTTCAAGTAGAACGCGTTCCCGTCAGGATAAAGATTAATCCGCCGCAGCGCTTTTCGGATGGCCCTCAGTGCAAGTTGCGATGGCCCGAGTGGATTTTCGTTCGATGCAAGCTTAATGATGTTATCAGCTACCAGACCAAGCTCGCGCGCGACTTCTTCGATCGGTCGGCCCGGCTGGTAAACGGGTAACTGCTCCAGTGCTGGATTAAGTGCGAACGGTAGTGCCACAGTCGTCTCCGGGTTGAATAATCCAAGTGACGGCGCGGGCTCGCCCATTTCACTGGGCCGGGCCGCCCGTGTCAGGATACAAATCGCGGTATGCAATTGATTGCACGCCAACTAGGGCTGCTACACCCAAAATATCACGTGAGTTTGTGCCCCGTGACACATCTGCTGCCGGTCGGTCAAGCCCAAGCAAAATGTGTCCATAAGCCTGCGCACGAGCAACATGCCGGAGTGCCTTACCTGCAATATCAGCCGCAGCTAGACATGGGAAAATAAGTACATTGGCGCGCCCGGCGACCTTGCTTTTTGGCATCTTGACACTGGCAACCTCAGGCACAAGCGCAGTATCAATTTGCATTTCGCCGTCGAAATCGGCTTCGAGTGCGAGCTTTTTGGCCTTGCGCTGCGCAATTGCAATTGCAGCGTGCACCTTGCCAATTGCAGGGGGTAACGCACGACACCGCGTGGCGTACGAAAGCATCGCAACACGCGGTTTGAACCCGAACAATTGCCGCGCAAATTGCGCAGTCGCAACTGCAATGTCAGCCAATTGTTCCATCGTAGGCTCAGGCACAACAGCACAATCAGCTAGCACAAGCACACCAGACTCGCCCACAGCCGCGTTTTCCAGCTCAAGCACAGTGCAGCCAACCGCCGTGCTGAAACATTTGCCGAGTCGAATTGTCTGCAGTACCGCGCGCAGCACCACCGTTGTTGGCTGCGTTGCGCCCGTGACAAGGCCGTCGGCCTGGCGCATCGCTACCATCATAGCCCCAAAATAATTCGGGTTTAGCATCGTTTCACGTGCCTCGGCCATCTTCATGCCGCGTGATTGATGACTCAAATACAGCGCATGAGCAAATGTTTCCAGGTCGTCACTTTCCTCAGGGTTGATTAGCCGGATGTGATCGAGTGGAATCCTGAATTCCGTTGCGCGTTTTTCAATCTCATGCCGTTCCCCAAGCAAAATCGGTGCCCCAAGCCGCAGACAATGAAACTGCCGCGCAGCCTGCAACACTCGCGGCTCGCTGCCCTCGGTAAAAACTATGCGACGCGGGTGCCGCTGGAGCTTTTCTATTAATCGGCCAATCAGTTGCATGCCCGTTAGATTAGGACATCACCACAAAACCGCAACTGTTCTCGATGCCAACGGTTGATCCAGATGCTGTTTTTGCAGTGCAGCCTTAAGGCTGAAAAATCATGATACCGTGATGTACAGGATTGTCTTTTCGTCGTCGGACCCCAGCGCGCTTGTTGCGTAATTCTGAAACACCATACACGCTGAAGCCTGCACTGCTAACGCACACATGCTAAAGCATGCACTACCAAACATTCATTGTCACATGTTCATGCGTGCTACCACTATGCCAGATTTCCAGGCGTGCGCGGTTCGCTGCATATACAATCAAACCGCAGAGACGCAGAGAACCCAGATGCATTATCATGCACAAACCGACGTGTTGCCGATATTTTGCCGGCGGATTGGAACTTTTTCATTGGTCGGTTCATCCGTCGAATACCCCTGTAGCTCCGGCACTTGGTTTGACATACCTGAGCTCGGCCCATAGGCTTTTGCAAGCGTATCATGAATGAGTTGCAACAGTCTTTGTTGGAATTGATCAGGCGCGCCTCAGTCGAGTTGCCAAACGACGTCCTTTCCGCCATCCACACCGCCACCGAGCGCGAACAACCGAACAGCCTTGCCAGGTCAACGCTCGAAATTGTCCTGCGCAACATCCAGCTGGCCAAACAAAAATCGCAGCCGATATGCCAGGACACCGGCACAATAAACTTTTATGTGCATTGCCCGGTTGGCTTCAACACAACTGCATTTGAGGACGCCGCTATGCGTGCTGTTCGTGAGGCAACACAACAAGGTTACTTACGCCAAAACTCAGTTGATCCTATCAGCGGCACAATTGACGCTACCAACACAAGCTCGGGCACGCTCTTGTTTCACTACCACCACGAGCATGGCGCCGGCCTCACCGTGCGGCTCTTGCTTAAAGGTGGTGGGTGCGAAAATGTTAGCACGCAATACTCACTGCCAGATAACCGGCTCAGCGCAAATCGTGACTTGGCTGGTTGCCGCAAGGCGATCCTTGACGCTGTACTGCAAGCTCAAGGCAAAGGGTGCAGCCCAGGCGTGCTCGGCGTGTGTATTGGGGCCGACCGCGCAACAGGTTATGCACTCGCCAAACAACAATTGCTCAGGACACTGGACGACCGTAACCCGAGTCCTGAACTTGCTGCACTCGAGCAGGATGTTCTGGCTACGGCAAATCAACTTGGTATCGGCCCGATGGGCTTTGGCGGTCGCACTACTTTGCTCGGCGTGAAGATTTGCGCAGCAAACCGTCTACCCGCATCGTTTTTCGTAAGCATTAGTTACATGTGTTGGGCATACCGCCGTCGTGGTGTACGCCTAAACCCAATGGGTCAAATCCTAGAGTGGCTCTACTGAACGCCTCAACAATTAGACAGAAAGTCAGGTTGAAAAGATTAGCATGATCTAGCGGCGTTGGGATTATGCAGGAAACTCGGCTCGCTCGCCTTCCTAGGAGAGGCGTTCCGGTCACGGCGCCTAAACATTTCCACCAAAGCCGCCACCACATTGGTGTGGGTTTTTCGTTTACTGATCAACGGCTGAACGCCTACTGTGGGCTGATTGTTTGGTCACATTTTCTTCACCAAAAGCACTTCTGCTAACCCGCACCGCAAGGAGCTGCCGTACGCTCACAGCAGCTCCAGGGCATACCGTCCGACTTAATGTCACGCTGTTGCATGTGAGCACGATTCTGTGCGGCCCAGCTAAACTTTGCCGCATGGCTTGGTTGCTTAATGATCCTACGGTGGTGCATGCGCTGGGCAGAGCACTTTTGGGGGGGCTTGGCTTAAAGTTCATTTTCGAGGTGAAGCTCACGCAGAAGATACAGGCGGCCTGTCGGCGTGCCGACAAATATTGGTAAGCGCGAACAGTGACCGGTTTGTCAGTTCAGGAAATGGAACTGGACTCAGCCCGGGCAGCGGTTGATAGTGGTGCGGCAGCATGCGAGCTAACAACCCGAGGCAATGGGCAAGATGTTGTTCGAGTTGGCGAGCCACCGGTTAAGAGTGCCGGTGAGGACCCTACGGCTCAGCGTGGAGGCGCTGAGCGTGTGGCGCGGCCACAACCGACCGCCGGGCAAGACAAGCTTGGAACTGGCGCTCCGCAGACAAATCTGCTGCCGTTGGTAAGGCGATATTCTGGACAAGCTGACTGCCTACCCCAACTGCAACGCAGTTGAATCCACCCCTAAGCCTGCTCCCGTGAAAATCCCTCAGTTGCGCGTGCTTAATCGGATCGTTCCTGCTTAAGATACGCGGCGCTCAGCACGCTGCGAGCGTGGTTCGCACCTGTGGCGCCGGCGATCGCTACAGATACGACTTATTGTCGAAAGCGAATTTAAGCAGGCTATGGCTGCCGTGCAGGTTTAGTTTATGGCAGATATTGAGCCTGTGGTTTTCGACGGTCCTGACACTAATTCCTAGCAGTTGGGCGATTTCCTTGCTGGTGCGGTCTTCGGCAACGAGTTTAAGTATGCGGCGTTCGGTTGGAGTCAGGCTGTCAATTTGGGGTTTGCCCAACAGCAATTGGCGGGCACGATCTGCTCGCCTTTGTTGCAAGGCCGAAATAGCGGGGCTGACAAACGCTTCACCGCGGCTAACCTTCTCGAGCGCGGTCAATATATCATCTGCAGCGCTTTCTTTGATCACATAGGCTTTGACTCCGAGGTCCATCGCGGCATTGAACATGTCTTCCTCTTTGTACATGGTCAGAAAAACAATTGCCACAGACAGCCCCATCTTACGTACGGTACGTGCCATTTGCAGGCCGTTGAAATGAGGCATGTCAATGTCAACAACTGCAATCTGTGGGCTAAGTTCACAGATCATTTTTATTGCCTGCTCGCCGTCAGAGGCTTCGCCAATAACAATAAATCTGCCACTTTCTTCGATGACTTCGCGCAGGCCGCGCCTGAACAGCGGGTGATCATCCACAATGATGATTTTCGGGGGTGTGTTCATGGTTGCTGGACAGGTTTTGGAATTTCGACGGTCAGGCGTGTGCCCTGTCCCGGCTGCGAGTCCAGGTTCCATCTGCCACCTAAGATACGAACGCGCTCAGCTATGCCGCTTAAACCATGCCCTGGGCCGGTCGGGTCTGAGAAATCTAGTGCGTCTGGATCAACCCCTTTTCCGTTGTCGCGGATTGAAAGCGTTACACGGTCAGTATCGGCCTTGACCACAACAGTGGCTTCTGTGGCTTGAGAATGTTTGAGCACATTATTCACGGCTTCTTGAACGATCCGGTAGATGTGGATCTCAGAATGCTTGTCGAAGACAGAATCAACGTCGTCCACGTGACTTGCAAACACGATTGAACTGCTCTCGGACGCACGATTTACTATGGCGCGAATCGCTTGTGAGAGGCCCAGTCTGTCCAATTGATACGGGCGTAGATCGTTTATTATCTGGCGCACTTCTTCGACCGCTTGTGAGGCGATTTCAGAGATCTCATTCAATCGTTGCCGGAGGGCTGATTCGTCAGCGAGCGATTGCATGGCCAGTCGTACCTGGTTTTTAATGACCAGCAAATTTTGCCCAAGGCTGTCGTGCAAGTTAACCGCGATCCGATGCCGTTCGGCTTCCTGGCCCTGTAAAAACTGACGCGCAAAGGCAAGCCGCGCTGCTTGTTGCCGCCCAAGCCGCCGGCGCAATAGATGCACCCAAAGCAGCGCTATCAATAAAGTTGCAAGCAGCCCACCTACTAAGGCGACCGTCCGTTCCAACGTCCACCAGGGCGGCCCGCTGAGTACCACTAAATCCGAGGGTGCTCGCAATAGCACTCGCATAAGACCGCTGGACGCAGGCTGTGCTCCCGATTTTTCCGGTGTGGCCTGTGAAACCTGTCCGTACTCATAAATCCCGACAACCTTCACGCGGCTGCCGCGTTGAATGGATGGCAACTGACCGTTTGGTTCTGCGAGCACAGCCTCGAACGCATATCCATGCTCTTGGAGTTGCAAAACTTGCTCGGGGCCATTTGTTTTCTGAGCAAATAGATTTGCCGTTGTTTCGACCAGTAAACCGCGTTGTTCAAGTCCAAAGACCTTGGCGAAGTTTAGCTTTTGCGGTTGAACAGCTTGCCGAATCCCAAGTGGGCGTACCAACGGTTCTGTTAAGGTGGGGCCGGCCGCAGTTGTACTTGGGAAAGCCACCACATCCAATTTATCCCCCACATTAATGTGCGCGCTTTTATCGGCGATTACACGGACGGCTGCTGAATCATCCTGCAAGAAAAACGACCCGGCATCACGGTACGTGACCACACCGATAACCCGAACCCGATGTAGAGATTGAGTCTCTGGTGTGCCAGTCCAAAGGTCTGTAACACGAATAGCTGGGATTTCAAAAGGGTTATCGGCCGGTTCTTTTTCGACGTGTACAAAAGCGCGACCAGGAACCAACAAAACCGGCGCATCCAGCATTGTTAAAGACAAAACACCGCGCGCGCGAATCCGCGCATCTACGTATTGATTCAAAAAAGCCAATGGCGCCTGACTAATCCACAAGTCGATACGACCGCTCTTACCCACCAGGTGCAACGTGCCGTTAGAGTTCACACGCTGAACCACGCCATCAACCTCAGCCCATCTACCATCGCTGTCTTCAGGTGACAGAGCTTGTAGCGGCTGAGTTATTGGTGCGGGCATTGGATGCAAGCCAACTTCCCGCACAACCAATGGGCGCAGCACCGGCACAGACCGGCCACGTTCCAATGACCCAGCCGCGTCCAGTAATTGCCCAACCTTGAAGTCATTTTTCAACCGTAGTTCTTGAAGCGAAACCAAAACCACTGCAGCGCCCTCTTGAATGAACATATAATGTTTCCCAAACACGTGGTCATTAAACGTAATCACACCGCGTGTGCCGTAGAACCCGCTCAGTGTCCGGCCTGTAGCAGCCGGGGTTGATTCTGTAAGTCTATCGGTTAAGTCCACAGGACCGGTTTCTTCAAACTCGGTCGGTGCAATCGAGTCTTTCGCAGTTGCCCAAATCACACCCGGAACCAAACCACGATTTAGGTCGTAGGCGCCTTCACACACGCCCCTGACACGTACGCCAGAGTTACAAATTGTCCGAACCAACTCATGAGTGCCTTTTGGCACAAACACACGCACTTTGCCTTGCCCGTCAGTTATCTCAAGAAAAGCACCGGTTTCATCTAGCCCTGCAAATGTGACGTAGCCTTGTACTTCAACCCAATGATAGTTGTCTGCCGGAGCCAATCTTTGGCTTAGCAACAACTTCTTCGGCTCGGGCATTTGTCCAAGCCCGAGCACCTCCACATGCATTTGCCCAACAGTTAGTGCTGATTCAAATGGCCCCGGCCCAGAAACTACCTCCAAGTTGCCCCATGTAAAATTCGTCCAGTATTCCCAAAGTATCCCTTTTGTGCCCTCACCGGACATTTGGTTTCCATCTCCACGCCACGGGGTAAGGTGCCGATAGTCTATAATCATCCGCTGCATTAACGGCCCAGCCCACGCAACAGCCAAATGTCCTGCCAACGTTGTTTGTTCGTGAATTGCTTCGATGTAGTATCGCTCGCCAGCTTTCAACAAGACCGGCTCAGACTGCTGTGACGGGTATTTTGACCAGTCGCGCCGGTCTACCCAGTTGTACCGCTGAATAAAGGCGATTCGCCTTTTATTGCGGGGATCGGAATCTGTACTTAACCATAGCTCCGACGAATTATCGGTCGCGATCCAAAATGTGTATTCTCCTGTAGCAGGCGGATGCACATACCCGCGCATCCGTGTCAGATAGTATTCGCCCAGATTTGCGGGTGCCTCGAATTGCCTTAGAATCGCATTACTCGATGGCTTGTGTGGATAATCAGGCAGACTCACAACGTATGGCACTGCATTTGTCCCTTTGACTAAGACAAGCTGACCGACACGCAGTGGCTTATTTCCCAGGCACGAGTGTAATGCTACTGCCCCTGTAGAGTCTTGGACCACAACCAAATCACGGTTTGTATCCAACAGTGTTATTACCCCAGACAGACTAAAATTGCGTCCCACA
>FMJZ01021429.1_pt1 | contig 76138 bp, 56 predicted proteins | sample 1987881 | NCBI WGS metagenome assembly FMJZ01 (sample SAMEA4378227, study PRJEB15110) | soil metagenome | biome: soil; feature: Field; material: Soil | place: India | collected 2015-03-11 | depth 0 m
TAAAAATTCTCTAAGGAATTTCTTTGCCAAAACACTAAGAGGGCACTTTGACCAAGTGCCCTTCACTGTCCCCGCAGAGACAATCCCTCTTTCTGTTGCTTATCCACCTACTTCGCAGGGTCGGGGATATATCGCAGAAACCGCATCACTGTCTGACGAACCTCTCGCGCTCCAACGCCTGCCCGAAAAACCACCTCCTCCACGTTCGCCCTAAACCAGCGCGTTGTGCCCATGATACCGCTTTCTGCCAGTCGCTGGTGCACCTGCTCCTGAGTATCCATCGTCACGTTATAGGTTGTTGCAGCCCCTGTCTCGTGAAGCGTCACCACCGCCGCGCCATACACCGTCTTCTGCGTGACCTGCGCCTGAATCCATACCTCGCCCACATTCATGTCGGGAAGGGTAGACGCCGCATACAAGAACGCCTCGCGGGTGGTCGGATTGCGAGCGGAGAGCCTGAGCGGCCTGCCGGCAAGCAGGTTTTGCTTTTGCATGGTGTGTAGATGGGCTGCCGCCTCTAATAACGCCTCAAAGCTCCGCGCAGTGTCCGCCAGTTTGCTGTAAAACAGCGAGCGCACGGGATCTGTTGCCTGGCTGCGCCGTGCCATGAAAGCCGCCCATTCTCCCAGAGCCTCTCTCTGCAGGTCTTTGAGCTGCAGAATATCCAGAGCCTGCGCCAGCGTGATACCAAAACTGCGTTCGTCGCCCATCCATTTTGCCATGGTCTCGTGCGGAATATCACTCAGCCTATGCCACGCCCTCTGCTGAGCCGAAAACCGCAACAGGTTGCCCGTTCTTCGGATGTTGAAAAGGCGCAGGTTGTTCAGCTCATTCAACAGCGACTTTGCCGTGGAGGGCATGGAAGACAGATGGCGAGGAAGCATGGTCAAGGGATAGTACTCCGCCACCACCGCCAGCCCTGTGGCGTTTGCCAGAGCCAGCAGCGCCTCCGGCACGGTAACCTGAGAGGGGTTCAGCGGCTTCAGGGTAACCCGGGCAGAGCCCTCCTGTGGGGAGAGTACGTCTGGAACGGTGGAAACGGTCGCGCTTGTAGCCATGCCCGATCCGCTCGCACCAACACTAGCAGGCTGATACATCCTGAAAGTCCAAAGATTCGAAAGGGGGTTATAAAAAATCCCCAGCATGTTGATCCGCCCCATCTGACCGCGTGCCACTGGAGGCGGCAATCTGTCGCGCGTAATCAACACGCTGTTTCCCCGCAGCAGGCTGTCCCACTCAGCTTCGGTCAGCACGCGCAGAGCGGCGACATACAGTCTCTCCCCCGTCAGCAGATACCGCAGGCTCGGGTCTGTTATCTGGTCGGTTCTGCCCTGTGCCAGCAGGCGCAGGCCGTTCTGAATCTGCCTCTTGCGTTCGGTCACCGCTTTGCGTATCTCGTATTCCTGGCGTGCCCGCTGTTCAGATGATTGATATAGCAGATAGCCGCTCCCTTCGGCACGCCACGAGAGGTCAAAGGTGCGCGCCAGTGCGCTCATCAGCTGAGAAGCGGGTATCTTCTCAGCAAACACACATGCCCGCCACGAGGACACCCCCGCGCTGATGCGAAGCGGCACCCCGGTCTGCCTCGCGATGTCCGACAGAACCTCCCGCAGGGGCGCACCGCCGCGCTGTACGGTTATCGCCTTTGCCAGGCGCGTGTCTTCACCGAGGTCAGCCTGTTGCAGAGCGAGGGCGCGAAGGGAAAGCACCAGATACAGGATGGCGAGCGCCATGAGAACCGGGCGGATCCGCATAGGTATCACCTGCCTTGTCGGGGTCTCCGGTAAGAAGTTCCCTGCAAGGTGGGGACATTCCTGCCGTTGACAACTGTGCCCAATGTTGCTATAATAAACTTGCGAACGGTCGGGGTGTGGCGCAGTTTGGTAGCGCGCACGGTTCGGGTCCGTGAGGTCGGCGGTTCAAGTCCGCCCACCCCGACCATTAATGTTCGTGACCTTCTTCGTGCTGTTCCGACTGCGTAACCTCTCCAACCGGCTGTCCCCACACCATTAGACCGCCCAGGTGCCCGGTGCGTGCCACCAGCACCGCCGAAGCCACTGCCAGCACCGCCACTACGACACGCGCCATCAGCATATCTTTCTCGCCGGGATTATCCGAAGGCGACATGCGCCGTGTGACGCCCACGTAACCTGCCAGCAGAAACAGCGCCAGCCCGGCGGTCATCAGGGTCAGCAAGGCGAAGCTCTCGTGCTGCTTTCCAAACTGTTCCACGCGCGCGCTCCCCTCCGCAAACTCTTCCGCCGCCTCGCCAGTGAAATACGCCCCCAGACCGCCTGCAAACCCCGCTATCAACAGGATGAGCGTGACATTGCGCCAGAAGCGGGTTCCCCAGCCAAGCCATGCCAGAGCCGTCACCGCCGCCAGCAGGAGGAAAGCGATGGGAAAATGAACCAGCACAGGATGCAAAATAGGTATCTGATACACTTCCAACCTCCCTGATAGACCTTCACACGGTTATTTTTTCTGTATAAACATATACGATGCCTTCAGTTCGGAGGTTCTGGCTGATTGCGCCACAGCAACCAGTAGACGAATCCCATAGCCGCACCGCCCAGATGCGCCAGCGCAGAAACGCCACTCGCACCATACATCTGCCCTGCCACGCCCAGCAGTTGCAGAGCCACCCAGATGAGTGCCAGCACCCATGCCGGCAGGCTGAAAACCCGGATAAACCAGTACCAGCGATACGCCAGATACAGCTTGGCGTGAGGAAACGCCAGCGCGTAAAACAGCACAACGCCCGAAATCCCTCCGCTGGCGCCGATGCAGGGAATGTCGGGGCGAGGGTCAAAGGCGATGTGCATGACATCGCCCACCAGCGTGGACAGCGTCAGCAGGAGCAGGAAGCGCGTGTGCCCCAGAAAGTCCTCCACATTGTCGCCGAACACCACGAGGAAATAAAGATTGCTCAGCAGGTGGAAAATAGAGCCATGCACAAAGAAGCTGGTAAACAGCGTAATGCCCCCGTAGCGCCACCACTCAGCGGGCACGAGCGCAAGCGTGCGTATCGCCCGCTCAAGGTCAAAAAAGGCAATCAGACTCACGGCGGTGATGGTAAAAGCGGTTAGCCATGTCATCCACGGCTGGCGCTGCAGGAAGTTCTCCTCCTCCACCGGCAACCCGAGCAGAAGCAGTGCCGTATGCAGGAGGCTGTCGGGCAACTCTTCGTCACCATACCGCCTGGTCCGCTGGCTTAACGCCTCCACCTTCGCCATCGCCAGAGCCTCTTTTGCCTCCGGCGGCAGGTCGGGCTGCTGGGGTTGGGGCGGAGGCGGCGCAGGAGGCATTTGCTCCAGCTCGCCCGCATCCGTCCAAACGAACTGACACAGCTCACACACATCTATCGTCACCGGCACCGACACACCGGCAACCGCCTGGCGCATCGGCTTCTGACAGGAGGGACAGCGAAGCGGTGAACGGATGCCTCCCTGTGTGGCGGTTACCCATAGCGCACGCACGGTGCGCTCGTCCACCGCCTTGCGCAATACCGACAGCGCCACCGCACGCCCCCCGCAGCGGGCACACTGCCACACCAGCCCGGCGAACGACTGGTAGCGTGTTAATGGCTCTCCACAACGTGGGCAAATCATCTGGCTCTGCCGCGTTAACCCTCCAGTTGAAACGACACCTGAGCAACAGCAGGAGTTACGCCACCCATTAGAGAATCTCCTGTTGGCATGAGGCAAAAGGATACGCCATCCATACAGTGGTCTCCGCTGTACGAACCCGGCTGTGGCGGCTGGCTGACCTCTGTTGCGATTAGCCCACACAATCCCAAACATGTCTTGCTGGGCGGCGACATGCTGGGAATCGGTCTCAGCACGGACGGGGGCGACAGCTGGCAATCTACTTTCGGCTTGCCCAGCTGGGAGATAGCGGACTTCACCTTCCACCCCACCAGCCCGCGCACGGTATGGGTGGGAACGATGAGCGGTCCGTGCGTCAGCAACGATGGCGGACGTCACTGGCGGCTGATGCGAAACGGCTTCCCCCCTGTCAGCGACTGGCACTACTCTGCTCCTGCACAGAAAGTGCTCATCAATCCCCAAAACCCCCAGCATCTGCTGGCTTTTGGAGGCTCCCATCGGCAGTGGCACTCGCCCGGCAAGCCGATGTGGGGAGCGGTCTGGGAAAGCCGAGATGGGGGCAAAACGTGGAAGCATATCAGCACGGTCAGCCCCAATGGGAACATTGTGGCAGTGGAACCTGCGGGGCGGACATTCCGCACGTTCTATGCCGCTGTGGTAGGCGCAGGCGTGTTTTGCAGCACCGATGGGGGCAGGACATGGGAACCCCGTAACAACGGGCTACCCCACCTGCAGGTAATGGATATTGCGGTGCATCCACAACGTCCAGAGGTCCTATGGGTGGCGCTGAGCAACGACCAGCCCTCACCGGGACAACCTGTATTGCCCGGAGGTATCTTCAAAACGACCGACGGCGGTAAGAACTGGTACCCAGCCACCGATGGGCTAAGCACGAAGGCATCCACCGACCCGAACCTCACCGCACGCTACGAAGCGATAGCGGTTGCTCCATCCAACCCCGATATTCTGCTTACCGCCGACACCGCATGGGACGGCAGTACTCTCTACCAGAGCACCGATAGTGGGCGGACATGGCGGGCGATTTTGCGCCGTCAGGATGTGGATTGCGCTTACCCGGCGGGGCTTGGAGCGACGGTCATTGAGTTTGCCCCACACAGCGCGGATGTGGCGTTCGTGGCGGGGAGCGAGTACGTGCTTCGCACACGCGACGGGGGCAAAACATGGCTAGATGTAACCGCGCTCCGCACCCGTTCCGGCGCATGGCGAGGCAGAGGCTACTCCGGTCTATGCTGTATCAACTTTCGCTTCAATCCGCATAACCCACGCCATGCGGTTTTACTGGCGATGGACCATGGCAACTTCTGGCAAAGCCGCGACGGGTTGCAGAGCTGGACATGGGGAGGCGATGGGATGCCCCTCTGGGGCGGCGGTAAAGACGTCGCATTCGGGGATGCAGGCGGAAACGTGATGTTTGTGACGCTGGGTCAGTTTGGCAACTTCGAGGGGATTGCTCGCACCCGCGACGGTGGCAGAACATGGACGCTTCTGGCAGGAGCGCAACACGGGCTACCGGAACGCTACGCCCGGGCTGAAGCCGGTGGCATCTACTGTACGTCCGCCCGCGAAGTGTGGGCTGTGGCAGGAGGTAAGCTGTATTACAGTGAAGACAGTGGCGACCACTGGCGGGTGATTCATGAAGGACCGGGATTGACCTGGATTACTGCCACCACCATTCCTCGCACGTTCACCGTTTGCGGCGAGAGCGGTGTCTGGCGAACGCGAGACGGCAAACAGCTGGAACCAATCCCGGGTGCGCCAAAACCGGCCACCTGGGTAGCAGTAGACCCCAGGAACCCGAACCGCATTTACGTCACCTCATGGCGAAACGCCAAGCAGGGCGGATTGTGGCGATATGAAGGGGGCAAATGGACACGCCTGAGTGAGGACCGCTATATCGCGCGGGTGGCAATCTGTCCCAGCAATCCCGAACGTCTGGCGGTTGCCACGAACGACCATCCCTACCACGATGTCAGCTTCGCCACAGGCGTTTGGGTATCAGCAGATGGAGGACGCACATGGAGCCAGCAGAACAAAGGCTTACCGTGCCTGCGAGGGGAAGTAATCACCTTTAACCCTCATGACCCACAGCAGATGGTCTTTGGCTCCATGGGAAGGGGTTTCTTCGCGGGAAGATGGCGGTAGCTAGAACCCTGCAGCAATCAGGTCCACCTGCCACCGGCGCGTAAGGCTGGACCAGGTTAACAGCAGTTCGCGAATGCCCAACCGATAACCGATAGAAAACTCCACATCGTTGTACCGGGTACCCTGGAAGCGGTTATAACTCATGTTTGCCCCCACACGCCACAACTCACTCAGCCGATACGAGGCATCGGCGAAGAGGGTCAGCGAATCGCTGTCCAGAACGCGCGTGCCCACTAACGAAACGTTCAACCGCTGTCCCGCCGACCAGGCGAACATCCCACTCAGCCGATGTCTGCCGTAACCAGTCGTTTGCACCAGCCTGTCGTGTGTGTAGTCGTACGTCAGGCTCAGCAACGCACCATCCCACAGTCCTCTGCTGGCGGATACCGTCGCGAGCAGGCTCCCGCCCGTGGTCTGGCTGTTGCCCCACAGGTAGCTCGCCATCACCGACGGGTTCACCGTAAACCCAGCCACACGCAGGGGTGTTGTATAAAGACGGGAGCGCAAACCGGCTCCGTCCGTGCGCACGCGCTTGTCGGCAAACTCACTCGTGCGGGAGCTGAAGGTGGTAGCAACGGTCATTTTCAACTGGCGGCTCAGCATCAGCGGTCGGCTTTCAATGTACAGGTCGCTTCGCAAATCGCGGTAGCGCGTGCCCGATAGATTCTGCCCGCCCGACAGATTCAACCCGATGCGCCCACCGCCGAACCCATAGGACAATCCACCGTTGAGGTACAAATTGCGGTGAGCAGGCATATCCAGGTACAGATGCGTGCTGGCGTTCTGGCTCAACCACTGGGCGTGGCTCCAGCGCAGTCCCCAGTCTCCGCGTATCAGGCTGGTGAGCGCAAACGTGCCCTCCATCACCCCCGGTCGGCTGTAGAGATGCTCCAGGTCCAGCGACCAGCCTGGACGCACCGCATACACGGCACGCCCCACGCGCTGGGCATGGCGCAACCGTAACGCCCCCACCGACTGCGGCGAAACCACATAGTAAAAAGGCAGGTCAATGGTCAACCCACCCGAATTAACGCCCACAATCTGCTGCCCCAGCGCCTCCCCTGTTCGGAACGAGAGGTCGTACATCGGCACAGACAGCAGTTTCTGCCCGGCAACATACATCTTCACGTGACGAAACTGGATGCGCTCACCCGGCAACAGCACCGCGCTGTCGGCGACAAACAGCAGCTCGCTGGTGGAGAGGTCGGTGTAGGTGTAGGCGTCGGGTCGGCTGTAGGTTACCGGCTCCTGTTCCCAAAGGGGCGACTTGAAGGTAACCTCGCGTATCTGCCCGTCCTCGACGAGCACCGCCTGTCCCTCGTCTCTGCGCGGATAGTAGCGCAGCTTCTGGGCGACAATGCTTCGCTTGCCTCGCGTGAGCACCGCCTCCTCTGCAATCAGCAGGTCCTCGTCGAGGCGATACTGATAACTGCGTGCCTGCAGGCGCAGATTACCGACCACTACCTCCGCTTTCTGTTCGGAAGATATCGCCTCCACACAGCGCCAGTCCGCACTGTAGGCAAGATACTGCGGAGAGGTGAACAGATAGGTATTCACCCGCTGACGGAGCATTTCGGGGTCATCGGTGAAGGTGACGCGGGTCTCCTCGAAAGCGGACGCGCCCGGTATCGTGACGGTAACGGTCGCGACGCCGGGCAGGGTCGCACTGGTCAACTGGGTTCGGGCGATGCCCGCGCTGGTGCTGACTACCGTATCACGCAGAACCCCCAGCGTGGTGTTGAACTGCACCTGCGTGCCGTCCGGCACGAGGTTGCCGCGGTCATCACGCACTTCAGCGCTGACGAGAGCTACCGATTTGCCATCTGAAAGCAGGATGGAGGGAGAAACCGAAAGTTTGATGCTATAAAGCGGCGCCGCGCTCAACGCAACGCCGCTCAACCAGACAAGAAGCAATACGAGGACACCCGTGCGCCACTTCACGCACATTCGCCTCTCTTACTGCGGAGGTGGAGGAGGAGTATCCAGTCCGGCGCCGCCACCCCGTGCACCCGATGCCAGTGCCGCAATCAAGCCCAGTCCCAGCACAATCCATCCGACATTGGACTTGCGCTTGACCTCGGTCTTCTTCACCGGCACCGCGCTCGGCTGAACCACGCTAACCTCTCCAATCGCCAGCTCCTGCAAAGCACGGTTTACCACGTCGGAAACCGCTTTGGCGTTTACTTCGTCCTGGGTGCTGGTAGCCGTTCCTGTTGCCTCGCCGGAGATAGCCACCGTCTTGAGAGCGCGTCCGCTCTTGACGTCTATCCACTGCACCGACACCGACAGAGAGGCTTTGTGTGCGCCGGCATCGTAGCTGTAATCTTCGATGACGCCAGCCAGCGCATACTGCGTGCCGATTTCACGCGCTACCCGCACCGACAGGTCCACATCTTCAAAAGGCGGTGTGATGTCTGGCACGCGCAAGCGCCCCTCTTCCACCGCTCGCTGTATCGGTGCGCTGTTTGCGCTGAACTGCACCACGTCAAACCTGCCCGTACCTCGGAGGCTTGCCGTCACCGCGCGGGTCAGGCTCGTGCCAATGCCTGCCGGCACTGCTGCCTCAATCTGCTGAGAGGGCGCGAAAGGCAGAACCAGTACCGTCGGGGGCAGAGGCTTGCCCTGCCCAGCCACCGCCACGGCGGGGCTAAACAGAATCGGCGACAGCATCGCGCAAACCACTGCTCGCGCCGTCCACATCCGCACGGATGCCCGTCGGAAAGGATTCATTGCTTCGTAAACCTCCTCATCGTGCTCTCAGAATACTTGCAAGGGGGCTTCCCGCTACCGGGAAGCCCCTCCCCGATTTACCTCGTCAGGACAATCGGCTGAACCACGCTGGCGGTCTGTCCATCTTCCGTCGTGGCGGTTATCTTCACCATGTAAGCACCTGCCGGAACCGCCACGCCCGCGCTGTTCCGACCGTCCCACGTGATGCTATTCACGCCGCGCCCAGCCGCCTGTCCAGCCTGCAGAGCGCGTATCGGCTTACCGCTCGCATCGGTAATCTGCACCGCCACCGACGCTTCGGTGTTGAGCGTGTAGGCGATTTGCACCCGGCTGGCGCCTGCCGCACGGGTCTGCGCCACACGCACATTGCTGATGACGGCGGTCGTGTGCATGCGAGGCTGGACGATTATCTGGAACCGGCGAGTGCCGCCGTTCGCACCGCTGTTATAGGTGTAGGACGGTAGCGAGGTCAGCACGCGCCGCACGTTGGCATCCAGATCCACCAGCACCATCTCGTACTTGCGGCTGATCTTCGCCACGTTGGGCCACGAGAGGGTCACTGGCGTGTTCGGCATGTCGGTCAGCACCTCGAAGGTGTACACCTGCTTCGCGCCGCCGCTGCGTCGCACGTCCACTGCCAGCGGTGCGTCGCTCTCCGGCGAGCGCAACTGCACGTGCACGTAGCCCTCCAGCGGTGCAGGCTTCTCGATCTGCAGGCTGTCGCCCGCCACGCCGATGTAGTTGCTGGAGTCCACGCTATCACCTGCGCGAGCCACCAGCTGCACCATCCAGTCATTCTCGCTCATCGCTGCCGAGCGGGTAATCTGCGTGCCGCCGGCGGAACGACTTCCGGGCGGATTGAGTATCAGCTCGGCATCCACCAGAGCGCGGATCCAGTATCCAACGAACGGCTGGAGGTTCTCGCCTGCGCTCACCAGCTTGTAGGCGCGGTCTACCGGGTCATAGCGCCATGCGTAATCGCGCACCAGACCTCTCCGCGCTGCCTCAGCCAGCGTCATCACCTGACCGGCTACGCGCACCTGCGCCGCGCCCAGCAGGGTCGGCTGGAGATACACCGAGCCTATCATGTTCCATCCCTGCACCAGCTGGATGGAGAACGGCTGGGTCTGGTCCGCCAGCGTACCCACCGGCGATACCGTGCGCGCGGTCGTAGTGCGCACCCAGTAACCCGCACCCGCCTGAGCCACCACGTTGCCGCCACTCACGTAGCGGTTCGCCAGCGGCGACCAGCGGATGAGGTTGATGGTGGTCGTATCAAACCCGAACAGGAAGTCGGGGTCGCTGGACGGAGGCACCAGCGGGATAGAAATCATGCTGATGCCCGGCTGGATGGTGAAGGTTGCACCCTGCACCTGTATCGTGACCGGCGTGCTGTTCACGCCATCGTACTCGTCATTGCCTGCCCACGAGGCGAAGGCGGACCACGTACCAGTAACTCTCGGCGTGAACTGCACCGAGAACGAGCCGTCCGAAGCGGTGTTCACGGTCTTGATCTCGCCGGTGCCTACGGGTGGCGAAATCGTCACCTGCACGACGGCGTTCACCGTTGCGCTTCCAGACAGGGTGAGCTGTCCGGTCAGCGTGACCGGCTGTCCCAGAACGGCGGTGCCGGTTGGCGCGTTGAGCGTGATGCTCGCCCTGTTGACGGTAGGACCGGTCTGTGTGGTAGTGCCCGGACCGACCGCTGCATCGAACTGGTCCTGTGCGCGGAAGGAGAAGGTGTGCGTGCCTTCTGCCAGCCGTCGCTTGAACTGGTAGGTTACGCCCGCCACATAGTTCGTGCTGGTGCCGACCCTGGTCATGGCGTACCAGGTGCCGTCGATATTGATTTGCACCTCGCCGCCCGGAGTGCCGGTGAACGCCCTCGGCGCATCGTTATCCGCGTCCATGTATGTCACTTCATACACGAACTCGGTGCTGAGTTTGCCAGAGGTCGGCGTCACGCGCGGGTTGACCAGCTGCGGCGGGTTGTTCACCTGCGGACCGGTGCCGGTCAGCGGGTCGGCGTTCTCGTAACCGTCGTTCGCCTCGAACCGGAAGCCATAGTTGCCCGGAGCGAGGTTCGAATTCGCCGGCACATCCGCTGTGAAGATGACACCGTTCACGTAGTCGGTTCCCGCTCCGGTCATATCCAGCGTGGTCTCGGTGTTATCGGGCTGAATAATCGCCACCCGCACGAAGGTCGGTGCGTCGCCGTCCGCATCCTTGTAGGTCACCGAGTAGCGGAACGCCGCCCTTCCCGACTCGCGCACCGGAACCACCGAGCCGTTGCTGAGAACGGGCTTATCGTTCGTCACGGTTGGTCCGTCGCCCAACAGCGGGTCGGCGTCCACCGTGCCATCATTCGCCTCAAATCGGAACTGGTAGTTGCCGAGCAGGAGGCGCGAGTTTGCCGGAATGGTTCCGGTGAAGGTCACGCCCTGCGTGTAATCACCCGAACCGGTCAGGTTCAGTACCTGCTCGGTGCTATCCGGCTTCAGGATGCGCACCCGCACATAGGCAGGGGCATCGCCGTCGCCATCGGTATATTTCACGCTGTAGGTAAACGCCGCGTTGTGCGAGCCAGTCGCAGGCGTTACCGTGCCGTTGCTCAGAATTGGCTTCAGGTTGAGCACCTCAAAGGCGCCGTTCACCTCGGCGGCGTCCTCCGCAAACGGGTCAGCATCCTGCGCCGCGATGCGATAGGTGTGGTTGCCAATCGCCAGCGGAGCAGGCGTCTGGTAGCGGTAGATAACACCCGCACGGTAGTTCGTGCCGCCCGTGGAGATCATGTTCACGCCCGTCGTGTCGTCATCAATGAACAGCTTCACGAACTTGGGCGCATCGTTATCCGCATCCTGATAGGTGACCACAAAGATGGGGCGAGCAACCTTAGAGACCTGCGTGGTTGCCGTGCTACCATCCGTCGTCACCTTGTTGCTCGACAGCACAGGCTTGTGGTTCACCGCCACGTTCTGCACAGAGGTCGAGAACGCGCCGTTCTGGAAGCGGAACTGGAATCTGTGCTGTCCGGGCGTCATCGGCGCTGCAGGTGCATTCAGCGACAGGCTGTATGTCACGCCGTTGCGGAAGTCTGTTGGTGTCGGGCTGGCAGGAATGGTCTCGTTCAGGATGTACGGCGTTCCATCCACCAGCACCTCGATATTGCCCACCGGCGGCGTGCCGCTGGGGTTGGTGAAGGTTATCTGGAACGCATACACGGCATCACTGCGCCCGCGCGGTTCGCTGTTGCCCGCCGGCGTGATGGTGATGCGCGGATTAGAGAGCTTGTTGAAGTCGTTCACGTTGGGTCCGCTGAACTCGCCCGTCGTCGGCAGGCGAACCGTGTTGCCGCCATCCGATGCCACAAAGTGGTACTGATGCACAGCAGGCTCGGCTCCCAACGTGGTCGCGTACTCAAAGACCGCACCGTTGACGTAATCGGGCGTGCCGTTGGGCACCATATCGTACTCGGTGCCGTCAATCCACACCCGGATGAAGCCTCCGTTCGCGGACACAGGCGCCTGACCTTCCACATCCTTGTAGATAACTCGGAAGGTGTACAGGGTACCCTGGTCGCCGCTGGTGGGGGTCACGGTTCCACCTGCAGGCTCCTCCAGCACCGGCGCAGTGTTTGCGACCACATTCGGACCCGCCTGCCAGTCGGTAGTAACCACTACCGTGCCATCCGAGCTGGTGAAGCGGAACTCCGTCTGTCCAACAGGCAGTTTGATGCCCGTTACCTGATACACCACACCATCGGAGTACAGCGTGCCGCTGCCGGGTGCGATGCTCAGGTCGCGCTCGAACACACTGCCCGGGTCGGCGGTATTGCGATACTGCACCTTGATGAAGGTCGGCGCGTCGTTGTTCTTGTCCACATACTTCGTTCGGAAGGTGAACGATGTTGCCGTGTTCTGGAAAGTATCCGACGCCAGGTAGTCACCACCGACATCCGCCGGGTCGGGCGCCCAGTTAACATCCGTGCCGACTGCGGTAGCAGGCTTGACCAGATACGGCTGTTTGTTCTCCACCACAATCGGTCCGGCGATAGTATTCTCTACCACCACTTTGTTGGCATCGTCGTTCGGGTCGGTGGTGGCGTTGGCGGGCAAGAGAGTGGTCTCGCCCTCCAGCAGAGTGTTGGGGTCGTATGGGTCGCCCCAGTTGTCCACGAACTCAAAGTAGTAGTGCCTGGTGCCTGGCTGAAGCACGATGCTCGGGTCGGAGGAGGTGTCGAATTTGTATACCACCCCTTCCGAGTACTGCACCGTATCCGGGCTCTCGCGCACCATATTCACGGTGACCCATGTTCCGCGCGGTGCGGGGTCATCACGCAGCTGCAGATGCAGGCGTGCGCGCACGGGGCGCTGATTGTTCGGGTCGGTGTACTTCACCCGGAAAACGAAGTTCGTGCCCTGTTTGCCCGTTGCCGGGGTCACCGAGTAGTCCGAGAGCACCGCCTTGGTGTTCACGAAGGGTCCCATGAAGAAGTTTCGTCCCTTCGTATGGATACCCCCAGCGGGCAGAACCGGGTCATCCAGCGGACGCACCGGGAAGCGCACCGTGCGGGTGCCGTCGTTCGCCTCAAAGTAATAGGTGTGCGGTCCGCGAGGCAGGCGAGTGCGAGCCACATACACACCCGGGTTGGTCTGCGCCGGGTTTTCGGGCTGCATGGTGAGCTGTATCGGATAGCTCTCGCCTGTGTAGTCGTTGCTGATAAAGACCTTGATGTATGCCGGGTCTCTGTCGCCCTGATAGCCGATGCGGAACTCGAACACCGTGTCTTCCGTGCCCATCGCCACCGGGAAGGACTGCGTGCCCGGAGCGGTGGGACCGGGCTGCGGATGGAACGGTCCGTTGGGCAGTTGCTGATCAGGGTTCCAGAAGACCGTCGTATCGCCGGCGGCTTTACGCACCGTGCCCAGATGCAGGAAGTTCGGCTGGAACATGGAACGGAAGCCGTTGAGCACGGGCGTGATGACCGGATGCTGTGCCGAGTTCAGCGGGTAACCCGGATCCTGGAAAGGATTGCCCGGAGCAAACACGGCTGGCTGGCTGATTTCGGTGGGGAAGTGGTCTACTCCCGCCCGGAAATCGTAACCATGCGCGCCGTACGCCCCCACCCTGAAGGCATTATCCGTGGGGCGTCCATATTTGTAAGGCAAGCCGTAGCGTGTATCTCCCGACTGGCTCTCGTAGTGGGTAGGTTCCCACACGTACTCGTATACTACACCGTTCTGGAAGTCCTGGGGTGTCAGGCTTCCCAGCGGGATGGGGTTGCCTCCCGAGTCCAGTTTATAAACAGGCACCATCCAGTGGGGCTCACCGTCGATATAGAGGTACACTCCACCAAAGTCATTGTTTTCCACCTTTCCCGTGCCCCACACCGGGGTAGCATGAGGCACAGCGGTAAAGGGTGGTGGTGGCATAAAAGTATCCGAGACAAATCCATAGGTGAAGCTCCCGGTGGTACCATCCATGTTAAACGACTCATAAATCGGCTGCGGCGGGATGCCGTACGGATGCCGGTAGAGCACGCGGAAGCGATAACGAGTGGAGCTGGAACCATCATCCGGCGCCAGCGTGTCCAGCGGGTCGGGGCGGAGCGGGTCTCTCTGCAGAGGGTCAGATGCCGAAAGCACCTCGTCGTCGAACAGCGTCTTGACCCGCCACAGGTTCGCGCGCGAAAGCACGTCTGTAATCTGCGGGACGACAATCAGCGTAGCAGGGTCAAATGCTGCCGTGGCGGGGTTCTGGGGCTGGTCTGTCTGCCACTGTACCAGCACCCCCAGGTTAAATGTACCTACCCCAATATCGGCGCCCCTTATCGCAGCGCGATAGACACCACCGCCGACAGGCGCAAGCCGTAATGCCGGCACCCCATTGATGGTCAAGAACACGCCCAGGATGACTTCGTTATCCGCACCCGGCGTCACCGTGGCTTGAAACACAAACCATGTGGCTACTGAGCCATCAGCGGTTGCCCCCTGCTGGAGCACACGGTGCGGACGGACCGAAGTGCCGCTGACGCTTGGGGCAGCAAAGCTCCCTACCGCCCATGTCAGCATCCACAGGCTGGCGAAACACAATACGAGCCATTTCCACCCGTTTCGCATGGTCCTTTTCTCTCCTTCGAACATTTCTTTTCGCCAATCCTCCCTCGCTTACCGCGTTATCACTACCGGTTGAACAGCGCGTGCAGTCTGCCCATCCTCCGCCGTGGCGGTTACTTCCACCAGATAGGTTCCTGCGGGCACTGCGATGCCTGCACTGTCGCGCCCGTTCCACGTCAGGTTTGTTACGCCACGTGAGACAGATTCTCCTGCTTGCAGGGTCTGAATCACCTTTCCTGTGGCGCCCAGAATACGCACCTTTGTGCTCGCGCTGTCGCTGAGGGCGTAGCTGATATCCACCGCCCCACCGCGCGTGCGAGCCACACGCAACGAGGTGATACGCAACCCTGCCGCACCACGAGGCTCTGCCACTATCTGGAACCGCCGACTGCCCGAAGCCCCAACCGTGAAGGTGTAGGAGGACGTGCTGCGCAGGTCACGTGTGACTTTCGCTTCGGTGTCCACCAGCTTCAGGCGCACGGTTGAAGGCACACTCTGAAGCCCGTTCCAGCGCAGAACTACCGGGCTATCCGGTTTCGGCGCGGTAACCACCATCTCCCACACCTGTCGGCGATTGCCGTCGGCGCGAATGTCCTGAGCCAGCGCGTTCTGCCCGTCCGGCGCAATCAACAGCGTGCGCACGCTCTCCTCTACAGGAGCAGGCGGCTTGGGCATATCATACATGTCGATTCCATCCGCCGCGCGTGACGCCGCTCCGATAATGGCGGTCGCGTCCATCCTGTCCTCGCTCTGTGCCGAGAACTGCACCTGCCAGCGCACAGGAGCGGTGCTCAATCGGGACGGGAAGACGATAGTCGCGCCCGGCGCAACCACGTTCGGGAAGATAATCTCCAAGTTGCGGCTGTCCACGTATATCCAGTAGCCCAGTCCCGGCATCATCGGGGCAGAGGGATCGCTGTACAGCGAGATGACCCTGTAACCCGCCGGCGGGGTGGTATCGTAGTAGAACAGCACACTGCGCACCAGCCCGCGCTGAACCGCTTCCGCGAACGTGATGGCGAAGCCCTGAGTGGTATCGATGAAGCGAATCAGCCCGATGGGCACGGGATAGGGATACGGGTTGCCAATCTGCACCCACCCCTGCGGCAGTGGCAGACGCAGGGTGCCGCCGAAGGCATCGCCTGCAACCTTCGCGCCGTTCAGGTTCAGCGTCTGATTCGCGTTGACGCGCAGCCAGTAACCCTCGCCCGGTCGGATACTGTTCACCAGCGTGTAGCGCCGCATGGTGGTATCCCACCGCAGGAGGGTGAACTCGCCCTGTTCCAGCCCCAGTATCGCCGCAGGGTCGGTGTTATCAAAGGCGAAGGGCAGGCTCACCATCTGGAAACCTGTTTTCAGGTCTACCTTCGCCGTCATCGGCACGATGAGCGAGCGAGAAACGCTCTTCGACAAACTGCCCGGCGACACCGTAGAGTACACGCGATAGGTCAGCTCCCCTACCCGTTCGCCGGTTGGCTTGACGCGCCAGCTGACCGTCGCCACCTCGCCCGGCAGGATGCTGGGGATGGTCTTGGTGATGCTCTCACCGTCCGCCAGCGCCAGCCCTCTGGGGAGCGAGATAGCCAGGCTGACGTCTTCAAACGTAACGTTCTGCAGGGAGTTCAGCGACAGGTAGTTGGTTACCGACGCGCTGATAGTGAACTCTTCGGGTGCCAGCTGATTGGTCGCCGAAGCGTCGAGCCCCACCACACCGGGCGACTCCGTATCCAGCGCGTACCGCCCGGAGGGGTCGTTCGTGCTGGTCGCAAGCCCAATCATGGTCACGATGGTTTGCGACTTGCCCGGCGCGAGGGAGCGCGGGTTCCAGTAGCTGGCGATAGCGTGGTCGGTTACCTGCGCCTCGGGCAGAGAGGTGAAATCCCACAGATTTGCCGAAAGGCGCGAGAACTGGCTGATGACTACCCTGTCGGGAGTGGTCAGGTCTTTTTGCTTGAACAGCCAGCGCAGGATAGGTGCGTTCATGGTACGGCGAGGCGCCGCATCCACATAAGACGGAACCTGTCCGCCCTGCAGGTCTAAATCGTTCTGAACGGGGAAGTAACCGGGCACCAGGACATAATCCGGGGTGGTCACGTTGAAGCCGCTGCCCACCTCCTCGTCGATCAGGAAGCGCAGTCCGACCTGAGCGGTCTCCGTACCCTCGTTGGTAATGGTCCATGTGATGCGGGCATAGGCGCCGACCAGTTCGATAACCTGGTCCACACGGATGCCAGTATCAGTGTGGCGCCAGCGTCCCACAATCATATAGCGCCCGCTGCGGTCGGCAAACGGCTCAATGCCATCCACCCATTCGCCGTCGTCGCTACCCCAGATCAGGTCATTCGTTTCCTCGGCGGTCACGATGCGAACCGTTACCACGCCGAAGTTTCCGCAGGGATAGGGGTAGGTGAAAATCAACGGCTTGTTATCGTCATCGGTGGTGAAGCGTGCTCCCTGTACCGTACCCAGTGTGATCCGACCGATGGCGTCGTAGTTCGTGCCACCGATTCCCACCTGTCCATCCAGACCAACTCCTGTGGACAGGATGCCGTTATTCAGGTAAACGGCGCGGAAGTCATTGCTTGGCTGGGCGTACAGGGCAGCCGGCAGGGTGGCTACCAGCAGTCCCAGCGCAATCACGCAAGCTATCCACCGTCGCTTGCTTGAACCGACCATCCCGAAGGATTTCATCATCTGTCCTCCCTGTGTATCTTCCCCGTGTGTCATCTCTTTGCTCACTTACACCTTATCGGGTAATGACCACCGGCGTAATCATGCGGGCACGCTCGCCGTCGGCAGTGGTCGCCTCGATACGCACCAGATAGGTGCCCGCTGGCACTGCCACACCGTTGCTATCGCGCCCGTTCCACGTTGCACTGTTGACGCCCGCAGAGCGCGTGTTTTGCACTAGGCTGACGACCGGCTTGCCGGACGCACTGGTAATGGTAATTTGCACCTGCGCCGGGGCGGACAGCGCGTAGTCAATGGTATAGCCGCTGCCGCGTGTCGCCCGCACGCGCACTGACGTCACACGCAGGGCAGACCGCATCTCCGGCTCGGCAACAATGGTGAAACTGCGCGTGTTCACCCCGCCGGGCTGGTAAGTGTAGCTGCCCGTGGTGCGCATGGCTATCCGTCTGCCCGTCACTTCGTCCACCAGCGTCAGGCGCACGCGCGCCGGAATATCCAGCCCTTCCCATCGCAGGGTAACTGGTTCGTTCACCTGGTCGGTCTCCACCTGCAGTTGCCACGTCTGGCGCCTGTCACTGCGGCGAATGTCCTGGGCATAAGCGCCTGCTCGCGCTCCCCATTCGGCGTTCAGCACCTTCACGCTGACATACGGGCTGACAGACGGCGGTTTGGGCACGTCCTCGCGTCCATATCCATCGGTCGCCCTGCTGTTTACACCGATGATGGTGTTGCCGTCACGCACGTTGCCCGCTACCGCAGACAGACGCAGGAGCCATCCTTTTCCGCCAGAGAGCATGTTACTCGCTGGCACTGAGCGCCCACCTGTGGGCAACGGCATGACCACCAGCGTGCAATCCTGCAGAGCACGCACCCAGAAGCCTTCCCACTTGTACAGCACGCCTGCCGGAGCCGTCTGCCAGGTGTACACACCATCCTCGTAGCGGTACAGGTGAGGCAGGATAATCTCCTTGTCCGCCGCTTCCTGCAGGGACAGGCGCGCTCCGGTGGTGGTCTCCACCTCGCAGGCGACCCATGGCACGTTGTAGGCAAACGGGTTGCCAATCATGTTCCAGCCCGCCTTCAGCGGGATGCGATACGGCACGTCGGGCGCAGGCGTACCCTCCGTCAGCACCGGAGTATCGGCAGGCAGGTCGATGAAGTACGCCAGTCCCAGCGGAGCCATGGTGCTTCCGCCCTCAGGACCAACCTGCTCGGTGGTCTGGTCAAATGAGGCCGCGGGGTCTTTCAGCGCACCCCATGCGCTGTACTTCGCATAGCGACCCTGCGGCAGCCAGCGGAACATCTGGAAGCCCGACCCCAGTATGCTCTCAGCAGGCACAGAGCGTGTTGGCTGTGATGTTTGCGGCTGGAAGTACGGGATGGAGATAAGCGACCGTCCCGCCCTTAACACGCGCGGAGAGATTTGGAACGTAATCTCGTCGCTACTGGTGATGGTTGGGTCGATAGCGTTTCGCGCGGTCACCTTCACTGTATGCGTGCCCGGAGCCAGCCGGCGAGAGAGCTTGATTGTTGCCACGACACCGTCCGGCGACAGAACGTAGTTATCGGCGATCTCCGTGGAGGTAACCGCCTGCCCATCGATGGTAATGCTCACCAGCGCGGGCGTAGTGTTCGTCACGCTGAAGACGAGCGTGGGTTTGAGCGTTTCCACCACTTCAGCAGGCGCAGGAGTAACCACCGACGCCGAAGTCGCCACACGCCGGATGGCATTGTATACATCAATGATACCGTAGCCGAACTCGGGGTTCGGCACCGAGCGACCATCCGCCGCCGCCGTGTCCTGCAGAAGTTTTTTCACATCGCCCGGTTTCACGCCCTGGGACAGCAGAATGGCAACCGCACCGGACACATGCGGGGCGGACATCGAAGTGCCCATTGCATAGCCATAGTTTCCGCCCGGAAGCGTGCTCAGGATGTCGTCGGTTTCGATGCCGGTTACCATGCTGTTCCCACCCGGCGCGGCGACGGTAGTATAAGGTCGCGCCTGAGAGTAGGCAGCGTGCTCGCGCCGGGGACCAACAGCCGCCACCGCCAGGAAGTAGTCACTGATAGAGGCAATGTGGGCAGGATAGACGGGAAAGTTACCCTCTACGAACCAGTTACCAGCCGCAGCCACAAATACAATACCCTGCTGAGTGGCATTGAGGATCAGCTGGGTCAAGGGATCGGTCATGTCTGGGATGTCGCTGGCAGCGGGGCCGCCCAAACTCATGTTGACCACATTTGATTTCTGATCGATACAATATTGCACCGCACGTATCAGCGCATCTTGCGGGAACGTGCCTATGCCGCTGTTAGGTGAAGCTTTCACCGGCAATATCTTCACACCTGTCCACGTGATCCCTGCGACACCGATACCGTTATCGGTGGTCGCTCCAATAATACCTGCGACATGTGTACCGTGCCCAGCCACCACGTCATTGCCGGGAGGTGTTACATCATCATCCTGATCCGCGGTGTCACGACCAGGCAATAGACGGTCCTTGAGGTCGGGATGATTCATGTCAGCGCCGGTATCAATCACCGCGACAATGACACCTGTTTTGCCCTTCTGAAACGCCCATGCGCGCGGCATGTTTATCATTTCCAGTCCCCACTGCTCACCATAGCGGGGGTCGTTCGGACGCACCTCGCGCTGGAGGAGGTAGTACACCTTATTCGGTCCCACATAGGCGAACAGCCCACTGTCTTTCAGCTTTTGCACCGTTTCCAGCGTTTGAGCATCGGTCACTGCACCCTCTCTGGCGCCCTTCATGATGAGGTGGTAGACACCCGGCACGCCCAGATAGTCCACGGTCAGGTTCATCTGCTGAGCCAGACTCTGGAGCTGTTCCACGCTGGTGCCCGGATTCAGCGACACAATCAGCTCACCTGCCACGAACTGGCGCGACGCTGGTTCGGACACAGCGCTGATGCTAAACCCAATCAGTAGAACAAACGTTGCCAGAATGCAGAACATGCGCGCGCGCATTTTTCCTGAACACCTCCGACGTATCGGTCGTCTTTTCTCTTCCATGACATACTCTCTCGGCGCCCCCTCTGTGCAGAGGGGGCGCCTGCTGAACACCACTATGGAGCTGGGGGAGGCTCCACAACGGGTGTGAACGAGAAGCCCTCGCTCCAGATGTAGCGATACTGCCCTCGGTTGTCGCCGGGCCATGGAGCGGGTCCGGGCTGGTCGTTGATGTTGCGTGCACCCGCTCGCCAATAGAGGCGCTGAGCGCCGGCGAACCGGGTTCGCAGGTCAACGTTGCGAATCGTCACCGTCGCCCCGGCTGGCAGCATCACTTCCTCCGTGTAGAACGAGAGCGCCTTGTTCTGGAAGGTGGGGTCGGTAGAGACCTCCACGCGGTAAGCCTGTGCACCCGGCACCGTCTGAAACTCAAAGCTTACCGACGCGAGGTTAACATCCTCACTGCCGTTTGCCGGGCTGAGCAGAACAGGCTGGGTCAATGGCGTTGCCAGACCCGTCCACGACTTATCGCTCTCGCGGTAGGTAACATCTTGCTGCTGCTGACCCTGCTGACCTCCACCGGTCTGCCCAGTGAACGGCGATACGAACCGGTAGATGAGCGTCACTGCATAGCGGTACGACTGTCCGGCAGTAACACCCGGTACATCCTCTTCGTCCGTCAGGTCAGGCGTATCCACTTCCTGCCCGGGTGGAATGTCCACATAGCTGACCGTGCGGGCGGTCTGGGTATCTACCACCGAGGTCTCGTTTGAGCGAGCGGTCAGCACAGGCACGCGCGGACGGGTGGGGTCTGCCGGTTCGCGGTAGATATGGTACAGCACCCTGTCGTTGTTCGCCTGTGCAAACACGCTCGGCTTCCACGAGATTTTGACCGCCGGTCCGGTGGCATCGATAATGGCTTCCGCCTTCGGTCCTTCCACGCCCGCGTTGCCGCCTTTGCCGATTTGCAGGGCCCCGAAGATAATACCCGCCACCACCAGCAGTTTGCCGATGTTGCTCAGTCCCGCGGATTTGGGCTTGGCGCGAGGCTCAGAAATTTTCACTTTGCCTCTGTCAACCTGGATGACGGGTGGCTTGAAGACGGCGCGAGCCTTGTCCTCAGGCTGGATGCCCAGTGTACTGGTGAGCACCTGTGCTACAGAGTCGCTGGTGCTGGCACGTTTTACCCGGATGCGCCCAACCACCTCTTTGCCGCGCAGAACAATCATCTCCATGCCCTCTTTCAGTCCACTGCGCGTGCCGCGGTTGAGCAGCACCTCATCGGTACCCAGCGTGTTCAGTACGGTGGCTTCAGGGATGGTGTAGGAGGCAATCGTGGTCGCCGCCTGCAGCGCGGCGTTGTTTATCGCTTCCCGGATGAGCTGATCGTCATCTCCAACATAGCCCACTCGCGGGTTGCTTTTTCCGGGCACAGCGGCGCCGTTGACATCCTCACCCGATGCCACATCGGTCACACGCACCAGGATGGTCACGACGGCCGTCCTCGGGGAACCCTCTACCTTCACATCCACCACTTCGCCCGAGACGATCGAGTCCACCGCCAGCGTTTTGCCCAGTTTCATCACTCCGAGGCGGTCCAGTGGTGGCTCTAAAGAGAGTTCCTGTAACGCGCTCTGTACCTGGGTGCGTGGAAGCACATTGAACCCTGCGCGTGAAAGTTCCAGCGCTACCGCGTCTGTAGCGGCACGGCTCAGCAGTGCCTGCTGTAACCCGGGTCGCACGGTGAAGTCTACCACTGCCACCGTGCCTCGCGCCGCCTGCTGGGCAGCGGCAGGCACCGGCGCTAGCGACGCTAACCATGGCACGTTTATCGCCACAATCAGCATCCAGCTTAACGCGCGAGCAATTAACCCTTTCCGGAAGCGTCTCACCTTTATCGATTCCCCCTGTTCGTTCGTTTCATTTCGTAAGATACCTGTATTGGTTATCGGGTGAGCACGATGGGCACCACGCTTCGAGCCATCTGTCCATCACTGCTCACCGCGCGTATCTCCACCGTGTAAGCACCTGCGGGCAGAGACACGCCATTGCGGTCGCGCCCATCCCAGGTGACAGTATTGATACCCGCCGCACGGGTAGCCTGAACCAGCAGTTCGCGAACCGCCTGTCCGTTGCGAAGCACCACCACACTCACCGCCGCATCGTTGTTCAGCGTGAAGGAGATGGTGCGTCCGCTACCGCGGCTCAGCACGCTCACGTTGCTGATGCGCAGGCTGGTGCGCTGCTCATTCGCCACTTCGATGCGGAAGGAACGGGTGCTTGCGCCCTCGCCGCTGCGGAAGGTGTATGCCGACAGCGTGCGCAGGGATCGTCGCTGACCGGTCGCCTCGTCCACCAGATACAGGTTCAGTCCGCGAGGCACACGCGCCACGTTCGGGAAGCGCAGGGTCACATCGGTGTTCGCGATGTTGGTGCTCACCGTGAACCGCCACACCTGACCCACCGCTCGCGAGCGCACGTCCACCGCATACCGACCGGCGTACTCGCCCCACTCGGGATGCTCGAACGCCACCTGCACCGTAGGCTGACCCTCAAACACCGGCGGACGCTCGATGTCAAACAGGGCATCGAACCCGTCGGAAGCGCGGCTTGCCACGCCGAAGTAGTTGCTGGCATCCATTACGCTGCCGGCGTTCGCCACAATCTGCACCAGCCAGCCGTCGGTCTGTACCGGCTCTGCCGAACGGGTCAGCGCACTGCGGCTGCGCCCGGCGGGGTCAATCAACAGGGTCACCGCACGGTTCGCACGCACCCAGTAACCCATCCACGGCTGGAGCTCGGTAGCGAGCACATACTGCCCACTGACGTACGTCCACAGACCGTTGCGCACCGCGCCCGTGCTGATAGCCTCCTGCAGGCTCTTCTCGACGCCACCGTCGCGCACCCGCATATCCAGCCAGCGCAACGGGAAGTTGAACGGCGTACCGATCAGGTTCCAGCCCGGTGCCAGCGTAATCTCGAACGGGACGTTCGTATCCGCCGATGCGCCCTCCTGCGTAATCACCAGCGGTCTCGGCGTGTTCAGGAAGAAGGCGCGTCCCAGACGCACCCGGTCGGCGGGCACATTCGGATAGGTGGTGTACCGCCCCAGCGACCACGCGAACAGCTTGAAGTTCGGGCGGTCAGCCACCGGCACGTTCAGCACATCCGCCGGGTCCTGAGTCGGATAGTCAAACGGCACCGAGATCAGGCTCAGCCCTGCCTGGAAGGTATGCAGTGGCTTGAGCACAAAGTTCACGCCGGTGGTTTCCACACCCGACTGCACGGTGATGGTGCGCGATTCGGGCTGCGGGGTGAAACCGCTCTTGCGCACGCGCACGGTGTAATCTCCGGCATCTACCCCGGTGATGCGCCAGTTGAATGTGTAGCCGCCCTCGGTCTGTGCGGGTCCGGTGGTGGTGCGGTAGGTCTTGTTGCTGGAGACCACCTCCACCTCCACGCCCTCTTCAGGCTGGTTGTCGCCCTGGCGGGTGACCAGACCGGACACGCTACCCGGCGGCACCGGATCCAGCTGGAAGTCCACCGTGATGGTCTGCTGAGATACCACCGTGATGCTCTTGGTCTGCGGCGAGAAGCCCGCTGCCGAAGCGGTCGCCTGATAGTTGCCGCCGTCCACACCGGTGATGGTGTAGTAGCCGTTCTCGTCGGTCGTCGCCTGGGCAACGGTGGTGGTGCCTGACTTAATGACCACCAGTGCACCCGCAATCCCCTCGCCCGTGTCCGAGCGGGTCACGCGACCTGCCACATCGCCCGGAGCCGGCTTCAGCCGGAAGTCCTGAGTAACCTCTTGACTGGGCGCTACGCTGATGCGCACCGGTTGCGGCGGCTGGTCAGGCGAGAACCCTGCCTTGGTTGCGGTCACGTCGTAGCCACCGCCATCCTCCACGCGGCTGGTAGGTAGTCGCGGAATGACGTAGTTGCCTTGAGCGTCGGATACGGCGGTGAACTGCTGTCCGGTAATCACTTCGGTAGCGGTCACCAGCGCGCCCTGGATGGGTGTGGTGCCGTCGGGACAGGTGACTTTGCCCCTCAGGATACCCGGCTCGGCTTTGGTGAGCATGAAGCTGGTTTGACCGAAGTCGCCACCATGCACGCCAGCGAGCGTAACCTTTTGTGCCGTGTATCCGGGGAAGGCTGCCACCACTTCATACACCGATGGATCGAGTCCGCCGATGTTGAAGGTTCCATCTGGGTTGGTGAACGCCGTACCTATTTGCGGACCAGTAGTACGCTCATTGCCGCCGCCGAAGATGGCACGGACCAGAGCCCCGGCTATAGGCGCACCACCATCCACGTCGCGCACCGTACCCACAATCGTTCCCGTGCGCATCCAGCAGATGACATTGTGCATCAGCTTGCCCCGGATATTTCGTCCGTAGGCGACGTTCTCCAGGGTATAGTAGTGGCGGTTCAACCCTTCCAGCCCGAAGCTTCCGTAGACCACCTTGCTACCGGTGCCGGCGTCAAACCAGTAGATGAGCCCCTGCGTACCGTCCTCAAAGCTGAGCTCCGTCCGCGCCGGCGCAATCGGATTGATACCGTCCACATAGCGCTGGTTGGGGCAACCATCGTTGAAGTACAGGTTGTTGATATCTGGGCCGGGCTGCAGGTGCCGCGGCGAGCTTCGCCATGGCGGGTCATACACCAGCCCGTTGCTGGTCAGCTCGTAGTAGGCGTGCTCGTTCCATGTGGTGTGCGCGAATGGATGGGCAAGGTCATCCGTGCCCGACAAATCGTTTCGGTTCAACGGGTCCAGGGAGGGGTGTTCATCGTTGAGATATTGCGCCTTCAGGATGGTGCTGTAGAAAGCGTTGCTCTGGGTGCCATTCAGGGTCAGCGCCCAGCCGATATCCTCACCGAAGATGAACAGGCGTCCTCCCTGTGCCACAAACTGCGTCAGGTCACGCTGGGTATTCAGGTCGGTAATCGTGCCGCTACCTGCCCATACATCCCCTGCGTACGGCGCCGCCCACACGATGCACCGGTCTGCTACCAGCACCGTTTGCGTGGCGCCGCGCGGATTGCTCGGGCTGGGCTGTTGTTCCCGACGAGGCAGGTAGGACATATAGACGGACTGCGGAATCGGTCCGCGACACAGGATACGCCAGATGTCGTAATTCTGGGAGTCGGTTATCAGCGAATCTGTCGACCAGAATGCCATGTTCGGCCAGCGGCTGCCGTTCGGCTGGCGTGTACCATAGGAGCCGACACCCAGCGTGTTCCAGGTATCCTGTACGGGCTTGGGCTCGGTATCCGTGTTGCTGGACAGATAGCTCCCGGTCCACGGCAGGTAGTTGAGGTCAATGTCGGTCAGCCACGATTCCGCCCCCCAGTAGGTGAAGAAGATGTTATCCAGCGCGAAGTTAACGCCGAAGCGCCCTTGGAAGAACTTCTGCCCCAGCGTGTAGTCAGAGACGAACAGCACCTTACTGGCGGCGATGAACGGCTTCGTGGAGAAGCCCCACACGTTATCGTAAATCTTCCAGTTGGACTGCTGGGTTGGGCGGAACGGGTTCACCGCCCGGTCGTAGATGATGATGTCCATGTACCAGTCGCTGGGGTTATCTGCCGGGGTTGTCCAGGTGTTGGTGTAGATTCCATCACCAGCGACCTCGCCTTCGGGTTCGTGTCCGCCCTGCGAAGCGGGTCCATCGTCGTAAAGCCGGAGCCAGTGGCTCTTGGGCGGGTGAGCTGCGCCACTGAACGCACTGAAATCATCATAGCCCGGCTCATACATCTGTGGTGGATAGCCGATGAACTGGCTGGTCACCATCGTTGGGCGACCGGGCATGGTATTGGAAAGGGCCACATAGGTGTTGGTGGCAGGGTCAATCGGCTGGCAATCGAACTCGACAGGCAGAAGAGTCAGAATGATCGACTGCCCTTCCGCCGTGGTCGGTCCGGCATTGAAGAAGATTTTATGCTCGATGCCCTGCGCGTCCTGGTAGCGGCTATCGGGGTCTTTAATCTGTGCGTACACGCCAGCGATACCGCTTTCCAGGTCGCGCGCCCTGGCGCGGATGCGCACCGTCGTGCCCGGCAGGGAGACGCGAGGAATAACCTGCACAATTTCGTTCTTGTCCACATCCGCCTTCAGCAGTTCGGGCGCGTTCACGTCCACCACCGAAGTGGAGAAGATGTCCCAGTTGCCTGTGCGGTTGCTCACATGCGCCAGTTTGATAGCGTTGGTGAATTGCGACCAGGTGGGCATCTCCTCATCGGTGGCGTAGGTGGCATCGCGGGCGTCGATGTGGTAGATTTGCGCCGTCGGCTCCACCGTTTGCAGCCCGCTCTGGTCAGGCGCAACAGTAGCATCCATGAAGTAGACATCAAAAGTGCTACCTACGGCGTCGGGCACGCCGTCATCGTTCGTATCCCTTCGGTTCGAGGCGAAAGCCAGCCACAGGATAGGACGGTTGGCGCCGGTGATAAATCGCGGCATTTCACGCAGGCTCCACGTCGCCTGCTTGTTACTGCTTGCCACGCCGTTTGCCGAGAAGTTCGTGACCCGCTTGATCACGGTGGTGGACGGATCGAGCGAGTAGGCGGTAGCCGTCCAGATGTCGGTGGAGGCTTTGGCGCTGGTGCCGGCCGCGTCGGCGCGGTCGGACGTGAAGGCAATCAGGCTGCCGTCTGGCGACCAAGCGGGATAGGTATCATTACAGTTACCCGTCGTCACCTGACGGATAACCCCGGTGTCCACGTTAATCACGAAGATATGGTAGAAGTTGCCGACCTTGCCCGCGAAGGCAATCTCCAGTCCACTGGGCGACCAGGTGGGCTGGCGCACTTCGGTAAACGGCAGGTCTGTGCGTTCACGAGTAAGGCTGAGCACCGCGCCGGTGGTGAGGTTGAGAACAAACAGGTGGTAAGGCGCTGCGGAGCTGGCGCGTGCCACATACGCCAGTCGGTTCAGGTTGAAGGACAGCGCAGGCTCGATCTGGTCACCCGCTTCGGTGGTAATCTGTCGGATGTCCGAGCCGTCGGGGCGCATCACGTAGATGTGATAGTTCTGCCCCACTGCGCCGCTGGTTGCGCTAACGCGGTTGGAGTAGAAGTAGATAAAACGGTCATCCCCAGACCAGATGGGACCCAGTTCATCCGCCGGAGATTTGGTCAGGTTAGTGGTTTGCTCTGGTGTTCCCCTGCCCTTCAGCATATCCCAGTCACGCTTGAGGTCCACAGGGGCACGGTCTGGAGAGCCAACAATGGGAAAACGTGGTATGCGGGGACGCTGTTGCGCCAGCGATAACGACTGGCTAAGGGTTATCGCAGCGACAATCGCCCACAGCAGTATGAACCGACGACCATCAGCGCCTCTCAATGCCATCCTTCCTCCTCACTTCTTGCGGTACTTGCCATCTCGTTGCTTATTCTTCGCTGTCTTGCTCAAAGTTCCTGCATGATTATAAAGTTCTTTTTCCGTGTCGTCAACAACCTTCAGGGTAGTTACGCCACTATTTCGCGTTTTCCTGCTGTAACTCCTGCCAGATGCGCCAGCTTTGCGCACGAGTTTGCGCCAGATCCTGTTGATTCCATACGACCCAGTCGGCAAAAATCCTTTTGGCGCGTGCAGGTATCTGCGCCCGGAGCCGACGGGTTGCCTCCTCCTCACTCAGTCCCGCTGCCACCAGACGAGCAATCTGGTTTGGCTCGTCCGCCTCTACCACCACCACTCTGTCAAAGGCGAGGTGCAGAGCACATTCCACGAGAAGAGGCACCTCCACCGCTATCAGCGCATCCGGCTCTCTGCGTCGGATGTTCTGTATCTCAAGGTACATTTCCTGCAAGATAAGGGGGTGGCTGACTCGATTCAGCCGTCGACGCAGGGCACTATCTGCAAAAACCGCCTCCCCCAGTCGCTTTCTGTCCAGTTCGCCGCTGGGTAGCAGGTATCCTTGCCCGAACTCCGCCACAATCGCCTGCCAAAGTGCATCCTGCGGTGCGCTCAACGTGCGGGCAATCTGGTCAAGGCTCAGACCGCGCGCACCCCATTCTACGAACCACCGCAATACCGTGCTTTTGCCTCCGGCGATTCCGCCGGTGATAGCGACCAGCATGATTATTCTGCCGACGCCTGTTCTTCTCCTGCAGTATTTGACGAAGGTTCGTTCTCTTCCGTTTCAAGCCCGAAGTCTCTGCCTACCACTTCGCCGATGGTAAAGCCTCGGGAGCTAGAACTACTGCTGTATCGCTCCATCAGCTGCTGGTGTTCCTGTTCCTCGCGCTGTTTCTGCAGACGACGTATGCTCAGCACCATACGGTGCTCGGTGGGGTTAATCTGCACGACCAGTGCCTCTACCTCCTGCCCCTCCTGCACCACTTCTGCCGCGTTGCGCACCCCCCGCGTGGAGAGCTCGGAAAGTGGAATGGTCGCCTCCAGGTCACCCGGCAGGTCCACAATTGCTCCAAAGGGAGCCAGCCGAGCCACCCGTCCGGTGACCACCTGCCCTACTTGATACTGCTTCTCCACATCCAGCCACGGGTCGGGAATCAGCTGTTTCATGCCCAGCGATACCTTCCGCGAGGCAGGGTCCACCCGCAGAACCTGCACACGCACCCGTTCGCCCTCGCGCAGCACGTCCGAAGGATGCCTGATGCGTTTCCACGACATCTCGCTGATGTGCAGTAGACCGTCTACCCCGCCGAGGTCGATGAACGCGCCATAGTCCACAATGCGGCGTACCTTGCCCTCCAGCACCTGCCCTTCCTGAATGCTGGCGAACGCCTGCGCGCGCTCCTGTTCGCGACGCTCCTCCTCCGCCTTGCGATTCGAAAGCACCACCCTCTTCTGCTTTCTGTCTACCTCCAGCACCTTCAGCGGGATCGTCTGCCCCACGTACTTCTCCAGCACGCTATCGGGAAGCGGAGTGCGGCTCAGCCCCACCTGCGAAGCGGGCACGAACCCACGCACGCCTACATCCACCATCAATCCGCCCTTGACTCGTTCGGTGACCGTGCCCTCAATCGTCTCGTTTTGCTGAAGGGCTTGCTCCAGGTGGTCCCAGGCGACCCGGCTGTCGGCAAGCTTCTTGGAGAGAACGACCTGCCCATCCTCGGTCTCAGGCTTGAGCACCACCACGTTTATCTCCTGCCCAACCTGCACCACCTCTTCCAGCGGTTGGTTCGGGCGACGAGTGATTTCGTCGGGGGGGATGATACCTTCCGACTTTGTGCCAATGTCCACCAGTACACCGCTTTCGTCCACGTGCACCACTATCCCGCGCACCATCTGCCCCTTCCGCACCGTGCGGGTAGCACGCTCGAGGTCCTCGGCGCTCATCTCCTGCATCGCCCGGGCGAACTCGTCCTCCGGGCTGGAGGCAGGCTCGGACGATGACGTTTCGGACGCTATCTCTTCTGTCGGCACCACAGAATCTTCTATCAGGTCTTCCGGCATAATGCGAATTACTCCCTTTGATTTCGTAGCGCACACGCGCGCTATAGGTTTTGCCACCGCCTGCGCGGTTTCCTGCTTTCAGGGCGCAAGTTTTTCCATTTCCGCCCAGTTATTGCCCACCTCCACGTCCACCTTTAAGGGCACGCGCAGGCTGGCTACCTGGGACATGCACTCGCGTACCAGGTTCGTGAGTGCAGGTATCTCGTCTGGCGGGGCGTCCAGCACCAGCTCGTCGTGCACCTGAAGCACCATTTTCGCCTTCCAGCCTTCCTGACGCAGACGCCTGTCCAGCTCCACCATCGCCAGTTTAATGATGTCGGCGGCGGTTCCCTGCAGGGGCGAGTTAATCGCGGCGCGCTCCGCCGCCTGTCGCACGTTGCGGTTGGCATGGTTGATTTCGGGCACGTAGCGGCGCCTGCCGTACAGGGTGGTGACGTAGCCGTGCTGTCGGGCGAAGTTCAGCGTTTCATCAATGTAGCGGCGCACGCCGGGTAGCTGACGGAAGTAGTTTTCGATGAAGGCGCGCGCCTCCGCCACCGGCATCCCCAGCTCCTGCGACAGCCCATAGTCGCTCATGCCGTACAGCACCGCAAAGTTCACCGTCTTCGCCTTGCGGCGCAGCTCGGGGGTTACTCCATCGGGCGGCACGCCGAACAGCAGCATGGCGGTAGCAGAGTGGATGTCCCGGTCCTCGGCAAACGCCTGCAGGAGCCGTTCGTCCCCGCTGACGTGTGCCAGCAGACGCAGCTCAATCTGCGAGTAGTCCGCCGCTAACAGGCGGTTGCCGGGCGCAGACACAAAGGCACGCCGTATCTGCCTGCCCACCTCACTGCGGATGGGGATGTTCTGCAGGTTCGGCTCACTGCTGGAAAGCCGCCCCGTCGCCGCCACCGTCTGGTTGAAGGAGGTATGGATGCGCCCGGTGGCAGGGTGCACCAGCCGCGGCAGGACGTCGGCGTAGGTGGACTTCAGCTTGCTCAGCTCGCGATACTCCAGAATACTGCGGCAGATGGGGTGCTCCACAGCTAGCTGCTCCAGCACTTCGGCATCGGTGGAGTACGCGCCCGTGCGGGTCTTCTTGCCGGCGGGCAGTTTCAGCTTCTCGAACAGGATGTATCCCAGCTGCTTGGGCGAAGAGATGTTGAACGGCTCGCCTGCCAGCGTGTAGACCTCGCTCTCTTTGGCGCGAATCAGCCCGTCCAGCACGCTCGAAAGCTGTGTCAGGTAGTCCACATCCACCGCCACGCCCGCCAGCTCCATGCGCGCCAGCACCTCCGACAGGGGCATCTCGATGCGGTGAAGCACGTCCGCACAGCCCATCGCGGCGACCTGCGCGTTCATTACCGTCTCGAGGCGCAGACACGCCGCCGCCTCCGCACAGGTATACGCCGCCAGCCCATCCCCCGTGGTGGTATCCTCCGTGGGCAGTCGCTCGCCCAGATAGTCCTGCACCAGGTCGGCAAGCGGATAGCTGCTTCGCCCCGATTGCAGGACGTAACCTGCCAGCATGGCGTCGAACACGACCTGCCGCGGCTGGACGCCCGCGCGAATGAGCGACGCCTGCAGGGGCTTCACGTTGTAACCAGCCTTCGCCACCGCCTCGCTCTCCCACAGCGGCGCCAGCAAGGCGACCAGCCCGTCCCCCGCCTCGTCAAACAGCGAAGTGGGAGACATTCCACCGGGCACGTATATCGCCTCTTCGGGCGACAGGGCGACCGCCACACCAGTAATCCGCAGTTCCATCACGTGCGCCCCCTCAATCAGCACACGCACTCCCACCTTCGGCAGGCGCAGGCATCGCCCTACCAGGCGGCGCACCTCGTCCTCGCTGCGGGCGACCTCCCACCGGACGCCAACAGTTCTGACCTCTGCTGGTGCTTCCAGCGGAAGGGTGGGCGTCTCGGTGGCTATAAACCTGCTGCGCAGTTCGGGCAGGCGGCGCAGGAAGGAACGGAACTCCAGGCTCTCCAGCACCTGTTGCAGGCGGCTGAAATGCTCTGGCGTGGGCTTCCAGCGGGGCGGCGTATCGGGCACGGGGGCGTCGCGCACGATGGTCGCCAGGCGTTTGTACTGCGGGATTTGCTCGCGGTACTGCTCCAGCAGGGCGCGTAGCTTGGGGTCTTCCACCTCGTGCAGGCGTTGCAACAGGCTCTCCACACTGCCGAACTGTTTCAGCAGCGCCGCTGCCTTTTTATCGCCGATGCCGGGCACGCCGGGGATGTTGTCGGAGGGGTCGCCCTTCAGCGCCTTGAAATCGGGCAGTTGTGAAGGCTCCAGTCCAAACCGCTCGCGCACCGCCTGCTGGTCATAGCGCACCGTCTGACCCATGCCCTTCTGAGGCATCAGCACGAACGCGCCCTCGTCCACCAGCTGCAGGGCGTCCTGGTCGCCCGTGACGATGATAACCTGATAGCCCTGCTGTCGGGCGCGTTGTGTCAGTGTGCCCAGCACGTCATCCGCCTCGTAGCCCTCTAAGGCGACCACGGGGATGCCCATCGCCTCCACCAGCTCGCGCGCTGCGGGAACCTGCACGTAAAAGCTCTCGGCGGTCTCGGGGCGATGGGCTTTGTAGTCGGTGAACTCCTCGTGGCGGAAGGTGGGCGCGGCGGTATCGAAGGCAACCACGATGGCGTCGGGCTGTTCCTCCTCCAGTATCTGCCACAACATGCCTGCGAAGCCGTAGATGGCGTTGGTCGGGCGTCCGTCGGTGGTGGAAAGCGGGCGCGTGGCGTAGAAGGCGCGATACAGCAGGCTGTGTCCGTCAATCAGCACCAGTTTGGGCGTGCTTGCTGACCCTTGCGTCATGATAGGCTCTCCTGTGCGCTGTAGCATCTGCAGAGGTATGCTACCACATCACGACGGGGAAGGCAAGATGGCGGGAGGAACGCATGGCTACAGATGGCGGTAGGGGCGCATTGCCATGCGCCCCTACAACGTTTCAATGCCTTGCCGGAGATACCAGACCGGAGGCAGACAGCTCAGCCGTGGCAAAAAGCGTGCCAGGGTTACGACGACCAAGACAGATGTGCACGGATGCGCCCGTGCGGTTCAGCTCCCTGCAGGAACTGCCCTTTGCGTGGCGAATTGTTTACCTGATGGAACGCGGAAGGGAGTTTGTCTCGGTACGATGGATTGTCGCAGGCATCCTGATAGGCATTCTCGGGGGCTTGCTTCTCAACAGCGCAGGAGGCGAGGGATCGCCCCTGTTCGGGGTGGTCGCGCTGGGTGGTGACCTCTTTATCCGCCTGCTGCGCATGGTGATTGTGCCGCTGGTGGTCGCCTCGCTCATCACAGCAGCAACGGGGCTGGACACGCACCACCTGGGCAAACTTGGCGGCGTTATTTTCATTTACTACATATCCACCACATTGCTCGCCGTGGCACTGGGGCTGGTGATTGTGAACCTCGTGGATCCTGGTGTCGGCGCGGTTCTGCAGGGTGCAAAGGCGCCTGAGGAGATACTGCAGGCGAAGCCGCCCACCTTCACCGACCTGCTTCGCAACCTTATCCCAGCCAACCCCATTGACGCCTTTGCGCGCACCGACATGCTCCAGATTATCACCTTCAGCCTCATTGCAGGCGTGGCGTTGAACCTGATGGGCAATCGGGCAACGGTCATCAAAGCCTTCGTTGGCGAACTGCTGGAGCTGTCTATGGTGATTGTGCGCTGGGTGCTGGTGCTGTTGCCAGCGGGGGTGGCGCTGTTGCTGATGCGGGCAATCGGTCAGGCGGGCTGGGAGGTCTTCGTGCCGCTGGCGAAGTACATGGGCGCGGTGCTGGGCGGGCTGGCGATTCATGGGCTGATAGTGCTTCCACTGCTCGTGTGGCTGTTGGGCGGCGTGCCGCCGTGGAGGTTCCTGTCGGGCATCTCGCAGGCGATGCTCACCGCCTTCAGTACCAGCTCCAGCACGGCGACCCTGCCCGTGACGATGCGCGTGGTAGAGAACAACTTGCAGGTTCCGAGCCACATCAGCCGGTTCTGCATCCCCATCGGCGCGACGGTCAACATGGACGGCACAGCGCTCTACGAGGCGGTCGCTGCGCTGTTCATCGCCCAGGCGTATGGGGTGTCGCTTGGGCTAACCCAGCAGATTGTGGTGCTGTTCACGGCGACCCTCGCCGCGATTGGCGCCGCGGGCATCCCCAGCGCGGGGCTGTTCACCATGGTGATCGTGCTGCAGGCGGTCGGCTTGCCGCTGGAGGGAATTGGGCTGATTCTGGCGGTAGACCGCATTCTGGATATGTTCCGCACGACCGTCAACGTCGAAGGCGATGCCGGTGGCGCGGTCATCCTGACGAATATCGTGGAACGAAAGTCAGGGTGAGGTTATCAGCCCCCCTGCGGTCCCCCCGCAAGCAGGGGGACAGCTTTGCCCGCCCGCGGGCACGTTAGCAGGGCTTCAAAAGTCCCTCCCCGCCTGCGGGGAGGTTAGGAGGGGCTAGTTGCAGAGTGATTAGCCCCCCTGCGGTCCCCCCGCAAGCAGGGGGACGTATAGGGCTGTGTCCTCTGTCGGCTCACCGGGAGGTTCGCCCTCCAACCCTGATACCGCCTGGACAGGCTTACAGGTCTATTCGCTTCCCTGAAGGCGAGGCTTTTATCCCCTTCTCCACCTGCTCCAGTGCTTTGAGTGCCTCTTCATAGGGTTTGCCGTAGCGGATACGCCACAGATTCGCCGCCTTGCGCAGCTCCACCCGCGCCTCCGGCAGTCGCCCGCGCATCCAGTATGCCATGCCCAGATGATAGCGCAGTTCCGGCTCCTGCGGGGCGTCCTGCACCGCCTGCTCCAGCACCTGCACCGCCTGCACATAACGCCCCTGCCGGTAATAGATCCAGCCAAGCGTGTCCAGGTAGATGGGGTTGTTCGGTTCGGCGGCAAGCGCACGGTTCGCCATCGCCTCGGCTTCATCCAGGCGCGTGTTCGCCTGCGCCAGGGTATAAGCATAGTTATTGAGGGTAAGGGGATTATCGGGCGTGCGGCTCAGCACCTCATCGTAGCACCTAAACGCTTCCTCGTAGCGTTTCAGATAGCCCAGCGCATCGCCTTGAATCTGCCACAGCTGCGCCTCTTCTAAAGGCTTCAGCTTCAGCCGGGTGTCATTCAGGGCGCGACGGGCATACTCGGCGGTCAGTTCGTGCTGATTGTTCTGGTTCAGCACCGCCAGCACCTGCAGATATGCTTGCAGAGTTGGAGACCTCTGCAGGTAGGCGTCTATCGCCTGCTGCGCCGATGCCACATCGCCCCGACGCAGGTGACGCTCCACCTGCTGCAGGTCAGTCGGCAGTGCTCCCCGCCTTACCTGTTGACAGCCAGCCAGCGCAAATAGAAGCACTATTATCCACACGATGCCGATGAATCGCATCTATCCCCTCCCAAAGACGAACGCTGCGATGGCGGACAGCAGATTGAACGTGCCGTGCATCACCACACTGCTCCACAGCGAACCGGTGCGCACATACAGCCGCGCCAGCAATACCCCTATGACCAGAATCGGCAGGAAGTTTTTCACCGACGCATGGAGCAGGGCAAACAGTCCCGCCGACAGCCAGACCGCTGACGTCATGCTCAGCCGGTTGCGCAGGAGGTTGAACACAAACCCGCGGAAGAACAACTCCTCCCCAATGGGCGCTGCCACCGCCACCGTCAACACGAACCCCAGCGTCACCACGCCCGGCTGGAGCGTTTCTAAAAAGGCATCCAGCGCCACCGTCTGCCGCTCCCAATCCATCAACTGCTGGAACGTGGATGCACCCAGCAACACCCGAAGCACGCCGATGCTGAGCAGTTCCACCAGCGGAGTAATTAAAAACGCCAGTCCGCCCCACAGTATTCCTTTACGCACCGCCAGCCAATCCCAGCTCAGCCCCACCTTGCCGGGGTCCAGCCCATACTTGCCCACCACGTACACAATCGCCGTTGCCACAAAAGCCACGTTCTGCACCAGAAGCACGCTCAGAAGTATCATCCACGTCAGCGCACTGTTCCGGTCAATGTTCCACACCAGACGTCTCAGCTCACCTGCAGATTGCGGCAGGAACAGCGCGGCAAGAAATCCCAGGGCGACGAACGTCGTGATAAGCATGGCAAGGGTAAGCAGCAGCGCCAGATGAAACCCCACCCACAGGTCCAAGAAGCTCCATCGCGGAGCAAGCAGACCCTGTTTGCCCTGATGCACATAGTACAGGTGCACACCCCACACGGCAAGCACCGCAACCTGCGTAGCCGCGTAGACCATGAACAGAAAGGCAAGGATGAGTTCAACGATGGAAGGCATTCCCATCAACCTCTGCCCTGATTATACCGCCAGAGAGGAGTCTGGGGGAAGCTGTCCTCACCCGTCAACGTCTATGTACTTGCGCAGCTCTTCGGTGGAGAGTGCGCCTACTCGAAGCACACGCGCCGGTTGAACGGTCACATCCAGCACCGTCGAGGGCACACCGCCTCCTGTATCCCCTGCGTCGATGACCAGTTCCACCTGCTCCAGCAGCGCATCGGGTATCTGTTCCACGCGCGAGGGGGGTGGGTCACCTGAGAAGTTGGCACTGGGCGCGACGATGGGTCTGCCAAACGCTTTCAGCAGCTCCAGCGCCACAGGATGGTCAGGAATGCGCACTCCCACGGTGTCCACGCCCGCGGTCACAATATCCGGCACCAGCGCACTGCGCCAGTACACCAGCGTCAACGCACCCGGCATGAAGGCGCGTATCAGCGGCAGAAGGTGGTCGGGCACTTCGCGCCACAGCAGACGCAAGCCCTCTACATTCGCCACCTGCACCGGCAGAGGCTTGTCGGTGGGACGCCCCTTCACCTCCCACACCCGGCGCACCGCCTCTTCCGACAGCGCATCCGCCGCCAGACCGTACACCGTCTCCGTCGGGAACACGACCAACCCGCCACTTGCCAGCACCTCGGCGCCCCGCTGGACGGCGTGCACGACCTGCTCAGGGGTATTTGCTACCAGCTTTTGCATGGTTGTCACCATCCCTGCCGTTAAGATGGATGGTTTGAGTACTGATGCGAACACTGTCCCTGCGATTAGAAATCGCAGAGAACCCTTGACATAACCTGCTGAAGCAGGTTACGGACTGCTGAAGCCATGCTTCAGCACAGCCCGCAACTTCCATCCGCAGAATTGCCCCTCCAAAACAGACCTGCTGAGGCAAGCTTCAGCACTCAAAACTATTACCTACACCGGATTGCACATCCTGAACGCCGGGCAGGGCACGGAGGGCTTCACCGTGTGCAGTTTTAAAATCTCAGCGTCCACGCGCAGCACTTTTGCCACATCGTACACCGCCTGTGCGGCGATGCCTCCCAGCGTCGGCGGGTCGATGCCTAAACGCGCGTTCAGCACCAGCATCGCCTGACGCACGTCGCCCAAGTCCTCGCCGCCGAAGACGGGTTCGGTGTCGCTTCCGAGCAGGTTTGCGCCCATCACCCGCCCGTGACAGTACAGGGCAAGCTTGATATGTAAAACCTCGCTCCCTCGCCCCAGCGCCGCCTCGCGCAGACGCCGCAGAAGCAGGTCGGCATACTCCCTTGCGCTGAAGAAGGGTTCTCCCACCAGCTGCACCGATGCGTTCAGCCATCCCAGCTTCACACCGCCGACCTCGTAGGCGCTGTAATCCGCCTTCTCCAGCACGCGCGAGCCAGCTGGAGCCTCCTGCATGACCATCTGCATCCACTCGTCCACGCCGTCGCCGCGCTTCGCGGAGATGGTCAGAACCGGCTTGCTGGGATGATGCTGTCGCAATGCTTCCACCAGCTTCTGCGCCTCTTCGGTAGAGAGTTTGTCCGCCTTATTCAGCACCAGGATATCTGCCTCTTCCAGCTGGCGGTGAAAAATGGGCGCGAAACTGCGGGCGAACTCGCTCGGATTCTCCTCCAGCAACATCTCATACAGCCGTATGGGGTCTATCAGCACCGAGAACGGTGCGATTCGGAACACGCTACCGTAAAACTGCTTGAGCGGCAGGATGACCGTTGCCACCGTGTCGGCGCAGCTGGCAACCGGCTCGGCAATCAGCACGTCCGGTTCCTGTTGAAGAACGCGCTCTGTGGCGTCCAGCAGGTCGTTGAACTCGCACCCAAAACAACCGCCGGAGACCTCCGCAACCGGCATACCGAACTGGCTGACCAGCGCGGCGTCCACCATCTCGTCGGCGTGGTCGTTGGTAACCAGCCCAACGTTCAGCCCATCCTGCAACAGCCTCCGCGCCAGTGCTGCCATCGCCGTGGTCTTGCCTGCCCCCAGAAAACCGCCCACGAAAATCAGGTGCACCGGTTTGGCAGAGGTTATCGGCCTGGGAGGAACGGTTTGCTCAGACACTTCCACAGCCCCCTTTCCATCTGCTGTTACTCTTCGTCTCGCCCGGTTGTTATTCCTTCAGTCCAGCAGTTCATAGCGCGTGTTGCGCCGACGAGGCTGGTAGCCGGCATCGCGAATCAGCCGTTCCATCTCCGTCGCGGTGGGAATGAACTTGTTCCCCGCCGCCGACACCACGTTCTCCTCAATCATAATGGAACCCAGGTCGTTAATGCCGTATCCCAGCGCAATCTGCGTGATTTTGGGTCCCTGCGTCAGGATAGATGCCTGCAGGTTGGGCACATTGTTCAGCATCAGGCGCGCTATCGCCACCGTGCGCAGGTAGTCGTAGCCGGTGGCTTTCCGAATATGGGGCAGTTCGGTCTCCTCCGGCTGGAAGTTCCATGCGATGAAGGCGCGGAAACCGCCTGTCTGCGCCTGTAGTTCACGAATACGCAGCAGGTGCTCCACGCGGTCCTCTATCGTCTCCACATGCCCGAACATCATGGTGGCGGTGCTGTAGATGCCCATCTCGTGCGCGATGCGCATACAGTTCAGCCACTCGTCCACCGTGTGCTTGTAGGGGGCAATCTGCTGGCGCACGCGGTCCACCAGAATCTCGCCGCCGCCGCCCGGAATGGACTGCAACCCCGCCGCCTGCAGGCGACGCAGGGTCTGCTCGATGCTCAGGCGCGAGATGTGGGCGATATAGATAATCTCGGTGGGCGACAGCGCATGAATGATGACCTGCGGGAAACGCTCGCGAATCGCCGAGAAGAGGTTCTCGTAGTAATCTATTTTCAGCCGCGGGTTCAAGCCACCCTGTATCAACACCTCCACCCCGCCGACGTCCACCAGTTCCTGAATCTTGGCGAAAATCTCGTCCATGGACAGCGTGTAGCCTTCGGCGTCGCCCGGCACGCGGTAGAACGAACAGAACTTGCATCGCACCCAGCACACGTTGGTGTAGTTGATAATGCGCCCCACCACGTAGGTGACGATGCGCTCAGGATGAATGCGTTCGCGTACATGGTTTGCCAGCGCGGCGATTTCGGGCAGACGGGGATACCGAAACAGCCACACGCCCTCTTCAAAGCTCAGAGGCTCTCCTGCGAACACTTTGTCCGCGATACGTTCTATGGTAATCGGCTCTTCAGCAATTTGTGTCTGACTCATGACAGAACCCTGCAATGCTAAAGTACACACGAGGTTACGCGGATGCATCTGACCACGTAAGCCCCCCGAACAGCACTGAGATTATACCTCACGAGTCACCGCCTGTAACAGCATACCCTGCTTTTTTTGCTGCCCGTCTTCCCAGCCTCGTCGCGGTGTATGGTAAACTATTTGGGACGCAGTGCATATAAAATGGGGGCGAGCATCTATGAGGGGGAACTTTCTGCGTAAGTCGCGCCGGCACCCGACGGTGTTGATGATTGCCGGGCTGATTATGACGCTGACAGGCTCAGTGCACGCACAAGATTCTGTAACGCTGAGGGACTTACAGGCGGAGATTGCACGCCTTCGCCAGCAGGTCGCCGAGCTGGAGCAGGTCAAAGCGCGACTGAACGAGCTGGAGAAGCAGATGGCAGACCTGCAGAAGGCACAAAAGAGCGTGTCCCCAGCGATAACCCCTGCTTCCAAAGAGTCACAGATTACCGTGGACGGGCGCATCTTTGCGGGCATCGTGGGCACGCAGGGCGACGGAAGCTTTGCCAGCCGGGGCGTAGACATTCCCGATGCCAAACTGCGCTTCACCTTCAAGCCCAGCGAGTACGTCACCATCGTCAACCGCTACAGCAACAACCGAGCTGCCAGCGGCGGACTCGACTACTTCTACGTGGACATCAAGGACTGGGCAGGCATGTGGAAGGGACACACCCTGCGCATCGGCAAGCACAAGCTGGACATCGGACAGGAGACGTGGACGGACAACCCGGTGGAAAGCATCCTGATTACCAGCGCGGTGTCGCACGTGAGCGGCTACGACGAGGGCTTGAACCTGCGCGGTCCTCTCTCAACAGGCAAGTACCCCTGGAGCTACTCTATCGAGCTGGTGCACGGCAATCAGGGATTCAGCACGCCACCTGTGGAGCTGACCTGGGGGGTGAAAGCAGGCGGTCTGGTAAGCGACCATCTCTATCTTTCCCTGAGCTACATGCGCACGGGCAATCTGGTACGGCGAGACGGCACCGTAGATAAGACCGACTTCAATATCGCCGAGGTGACGGACGCTCCATCCGGGGCAACCGGCTGGCGGCGCAGTCTGTGGGAGGTTGACCTGCGTTACGGCTACGGCAGGGAAGGCATCAAATCGGTAACAGGTACCGAGCTGGATATGCCGTGGCAGTTCGCCATCGCCTACGGAGGATTCGCCGACGACGCGCAGGCAGCATCCGACCGCAAGGGGCGTTTCGGCTTCGCCGAGGCACTGTACCGCCTGACGCCGCGCACCTACTTTGCCATGCGCTACAGCGAGGTGTCCCTGCAGGATGGCGTGCTGGCGAAGCTGGGAGGCAGTCCTGTGCCGGTCAACCGCTACCGGCGGTTCTCGATGGGATTAGGACACCAGCTATCGCGGCTGACGCTCCTGAAAACCGAGTATACCTTCAACGACGCCTCCGGCGGGGCGACCAAGCCCGATTTAGACCAGTTCGCCATCGGACTGGCGGCGAAGTTTTAAAGCACAGCCCGGGAGCGTCCGCTCCCGGGCTCGCCTCAGTCGCTTGGGTAGCTGCCCTGTTTGCTCGCCAGTCGAACCTCCAGGCCGTCTACCGGGCGTCCCTCGCGGTTGATGGCATCGGATAGTGCCATGTTGCTGGTGAGGGCGCCGACCTCCCAGCTGACCCATCCCCTGGGGACAAGTAGCAGCCCCCAGCTATTGTTCCAGCCGGGCACTGCGCTCAGGTCGGGCAGGGTGTAACTGCTTCCGCCTCCCATCCAACCGGAACTCAGGCTTACAAACCACGCGGTCGCTGTCACCTGGCGGGAGCGCACGGATTCTGAAATAAAGCTCATAAAGTAACCCTGCGCCCCCTGATAGGGTTGCCATGACGCCGTCAGACGCAGGTAGGGTGCCTCTCCAGCGGACGTCACACTGACATCGCCAAACGGCGGCGGCAAAGTAATCGTGAGATTGTTCGGCTGCTTGAAGTAGCGGATGGCCGTCCGGCGCTCACCGTAAGAGAAGACGGTGAGGCTGTGGATATCACCCTCCTGCTGTTTGGAGGCAGGAACGCCCCCTAACTGGAGGCTTCCCAGGTCCGTTTCGTGCAGCTGAGCGATGGGCAAGGTGGTTCCGCCCGCGGTCGTGAAACTGAGAACCACCCCGCCAAACGTTCCCGCGCCGCCCTCTACTCCAGCGGTGAAGGACGCAGGCGAAAACGCCTCCGCGCTATCAAAGCTGATGTCGATGGTCGTATCCCCAGCAACCTGCACGCCTCGCCGAAGCAGGAGACGTTCAATCCTGTCGAAGCTGGGGAACAGCGCAGCTGCTAAATCGTGAACGCCCGGCGCAACGCTCAGGCTGTAATTCGCCCCTCCGAATACTGAGGTCTGTGCCTGGCGCATCGCTATCATCGCAAAGTTACCAGATGGAACGGTAACCGTGCCGGAAACGGTCACGTAGCTGGTAGCTGGTGGGTCGCCGGCGTCCCAGCGAATCTCCGCGACCTCCTCCACGGTGGCGTGGAAGATTTGCACGTGGCTGGAAGAGCCCGACCCATGTCCTGCCTCCGTGTACGCGATAGCCACTCCATATCGCCCACCGGGGTCGCTGACGTTCATCTGGTATACGCCGCCACTGCCCTGCGCCGCCTGCCACGCACTGTCGCCATCCTGAAACGCCACAAAATCCGCCTGAGCCGGCTGACCGTTGCGGAAGAAGCGAAGCGTCACCGTTCGGAAGGTAATGGCGGTCATCTCGATGGCGACGTCCGACCGCTGGCTCTCCTGCAGGTAGGTTTCCCCCACTCCAGAGGCAAGCAGACGGTTGCTGGCGTCTTTTGCTTCTGCCGTCACACGCTTGTAGCCGATGGGAACGGTATACACCTTTGTCACGCTGGTCTGTCCCTGAGTGCGGGTGATGGTGTCGCGCATCGGGTCTCCCAGTCCGTCGCCAACGATGGTGATGTCTATCTTTTCTGTTTCCGGCGGAATGACGCGCGTCTTCTGCCACTCAACCGTCAGCACAATCTCCGCCATTCTGCCCGAGCTATTACTGCCGGCGGACTGCTGGTGCGAGCCGCATCCGCTGAAAAGCGCGATGACCACCGTGGCGAGCACCACACCCGCGCAGGCGTAGAGTATACGCTTTGCCATTCTGATTCCCTCCTCCCCTCACCGGATGATGACGTTCAGTTCGCCCGGCGCACGCACTCGCACAGACACCTCAGCGTTTGCTGTCTGGTTGCCAACGGTGACCGCTCCCCTTATTACAATGGTCGTGCCCGGCTGAGCGGCGGTGAGCGTGACCGAAGCAATGCCTGACATGCCAGTGTTAGCGGACGTACTGCTCAGCTGTCCACCCTGTCCGCTCACAATGCTGAAGTTCACCGTGGCTCCCGACACGGCTTGCCCTCCTTCCGTTTGCACCTGGGCATGGATGAGCGCGCTCCCGTTTGCGTTGATAGTGGGCGGGTCTGCGCTGAGCACAAGGCGGATGGGCGGCAGAGTGCCCGTAACCACGAAACCTGCACCTGTCTGCGAACCGGGCGTCAACCCGGCGTCAATGTAATCGGTGCCCAGCGTGTACTTACCGTCTTCGTCCACGTCGATGATCACGTCGTATCTGCCCGGAACAAGCAGGGGTTGCCATACGGGACAGACATACTGGTTGCGGCAGGCATACCGTGTGATGTCCGAATCGGGACGTCCAGTCACGTCCACCAGAAGGTCGCCGTTCTGCCAGCTATCTTTGTGCAGCACTACATATTTGCGCACCATCCTGCCCGGCAGAAGAGGACGCGATGGCGGGTTCACCCAAACGCCCACGCTGTCGGTGATGTTGAACTGGTCTTTGAACCCTCCCTGTGTGGACGCCGCCAGCTCCACCGCCAGATGCCCCTGCGTATCTCTACCCCGGGACGCCTGCTGTACGGTGAAACTGGTTGCCAGCAGACCATTAATCGCGTCCACACCTCTGTCGTAGACGCCGTTGCGGTTGACGTCCACCACCACGTCAAAGTCGCCGTCTGTCTGCGCTGCGCCTAACCTGCTGGCAGAGTTCCACACGGTGGTGCGCGGCAGGTCGCCCCCTGCGGTGGTGGTAACCTCTTCCGCGCCGCCCGTTTCGTCTGTCAGCGTCTCTCCACCCTGCCAGCCCTCGCGGTCGCGTACCACAAACACCTTGACCTGCTGGTTAGCGGGAAAACCGAAACCCTCTACCAGCACCGCCTCGCCGACGGAGACGGAGCCCATCGGGTAGCGCGGTGGACTGCCGGCGAGCACGACAACAGTGCCTGTGCCTGTTGCCTGTCTGCCCTGTGCGCTTTGTACGCCGCGCCCCGCCAGCACCTCAAACCTCAGGGTGACCTGCCTGCCCTGTGCGCTCGCGACCACGGTATAGGTGCCGGTGGCATCCTGCGCTTGTCCAGTCTGCGGATCAACGCCCAGGTCCCACAGCGCAAAGCGCGGCACGTTGCCGTTCTTGTCGGTAGTGAACAACAGGATAAGTGGGTTGCCCGTAGAAGGTTCCGTCAGCGGCACACCGTTGCGCAGAATCTGAATCTCCACCGCAATGTTCGGGGGGAACCCGGTGAGTGCGGTCATCACCGTTGGTCGGGCATCCTGGGGAATGTCGGGGATGCCGTTGTTGTTGGTGTCGGTAATGGCGCGTCCAGAACTGTCGGTCAGCTGCTGGAACTGGGGTGCTTCTGCCCCTCCTCCGCCACAGCCAATCAAGGACGCACCCAGCAGTGCCAGCACGACCACGCTGAACACAGCCAGCAGCACTCTGTGGCTCATGGCACATCTCCTCCTCTGGTATCGCACGCGGCTCGGCTTGATGCATCAGGGCAACTCTGCGATACGGCTATGGCAGGGAAGTGCACCCCCAGCCGGTGCTTTCACCGACTCAATATGACCTATGCAATAGATCTTCCTGCTTGGAGCAGATTTTTTCAGACAGGAGCCATGCGGTTAGGTAAGTTCACAGAGGGGTCTCAGTTCTTACACTAAGCGCCAGCGAAGTGTCTCGCAGTTGCCACCCTGAGCACGCGAAGGTTCTCAAAAACGAGATGCTTCGCCAACGCTCAGCGTGACAATATAAGCACATATTCGGTGTCTCGCATATATCATCACCTCACCCAGCTACCCCGTCTGTACGAGATTGAATGGAGGAACTTACGGTGTCTGGGTGCCGGTTGGCGTCAATTTCGCGGGCGTGGCGAAGTCGGTCAACTTTTCTGGAGCCGCGAACTACATCGCTTTCGATAACATTACGCTCGGGTCCCAGACGCCGGGGGTGATACCCGAACCCGGCACCATGATTCTATTCGTCAGCGGACTGGGCGTCGCAGCTGTAGCACGTCGACGGGCTAAGTGCGCATAACGCTGGCGCAGTTTGTTCATTGAACCCAGCCCCTCCCCCGACAGGAAGGGGCTTTCCTTTTCCTTCAGTGCGATTTGTACTCTCTGAAGCATCTTGGCAAGCCGCCCAGAGGCTTTACGCGTATTGTGGCAGGTACTTTACGAAGGAGAGCCCCGTTTTCACCGCTTCATAGAACATTCTATCTGCTGTCCAAAACTCGCAGCCTCGCAGTTCAGCAAAGGCAGCGTAGATCGAGTCATAAATACTTGCTTGCTCATACTTCCTGGCTATATCCCTCGCGTGAAGCACCATACCCGGCTCGCTAACTATTTGCACACCAACGGCGTAGAAAGCGTCCAGAGAGGCGTTTACCGCAGAGATGGATGCAAGACCAGAACGCAGGCGACGTTGTAGTACACTTTCGACCTCATACTCCAGAAGGGGAGGACCAATCAGAACAATATGCTGGGAGCGAGCATCATACAACAACTGCCTTGCCTTATCGCGGAAAGGCTCTCCCTTAACTACCCACTTTATTGCTACGCTGGCATCTATTACTCGCTCTATCACTCGCTCAACCACACCTGTTCGTCTCTCTCTTTCCGAATCTGACGGAGGTCTTCGCAGGCGTCAAAATCTCCTTCCCACATTTCTGCGGCAGCGTCACATATCGCAAGAACCCTGTCGGGGTCATCTGTCCCTTGCTTTGCCTCTTGCAGGGGTACGTTACTCAGACGCTCTGAAATGTGGGCAATCAACCTCAGTTGGTCGCGCAGCGGCAGAGCAGTTATTTCCTGTTCAAGCTCTTCCAAGCTCTTTCGCAACCTCATTCCCGCCACCCCTCGTGCCCGGTATCAAGAAGAATCATACCCTGAAAACGCAAAAGATAGTAGGCCCACTACCTTAACAAAGCGAACATCTGCATACGCTTTCTTCTGGTAGAGGTCCGAATCTTCCTGCTTTGCTCAAGTTTGTTTTCCTGTGTAACTATCTACTCATCCCCAATCAGCCCGAAGTTGCGCACCAGGATGCCGAAATCAAACAGAGTGACCTCCTCATCGGCGTCAAAGTCGCAACGGGGATTCCATCCACTATCGCCGGGCATGGTGCCAAAAGCGGCGACCAGCGCACCGAAGTCAAACAGGGTAACCTCGTTGTCGTCATCGACGTCGCCCATCAGGAGCGAAACGTTCAGCGTGCCGCTGGCAGGGATGGTCACACTGCGAAGCACCCGACGCAGGGAACGGTCGGCTTTGAAGGCGAGGTCGTAACTGCCCCGCGGCAGGGCAATGGTGAAACGCCCATCCGTGCCCGGCACCACCTGCATGCTCTCCAGCGACCACGTCTCGCCCGGATGGCGTATCTCCACCTGCAGGTTCACCACCGAAAAGTCGCCCGCAAAGCCTTCCGCGGAGAGCGCAACAGCGGTGTTAGAGCGCGGCATCGCCGGCGGGATACCCGTGCCTATCGTGAAGTCATCGTAGTAAAAGTCGGTCACGTTGCTGGACAGCGCACGGATACGTACGGTGGTCGCCCCGTAGGCGGGATTGCGCGGCGCGGTGCGCGTTGCCCCGTCCACAATAAACAGCACCTCGTTGGGCTTCCAGAGCCAGATGGCGGCATGACGCCAGCCGACGCTACGCGAGGCTCCTGAAAAGTTCGCCCATGTGGCCGCGCCTCCGCCCTGGCTGGCGAAAGAGTCGGAGGGGTAGTAAGCCGGGTCGGAGATGTCGCCGCGAATCTGGTAGAGGCTGAGGTTCGCTTTGGGGTCGAAGCTCGCTGCGCCCAGCGAGAACGACTCCACCTGCCCCGTGGTGACGCCGGCGCCCACGTCCAGCAAGCCACTGGTATAATGAAGCAGTTCCACCCAGGCGTTTGCCCGTGCACCTGCCGAGCCAGTATCATAGAACCACCAGTCCACATACGCCCCCACGCCCAGCGGCTGAGAGAGGTTCACAAAGTTCGCCCGCGCAGATCCCGCCTTCAGCCACAGGCTTTGACTGCCGCTGCGTGCCTTCGCATCGGTAGGTTGAGGCAGATACGGGTCTCCCGGATACGCCGGATGGGTGTAGGGATTGGTGACGTTTATCAGCTGCAGGTTAGGTGGAGCAACCTGCCCATGCCACACATTGCGCGTCAGCCAGATGGGGTCAAACAGGTCTGCCGGGTTATCATACCGTTCAAATTGCTGTTGTCCCGTGTAGCTTTCGAAATTATCGGTAAAAACGACCTGTGCGAACGTCCCCCCCGCCACCAGCGTGACGAAAAGGACCACCAGCAACATGTTACGCATCTCTGCGCCTCCTTTCGCGCGGTCATGGACACCAGGATTTTTACCATTGCTGAACACAGGCAATAATATCACGTCGTGACACAGCTGTCAAACTGGTAACTCTGCGGGTTTTTGCGGTATGCTATTAACACGCGACGCCGACAGCGCGATGTGGAACAACTGTGATGGGCAGAGCAGAAGCAGAGAGGAAGCGACGATGAGGCTGAGGTGGTTGTTGTTCAGTACGTTCCTATGGTGGTTGTTCTGCGTCAGCGCGACTGCAGATGGAAGCAGTGTGACTCTGGTCGCAACCACCGTGCAAAACATCCCCGTGAAAATCATCCGCGTGAACATGAACGACGAGAACGTGAAGGTGACGGGGATGCTGGCGAAACAACGGCGCGGGCGCACCGAACCGCTGGCAAGCATGGTAGCACGAGCACGCCCGACCGCAGCGGTCACCGGCACCTTCTTCGGCACGCGTAACTACCTGCCGGTGGGCGATATCGTCATCGAAGGCAAGATGGTGCACTTTGGCGGTATCGGCACTGCTCTGTGCGTCACTCCCGACAATCAGGTAGAGTTCGTGGACGTCAAGCGTAACCGCCGCGAGGACTGGAGCGCATACGACTTCGTGATACGTTCCGGTCCGCGGCTGGTCACGGCGGGCAAAATCGGGGTAGACCCGCGTGCGGAGGGCTTTCGCGACCGAAACCTTCTGCGCCCGGCGTGGCGGTTAGCGGTTGGGCTGACCCGCGATAACCACCTGCTGTTCGTCGCCACGCGCAAGCGGGTTACCCTGAGCCAGATGGCGATGGTGATGCATCGGCTGGGCTGTGTGGACGCCATTAACCTGGACGCCGGCTCCTCGACAGGCATGTACTATCGCGGCAAGATACTGATGAACCCCCTGCGCCGGCTGACCAACCTCGTGCTGATTTACGAACAGCGCGAATACTACGAACGACGCAAGTACTCCATCCTGCCGGTGCGCATCCGCTGAGTTACGGTATCTCACTGCGGTCCAGCGGGCGCACCGACGGTATCACCTCCGCGAAGGCAAAGGAACGCCGCACGTCCAGCAGGCGCACCTTCACGCGCTGACCGGCGTACTCCGCTCCATCGGTCAGGTCCAGCAGGAAGCCGTCTGCCCAGCCGATAAACCGGGCATCGCCGTTGGCGCTCAAGCTGGAAGGCTCCACCGTGCATTCTACCACCTGCGCTCGCCGGTAGCCCAGCCACAGACGGTCGAAATCCGACATCGTGCCTGCGCGGATGTCAAAGTGCTCGATATGCCTGTCGGGGTCACTGCGCACGTAGATGGCGCAATGCAGGGTATGCTCCAGCTCGTCCACGTTCTCGCCCTCTGGTCCGATGAGTATCTCCGCCACTTTGGGATGGGCGATGACCAGATATGCCTCTGCTCCCTCGGCGACGGCGCGGCGGCTGAGTTCGCGTTCGATGTCCATGCTGACCGATTCGGGTGCAATAATGCGCCCACGCCCGCCGCAGTAGGGACATGGCTCCATCAGCAGTTCCACCACCGACTCGCCGGTGCGTTTGCGCGTCATCTGCACCAGTCCCAACGGGCTGATATGGCTGATTTTGGTGCGGGCGCGGTCGCGCTTCAGAGCGCGCTCTAAGGTGCGCATCACCTGCTGGCGGTCGTGTGCGCTGGTCATGTCAATGAAGTCAATCACGATGATACCGCCCAGGTCGCGCAGGCGCAGCTGACGAGCAACCTCCTCCGCTGCTTCGATGTTGGTGCGCAGGATGGTGTCGGCAAGGCTGGTGCTCCCGGTGAACTTGCCCGTGTTGACGTCAATGGTGGTCAGCGCTTCGGTCTCGTCTATCGTCAGGTAGCCGCCCGACTTCAGAAACACCTGCCGCTTCATCAGGCGGTCTATCTCCTGCTCCAGCCGAAAATGGTCAAAAATCGGCTCCTCTTTGTCATACAGTTCAATGCGCGAGCGGAGCTTGGGTGCGAAACGGCTGGCGAGCTCCACCGCCTGCTGAAACTCTTCGGGGTCGTCAATCACCATGCGGGTGGTGTCGGAGCCGAAAATGTCGCGCACCGTTTTGTACAGCAGGGTGTAGTCCTTGTGAATCAGCGCGGGCGCCTTCGCCTTGCGAGCCGTCTCCTGAATACAACGCCACTGCTCCAGAAGCCACTCGATATCCTGCACCAGCTGCTCCTCGCTTTTGTCTTCGGCTTCGGTGCGGATAATCAACCCAAACCCTTCGGGGCGCAGTTCACGACCGAGCTTTCTCAGCCGTTCGCGCTCTTTGGGGTCGCTGATTTTGCGCGATACGCCCAGATGCTCCCCTTCCGGCGCCAGCACCACGTACCGCCCGGGCAGGGTGATGCGTGTGGTGACGCGCGAGCCTTTCGTGCCTCGCGGTCCCTTGGTCACCTGTACCAGTATCTCCTGCCCTACGCGCAGGATCTCCTTAATGTTGCGGTTGCGCAGGGCGGAACGACGCATAGAAGCAGGCGCCGGCGTCTCCTCACCGCTTTCTGGCAGGATGTCGCCCACATACAGGAAGGCGTTGCGCTCCAGACCGATATCCACAAACGCCGCATCCATGCCGGGAAGCACGTTTGCCACCCGCGCCTTGTAGATACTGCCGACGATTCGCTCCTCGCGCTCCACGTGCAGTTCCATCAGGCGGTCATCTTCCAGAACCGCGATGCGTGTCTCCCGACTGCCAACGTTCACGATGATTTCCTTTTTCATTCCACCATCTCACCTCCCTGCCGAAGTGTGCTCCATCGGCGCCATTCCTCTGGCGTGTTCAGGTTGACGAAGCACCGCCCTTCGGCATCAAATGCGCGCACCGTGTCCTCCTGCGCCCTGAGCAGTGTACCCGCCGATTCCATCCGCTGGAGGACGCGCCACACCGCGTACTCCCCCGCCCGCAGGCTCTCCTCCAGCCAGACTATCGCCCCAGTGCACCACACAGCGTGCAGAGGCTGAGGCAATCCCTGCCAGTACGGAACATGCGCAACGCAGTTGCGGGCGTTCTCCAGCAGCCACCTGCCCAACCCGGCGTGCACGAAGGGCATATCGCAGGCACACACGAAGCAGGCTTGCTGGTAATGGCGTAGCGCGGTCAGTATCGCCGCGGCGACACCTGCACCCGGCTGGTCGTCCGCCAGCCACTCCACATCGGGCGGAAGGATGCCCTGCACCTCTCCACCTACCACCGCAATCCGCTCGAACCCGGGGCGCAAGCGGTCTATCACGTAACGCAACAGGGGTTTGCCGTGCCAGTCCAGCAGGACTTTCGGCGTGCCCATGCGACGGCTTGCGCCACCAGCCAGCACAACAGCCAGCGTTTGCACCCTTCGACTCAGCGCACCTTGCTTCCCAACGGCACCGGTCGGTCGGGGGTCAGCAGGACGGCTTTCCCGTCCACCTCCGCCGCCAGCAACATCCCCTGCGACTGCACGCCGCGAATGGTAGCAGGCTGAAGGTTGGTCAGCACCACAATCTGCTTGCCGATGACGTCCTGTGGGCTGTATGTCTCGGCGATACCTGCCACCAGAGTGCGTGTCTCTCCGCCGATATCAACCGTCAGCTTCAGCAGTTTGGACGTGTTCGGTACAGGCTCTGCCTCTTTCACTTCGGCGATTTTGATTTCCAGCTTCTGAAAGTCGCCAATAGTAATCAGGTTGCTCGGTTCCATCCTGGTCTCCTCTTGTGTGGTGGCAATGATTGCCTCTTCGGCGATGCGCGGGAACAGAGGTTGTGGCTGTTGCACCGCTGTGCCGGGCTGAAGGCGTCCCCACGTGCCCTCCTCCTGCCAGCGCGTTTCCACCGGGCTGACATCCAGCCCCAGCTGCTGCCAGATTCGGGCGGTTGCCACGGGCATAGTGGGCGCCAGCCACAGGGCACACAGTCGCACACCCTCCAGCACATCGTACAGTACGCCCAGCGCACGCTCCGTCTCGCCGTTGCGGTACAGGCTCCAGGGCGCCTGCTCGTCCAGATATTTGTTCAGGCGCGACACCATGCGCCAGATTTGCTCCAGCACGCCGTTCAGGCGGAAGCGGTACACCTCCTCGGCGATTCCTCTATCAATATCGTCAGCCAGCCCTGCCAGCTCGGCGTTATGCTCTAATGGTCTGGGCACGCGCCCATCCGCATAGCGCCACACCATGTTCAGCGTGCGGTTCAGCAGGTTGCCCAGGTCGTTAGCAAGGTCGCTGTTGTAGCGCTTGCGGAAGGACTCTTCGGAGAACTCGCTGTCCAGCCCGAACTGCATCTCGCGGATCAGCAGGTAGCGCTCGGCGTCCACCGCAACCTCAAAATCGGCGCCCGACCACGCAGCGATGTCCTGCGCCAGCTGCACCGGATGGGGCAGATTGCCCTTGGATTTACTGCCCTTCTCGCCACCAATGGTCCACCAGCCGTGCCCAAAAATGCGCTCCGGCACCGGAAGCCCCACCGACATCAGCATGGCGGGCCACAGCGTGGCATGGAACCGCACGAAAATCTCCTTGCCCATCAGGTGCACGGCAGGCCACAGCTGCTGATAACGCTCCATATCATCGGGCCAGCCGGTGGCGGAAACGTAGTTGATCAGGGCGTCGAACCACACGTAGATAACCTTGTCAGGCTCGCCGGGCACAGGAATACCCCAGCCCGGGTTGGCGCGGGTCACGCTCTGGTCGCGCAGTCCCTGCCTGATGAAGGCGATGACCTCGTTCCTGCGGAACTCCGGCTCCAGCCAGTCGGGATTCTCTTCGATATATTGCAGGAGGCGGTCGCCATAGGCGGAAAGTCGGAAGAAGTAGTCCTCCTCCTGTACCCACTGCAGAGGTCGCCGGCATTCGGCGTTGGGGCAGAGCCGGTCCTCGCCCACATCGGATGGTGCGAAGAAGGTCTCATCCGATACGCAGTACCAGCCCTCGTAAATACCTTTATATATATCGCCGTTTTCCAGCATCCGGCGGAAGAACTCCTGCACCACGCGCACGTGGCGCGACTCGGTGGTGCGGATGAAGTCGTCGTACGCAATGTGCATGGTCTTCCACGCCTGCTGGAACTCGGCGGCGAGCTGGTCCACAAACTGCCTGGTGGGGATACCGCGTTCCTGCGCGGCGCGATGCACCTTAATCGCGTTCTCGTCGGTTCCCGTCAGGAACCACACCTTTCGTCCCCGCATCTTCTGGTAGCGCGCCAGCATATCCGCCGCCAGCGTGGTCAATGTGCTACCGATATGCGGCGAGCTGTTCACGTAGTAAATCGGCGTGGTGACGTAGTAGGTTTTCTCACTCCCCATAATGTCCGTTATCCCCTTCTTGCTGTTCGGCAGCCTCTTTTGCTTTATCGACAACCTGCTGGGCTTCCTCTAACCTCTCGCGCGGCACGAGAATACTGCGCATTCCTGCCCCGTATATGGAGGCCCCCGCCTCCTGAAGCACCGCAGGAACCCCCGCATCACGCAGGACGCCCAGCACAATCTCGGCTTCTATTCGGTTGTGGGTGGAGTAGAACACTACCCACCGCTCGCGTGATCTGGGTTGCACAGCGCATCACTCACACACAGAGCACCCGCCCGGCTCGCAGAACGGAGGCGGATTGCTCCCGGCGCATTTATCACAGCCAACCACTCCCATATCGCGGCTGACCTTCGGCGAGAAGAAGAGCGAGATGAGGCGCGAAACCTCCGCCGAGCCGCACTGCGGGCACTGCACCCCCGAGATGTCGGTGCTGGGCAGCCGCTCTTCAAACTTCTGTCCACACCCTTTACAGCGAAACTCATAGATAGGCATCGGTATCTGGCACCTCCTCATCCACGACAGCAGTCTCCTCTTCACGCGCTTCGGACACGGCGCCAGCCGCGCACGCACAACCGGTGACCTGTCGCTCCCATTGCAGTTCGGATGCCGCGTAGGTGACCAGAGCGCCGCTGGCGAACTCCACCACCACTTCCTCTTTCAACACGTTCAGGTCGTTCACGCGCCCCTCTCCCTGCGGCGTTTGCACGGTCTCACCGATGCGCGGCAGGCGCGTACGCGCCTCCTTGTACATCTCATGTTCATACTGCAAACAGCACATCAGCTTCCCGCACATGCCGGAGAACTTGACCGGGTTCAGGAAAAGGCTCTGGTCTTTCGCCATCTTCATGGAGATGGGCATGAGCTCCTTCAGGAAGGTGCTACAGCACAGAGTTAATCCGCACGGACCGATACCGCCCATCATCTTTGCCTGGTCGCGCGGACCGATTTGCATCAGCTGGATGCGCGTGCGGAAGGTGGCAGCGAGGTCGCGCACCAGCTCGCGGAAATCCACCCTGTTCTCCGCTACAAAGTAGAAGGTGAGCTGTGAGCGGTCAAATGCATACTCGGAATGCACCAGCTTCATGGGCAGTCCGTGCTTGAGTATCTTCGCTTTACAGATAGTGATTGCCTCTTTCGCCAGGTAAAGGTTTTGTTTATATTGCTCTATGTCTTCGGCGGTAGCGGGGCGCAGGATGGGTTTCAGCGGTGCCTGCAGGTCTTCCTCGCTGACCTCGCGCGGCGGAATACGCACCGTGCCCATCTCCTGACCGCGCGTGGTCTCCACAATCACCTTGTCCCATTCTTTCAGTTCGTATCCTGCCGGGTCAAACCAATAGGAACGGGCGACCCGTTTAAACGCCACACCTACCGCTATGGGCATAGTCTTCTTCCTGGTCAAGGTATTTTAGTACATTTTAGCATAAGAGCGGTTCAGGGGCAAATGCGGGTGGGTGGTAGAGAGTTGCCCACATCGGAGACACTCCGTCGCCAGAAAACCGATTGAACAGAGCCGCTTCGCTCCCAAATGGGCACCAGCGAGCCAGTTGGACTCACAGGACGTAAAGCGCTAAGGACGGTTCAGGTCCTCAAGGCGGGCGATTTCCAGCCGTAGGACATATATTGCCACTGCAGGCGGTCGCCGTCTATGTCGAACACCACAAACCCTTCAGGGTGCACGCCCAGGCGGGGTCCTCGCCACCATTCGCCGCTAACTGCACCACAAGAGACGTATTTCGTGTCGGTGTAGGTACACTCCTCAACGATATGCGTATGCCCCTGAAGCACCGCTTTGACGTTATAATCCTTGAAAAGTTCCCTCAGCTCCTTCGCATTTCTGGTCATAATCTGCTCCGAAGGTGCCTGGGTAGTGCCCCAGTGGAACTGTGGGAAGATGCTGAACAGCGGGGCATGCGCAATCAGAACGACAGGTCTTGCCTTACCTGTCTTCATCAAATCCCGGCGAAGCCATTCCAGCTGCGCTTCGTCGACCTCAGCACGCCAGTGCGGTGGCTCGAGCAGGTGGATATTATCGAGTACGATAAAGTGCCAGTGTGCCTGGTCGAAGGAAAAGTAGGTGGTGTCTTTGCCTGTGAACTGTTTGAACATCTCCTTACCATAGCCTGGCTCGGAACGTGGCGGCTGTTCGGACCAACCGTATATGTCGTGATTGCCAATCGCATGGTACACGGGTAAAGGCAGGTGTTCGAAAGCGTTTTGAAGCAGGCGAAACTGGAGCACAGCGCGCCTTCGGGAGACGAACATGGCGTCCATGATAGCATCTCCACCCGTGGTGATAAAAGCCGGGCGAGGTCTCAGAGAAAGTACTGCACCCAGGGCCCTCTGCAGCGCCTCGAATGCACCCAGTTCTGGCTGGACGTGGATATCGCTCAGGTGTACGAAGCGGAACTTCGCCATTGGTATACCTCCCCATTTACAAATGCAACGGGTGGAGAAGGATTTTCTCCACCCGCCAGTGTCAGATGTCTAAGGACAGCCTGCAAAGGGCACGTAGACGTTTCCGTCCAGCGCCATGTTCTCGTACCATTGCGGTCGCGGAATGCCCAGTGTCAACTTGGCATGCCCATCTGCATAGGCTGCCATCTGCCCCTTCGTGCCGCCTTCCCATCGGCAATGCGGACTGCCAGCATACCCTGTGCGCGACTGGTCGGTGTGTCTGCTGTAGAAGGAGTCGGCATCCCAGAACAGCCAGATTTGTGCAGGGTTTTCCAATGCCGCCTGCGGGACGCCAGCCAGATTACCCCGGCAGTTTGCGGGCGTTCCAGAGGGACAACCAGTGGTCAGACGCGACTTGTACGCGTAGGACGTGCCTGCCCCCCGATAGGCAGGATCGCCCGTGCTGAAGCCAGGGTCCTCCCAGACGCTGGGGCGTGGCTCGGATGGGCAGAACCAAATGGCGTCGTTCTTCACGTATGGCTGTACAAGGGTGCGGAGCTGAGGCCATTGCGTGTTGAACGCCTTGGAGATGTTACATGCTGCCGGGTAGGTCTCGTCATAGTCCTGAATGTAGACCATGATCCCTGTAGCAATCTGCTTGGTGTTAGACAAGCAGGTAGTTTTTCGAGCTGCCTCGCGGGCGCGTGCGAACACTGGGAAGAGTATCGCCGCCAGTATCGCAATAATCGCGATAACCACCAGCAGCTCTATCAGCGTGAAACCGCGCACAAGCTTCATAGTGGATCTCCCTCCTTTGGTTTGGGTTGATTTGAATTATCTTGGACGGCGATCGGCAACCGAGCGCCGCAAGAGCCGCGCACAACCAGTTCAGGCATCAGCAAGATTCGTCTGGCTGCCACAGGCTGTTGGGCGCCCTCAATGGCTTCCACAAGTAGCCTGACTGCCTCGCTGCCAATTTGGCAGACGGCGGTGCGAACGGTGGTCAGTGGTGGACGGAAATAGGCGCTCATTGCCTCATCGTTGAAGCCCACCACCGATACCTCTTCTGGAACGTGCAAGCCAAGGTCAAGCAGAGCACCGATGGCTCCGTAAGCCAGGTCGTCATTTATCGCAAAGATAGCGTCGAGCATCCCCCCTTTCTGGATGTGCTGAGATACGGCACGATATGCGAAATCGGGCAGAGGCATCGTTTCGAGAATGTCCTCCCCGATAACCTGAGCAGTGGCGTTGCCGAATTGCTGAACAGCTTCTAGACATCCATGAATACGCTCATGCACGTAGCTGTACTGGCGCTTGGATGCAATGGTGGTGACGATCGCTATATTTCTTCTCCCTATGTTACAGAGGTGCTGACCAACAAGGTAGCCGCCGCTCACGTTGTTGGTTTCTACCGATTGAACCGGTACGCCGGGCACATGGCGACCGACAAATACCAGCGGGACACCTTCATGAACCAACTGGAGATAGTGCTGGATGCTCGCAGCGGGGTCGGCAGGTGCTATAATAAGCCCATCTACCTGCCGCTCCAGAAGCAGTTCAATCTGCTCTTGCTCTTTCTGGGGACTGTCGTGTGAGCACCCTAAGAGCACCCCGTACCCAGATTTACGAGCTGCGTTCTCGATTCCATCAAGGATGCGCGCATAGAATGTGCTGGAGATGCCAGTCACTATCGCGCCTATGGTGTGCGTGCGCGACAATCGCAGCCCGCGCGCATTCTGATTTGGACGATAGCCCAGCTGATGCGCTACTTCCAGCACGCGCTGCCGGGTGAAATCGCTGATGCGTGCGTCCCCATTCAACGCGCGGTGTACCGTCGTCGTAGACACTCCCAGCTCCCGCGCAATAGTAGTAATGCTCACACGCTTCATATTAGATAGCTCAGGCTGCGTAACGGTTTACCTATATTATATCTCACTGTCTCATCGAAAATCAAGAGATTTTTTCTATTTTTCTTAAAATATTGTTAATCCACATCATAATAAACCATCTTTTCTTATTAATTTCTAAGATAAACGTTTACTTACTAAAAAACACACAAAAACGGCAGAAATCACACCGCACTGACGATATTGCAACAAAAAGTTGGTCGGGAGAGGGGTTTCAACCCTGGAAGGCGAGGCTCCCGCCGAGCCGTACAGATTCCCTCCCCGTCTGCGGGGAGGTCAGGTGGAGATCTTGGCTCACCAGGAGGTTCGCCCTCCAGCGTAACGGCTACACCATGTGCCGGCTACAATGACAGGGACGCCGAATGGTAGCGTTTCCACACGCGGAAGCCGATTTTGCCGTAGAAGTCCACGAGGTCCGTCCAGTCAATCGCCATGCGCGTGGCTCCCTGAGACTTGACATACTCCACGCCCTTGCACAGCAGAGCCAGTCCCAGCCCCTTGCCGCGGGTGCTGGCAGCGACGCCAATCGGTCCCAGACCGCCGTACGCTTCGCCCAGCAGTCCGCGCCAGTAGATGGACGGACCAATCCGCTTGGAGCCGCGCCAGAAGGTATGGCAGAAGCCGTGAACCTCATCGCCGTGCACAAGGATGAGAATGTCGCGAGGGGTATCTTCCACATCCAGTCGCTTGACCGTCTCGTAGTACCACCTGCCCGGAAACTCCTGCTGAAGGAAACGCAACAGGGCAGGCACATCCTGGGGCGTGCAGGAACGGATGATATACTCCTCGCGCAGGCGCTGCAGGTTTGCCTCCACCTCGTCGGGAACCCGGTAGTCCGCCAGGTCGCGCACCAGGTCTACTACGATATGGTCGCTGATGGTGAAACCCGCTTCCTGCAGCAACTGCTGGTGGAGGGTCTGTTCGGCGGGCACGCCCGGGAAGAGGTGCGCGGGGTCGGAACCGTAGCTTACCCGTTTTCTGCCCTGCGCTTTCAGCCAATCCAGCGCCGTCTGAAGTACGGCACGCCCTGCCTCCAGCCCCGCATCATCAGGTTCAAACGCGAGCGCACCAACCCAGCCCTGCTCGGGAAACATGCCTGCCGAGCCCAGTGGTTCCTTACATACCTTTGCATGAGCGTATGCCAGCAGATTACCTCTCTCGTCTTCTGCCACCCAGACCGCTTCGGGGTCAAAATGGGCGTCCTTCAGCACGTTCTGCTCGAAAAGGGGCGCATCCAGCGGAAACTGCTCGCCCATGCAGCGGTTCCACAGGGCGAGTACCGCCGGCAGGTCTTCGGTACGGAAGTGTCGGACCCTCATCGTCAATATGTGCCCTTTCCCCGATGTTTGTCGATCTGCGTGCGCAGGTGGGCGTCGTAGCGCGCCACGATTTCGCGCGTGAGGATAATGCGCTCCAGCAAGTCGCCCTGGTCCTGCTCAATGACCTGCATCACGTGCGCGGGCGCAAACAGCAGGGCGAAGGGGTCTTCCTGGGGATTACCCGCTCGCTCCGCAAGCACCTGTCGGGTAAAGGGTGCCATCGCCCGACGCACTGGTGCATAGTGCAGGTTCAACCACTCGCGCACCCGCTGATACTTCTCGTCGCAACCGTCGTGCACGGTATCACGCGCCGCCCAGCATAATAAGTCCACCAACTCTTCGTAGCGGTCGTAGAAAGCCAGAAACTGCTCACGCTGTCGCCGATACTGTGTCAAAGGGTCGGTACGCTCCAGAATCCGCTGTGCTACCAGTGACACCCCATCCCGTAGCCACAGAACGAACGTGCGGATGCCTCGCGCCGCCCACAGATAACATCGTCGAAGAAAATAATAGCGTGCCCACTGAGCGCGTAGCCAGCGGACTTCGGCACTTTGCTCGGAACGATGCATGGTCGCCTCCTCTCTTTACTGGTTTGACGGCGCCTCGGCACTGCGCTGCACGAAGTTGAGTCGCAGGTCGGTCAACAACCGCTCCAGATCGCGCCGCTGTGCCTCCGCGAGGTGCGGTTTGAGCACCTCTGCCAGTGCCGCCACACAATCAATCGCGATTTTCGCCTGCCGCAGGTCTGTCTGTATCTCCCCCGTTATCGGGTCCTTCCATAGACCCATTTTAATCCATGCCTGAGCCTGCATCTCATCAACGAGCCAGAGCGCAAAGGTGAGCACATCCACCGGTTCCTGGCGCGTCTGCTCCTGACCCGTTTGTTCCGACTGCGATTGCCAATCCTCCATGACAGCACCTCCCGCAGTTTTACCGAATTATATCAAACCTTCAGGGGGACGGCAACTGCTCATCTGTCTGCATGTAGCTTGAAGTGATAACTGCCCGAACCCACCTCCAGCACCATCCAGTCCCCTTCGGCACGCACGCTTCTTACCCCTGGCACCTTTGGCTGGAACGTGCCTTTGTGCCATACCCTGCCCTCCGCCTCGGTGATGACCGGGTTGGCGATGCCCATTCTGGGAATGTACAGCGTTGCCGAGCTCTTGGCAGGCACAATGACGCTGAGCAGGAACGCATCGGAACGCTTCTCCCAGCGTACGCCCACCTCGCCGCGCACGGTGTTCACCACTGCTTTTGCCCACAGCAGGTCGCCCACGGGATGCGGACGCACGAAGAAGTGTTCCCAGTCACCGCGCGATTCATCGGGCTGAATGCCTGCCAGCGCCTCGTAGAACCATCCGCTGACCAGCCCGAAAGCGGGGTGGTTGTGCGAGTTCATGCCCGGTCCCACTTCGTACTTCCACAGCTCCCAGATGGTAGTTGCCCCCCTGCGCACCATATATCCCCAGCTGGGATAGGTATCCTGCGACGCTACCAGGTAGGCGATATCCGCCCGCCCAAGCATGGTCAACGTGTCCAGCAGGTAGCGCGTGCCGATGAAGCCGGTGCTCAGGTGTCCTTTGTGATTCACCGTGATGTCGTGCACCACGTTTTCCAGCACCTTTTGCCTGCGCTCTTCCGGCACGATGCCCAGATACAGCGGGAAGATGTTGGAGAACTGGCTGCCGTTGCCGTACTGCCCCGTTTCAGCGTTCCAGAACCTTGCGTTGAACGCCTGAGCAATCCGCTCGCACAGGGCGCGGTACTCCCGTTCATCCTCTCGCCTGCCCAGCACACGCGCGATGTCCGCCAGCCGCTTCACCGTGAGATAATAGGTGCCAGTGGAGATGAGGTCTTTGGGCGTCTCCACTATCGCCACCCAGTCGCCATAGTTGTTTCGGGTGAGGACGCAGCTCTCGCCCGCCTCGCGACGCAGCATCTCCACATAACGTTTCATCCCCTCGTAATGCTGTTCCAGAAGGTGTTTGGCTCCCGTGTGGCGATACATGTCCCACGCAATGAACAGGTACGCTCCCGCCCACTGTGGGTCGCCCGGGTTGGTTCCCCAGACGTGCGGTACGGTGTCAGGAATGCGTCCGTCCTCGCCCTGGGCATCGGCGATGTCGCGCAGGAACTTGGCGTAAGCAGCTTCGGGAGCGAAGTTATACAGCCCCATGTTGGCGGTCATGTGGGCATCACCCATCCACCCCTGCCGCTCGTCGCGCTGGGGACAGTCGGTGGGAACGCTGTGCCAGTTCGTCCGGTAACCCCACTGCGCGTTACGCTGTATCTGGTTCAGCAGGTCGTTGGAGCACTCGAACTGTCCGCGCTGGGCGAAGGCGGTATGCACCACACATCCCTCGATATCGCCCGTGGTCAGCGTGCCCGGATACCCCTCCACCTGCACATAGCGGAAGCCGTGATAGGTGAAGCGAGGCTCGTACACCTCCGTGCCTTCGCCTTTCAGGATATAGGTATCGGTGGCTTTAGCAGTGCGCAGGTTCTGCTGATTGACCAGTCCGTTATCGAACAGCACCTCCGCATGTTTGAGGGTAACGGTGGTTCCCGCCTTACCCCTCACCTTCAAGCGGCACCATCCCGAAAAGTTCTGCCCGAAATCCACCACGTACACGCCCGGGCGCGGCTCGCTGATTCGCTCCGGCTTCAGCACCTGGGTAACTTTAATCGGCGGCATCATCTGCGCCGAGAGAACGGCGGTGTCCATCTCGCCCAGCAAAACAGGCTGCCAAGCGCCTTCGCCTTCCCTCCGTTCTTCAAAGCCCGGTTCCGCCCAGCGCGGTTGTTCCAGCCGGGCATCATAGGTCTCGCCGTGGTACAGGCTGTTGCTCAGGATGGGGCTTTTCGCCCAGCGCCACTCTCCGTCGCTGAGCACAACCTGTTCCGTGCCGTCGGCGTACTGGATATGCAGTTGCAGGAGGAACTGCGGTGAGCCTTTCCACCAGCCGTTGCCCAGCAGAGCACCCACACAGTTGTCACCCCGCCTGAGCAGAGAGGTGACGTCATAAGTGCTGTAGTAGACGCGTTTGTGGAAATTGGTATACGGCGGGTCCAGCACGCGGTCGCCCACCCTTTTGCCGTTCAGATAGAGCTCGTAATATCCCAGCCCGGTCACGTAGGCGCGGGCGCGTTTTACTCTGCCTTCCACCCGGAACTCGCGCCTCAGCATGGGGGCATAAGTATCGGATGGGCGCGATTCGCGCACACCGTCGGTAAGCATGGCACGCCCCCAGTCGTTTTCTTCGATGCTGTCCATGTTCCAGCCATCGGTGGTCACCGGAGCGTGCAGGGCAAGGTTTTTACCCCGTGCGTCCAGCACCTCCATCTCCGCCAGAGCTACCAGGGGACGAGTATCGGCAGGATGATGCAGTTTGGTGATGGTCAGCCGCACGTAACGCGCTCTCTGCTCGCCCACGTCAATGCGCATCGGTCTGGTGCGCGGGTTGGGCACGTCGGCTTGCGTGAAATCGGCAAGTATCCGCGAGGAGGCAAAGTCAGGTTCGTCGCTGGCTTCCAGGCGGAAACGCACGGGAAAACCAAAACCGGGTTCATCGCGCCTCCAGTTATAGGGACGCGCCGGATAAAGCACCACAGACTGGAACGGCACCGACCGACGCAGGTCTATCTGTACCCATTTGGTCACGTTCACATTGTCGGCAAACTGTGAATGCCAGCCGTTGCCTCCCGCCCGGGGCACCACAATCCATCTGGCTTTCCACTCTTCGGGGCGCAGGAAGGCGGTCTCAAAGGTTGCAGGCTGGCTGTACACGCTGGTCACCCCATCCTGGTCCCAAATCCGCACCCGCCAGTAATAGGTTGTTCGACTCTGCAGAGGCTTGCCTTCGTAGCGGACATGCAGGCTTTGCGAGGAGGGAACTTTACCGCTGTCCCACATATCCGCCCTGCCATCGCGCAGCAGCTCCGGTCTGCTGGCTACCTGAATCTGGTAGGCACTCTGGCTGGCGCCGCGGTGTTGATGAACCATCTGCCACGAGAAATGCGGCTGAGGGGTATCAATGCCCAGAGGGTCTTTCAGCCACTCGGTGAGCAGGTTAGTAACGCTGAGGCGACGTTTGGACTCGCCAGGCAGTGCGAACAAAAGCAACAAAGCCACAATGAACAACCAGTCCGTTCTCAACTTCACCTGTTCCTCCTTGCCGACGTTAATATGGCTATTCGCTCTGCGGCTTGCTGTTCCTTCAAAAAACCTTCACTCCAGCGCGAGAATCGTCTGCAGATGACGCGCATTATCGGGAGCGTAGGCATTGGTGTCATTGTTGAAGTACACAAACACCTCCTGCACCTCGTTCAGCAGACCGCGAATGTGCGACGCCATTTCCTGAAGCTCTGCATCGCTGTAGCAGTAATCATACGCCTGGGGCACTCCGTGCAGGCGAACATAAGCGAAAGGTGCGGTCACCGTCCAGTCTACGGGATAGCGGGGATAGCTGATGGTACAGTGCGCCACGCCCAGCGAGCGCAGCAGACTGTATACCTCATCGCACTCCCACGAGGGATGGCGAAACTCCACCGCTACACGCATTCCCTGTGGAAACAGGCGCAGAAAATCCTCCAGCAGGGGCACATCTTTGTGCAGTCCCGGCGGCAACTGCACCAGCACTACCCCCAGCTTGGTACCCAACAACTGCATCCGCTCCAGCCATCGCTGGACAACCTGCTCACAGTCGCGCAGTCTGTACACGTGCGTGGCTTGACGGGAGAACTTGGCGGCGAACAGGAAGCCGTCGGGCGTGCGCCTCTGCCAGCCAAGCACCATGCCGGTGAAAGGCAGATGGTAAAAACTGCTGTTGACCTCCACGGTGGGAAACACCTGTGCGTAGAAGGTGAGCCACTCCTCGCGCGGCAGCTCGGGTGGATAGAAGATGCCTCGCCAGTGGTCATAGATCCAGCCCGATGTGCCGATATGCACGCGCCGAGCCATGCGCATTCACCTCCCTGTTCCTGGCATCCTCTTGACGATTCGCGATAAGCTCCGATATAGTCCTTTTGGAGAACGTCAGAAGGAGGTGAGCTGTTGAGCGAGGAAACGGTTCGTCCTGCCGTGTTTCTGGACAGGGATGGCGTCATCAATGAAGACCCGGTGGAGTTTGTCACCCGACCGGAGGAATTGCAGTTGCTGCCCGCATCGGCGCAGGCGATTGCCCGCTTCAACGCGCTGGGCGTGCCGGTGATTGTCTGCTCCAACCAGTCGGGAGTGGCAAAGGGGCTGTACACGCTGGAAGACCTCCAGCGAATCAGCGAACGATTGCAGGAGTTGCTGAGCGAATACAACGCGCGCATTGACGCCTTCTACTACTGCCCGCACGACGATTCCGACGGATGCGACTGTCGCAAGCCGAAACCCGGTCTTCTGCTTCGGGCGGCGCGTGAGCACTGCATCGCGCTGGAGCGGTCGGTTTTTGTGGGCGACTCGTGGCGGGACATCGTTGCCGGGCGATCGGCGGGCGTTAAAACGGTGCTGGTGCTGAGCGGGCATGTCAAACCGGAGATGCTGGATTCCCCAGAGATGCAAAACCACCCTCCCGACCACGTAGCGCCAGACCTGCACGGAGCTGTGGAGTGGATCCTTCGCCTGGTGGACAGTTCGGAATAGCCTGTCCCCCGCGCTGGCTTATCGCACTGGCACTGGTCGTGGCGCTGGGCTGCGGCAGGGCATGGTCTGCACCACCTCCGACCGACCAAGAGACGTGGCGATTGCTGGCGCGTCGGGTGGAATCGCGAGGGTTTACCTACTTTGTCGCGGAAGGAGATGCGGAGGTACAGTGGGGAAACAGACGTGTGCGTGCTCAGCGAATTGAGGGAGATACCGAAACGGGCTGGATTACAGCCACAGGCGATGTGCTTTTCGAGGACGAACGGGGGCGACTCTATGCCTCCCAAACGCGCGTCAATCTGAAAACCCGCGAAGGTGACCTGGCGGATGTTCGCGGTACGATAGAAGGCATTATCATCACCGCCGACACCCTGCATTCCGACGGCAGCACGCTAGACATGCATAATGTGACCCTGACCACCTGCGAACGGAATCCTCCAGACTTTTTGCTCTCTGCCCGCAGTCTCAGCCTGAGTTCGGCGCTGCGGATAAGGGCACGTCATGTGTCGCTGTCGGCATGGGGCAACAGGCTGATAAGCGTGCCCTACCTGAGCCGGCGAATCGGCAGGCGCGAGCCGGGCGAACCCCTCATACCGCAGATAGGCTACTCGCGCCGCCGCGGACTGATGGTGTACTATGGCGACCTGCTTCCGCAACAATGGGCACAGGTGCGCTACAGCCTGCGCGTGTTTACCCGCCACGACCCGGAGATTCGGTTAGACCTCTTGCGCCGGCTGGACGGGGACAGCGACGCAGAGCCTCTGCGCCATCTGGAACCCACCGAGCGACCGGGCGTATCTTTTCTGGAAACCATCACCGCGCACGGATGGCTTGCGACCGAGGAATCGCGGAGCAAACAGGGCGCCTTTCTCTCCCTGCGGGCAAACTCGCCGGTGGAAAACCTTGAGCGTACCGACCTGTACCTGCGCGGCGTGGAGCTGGGCTATCAGACGGCGCAGCCGCTTGCCGGCGGAACGCTGGAAACCGAATGGAAGGCGGGGCGACTGCGCGAAAGCCCAACCCTCGTTACCGCCAACCGGGCAGTAGCGCTGGTGCGCTGGCAATCTCCCACGCTAACGATAGGGAACCGTTTAGCCACCGACCTGACGCTGGACGCCAGAGCTGGCGTCTATCCGGAAGAGGCATACAGCTGGGCGCGGGCACAGTGGGGGCTGTACTGGCAGGCGAACACCGCCGTGCAGATGGGAGCGGGAGTGGCGCTGGCAACAACGAGGGGAAGCAGTCCGTTCGTGTTTGACCAGCTGGAGACACGGCGGGAAGCACGTTTCCGCCTGCGCCTGACAGGGCACTGGGGTGTGGATGTGCTGGGCAAGTGGGACATGGAACAGCGTCGCTGGCGCGACTGGCAGGTGGCTATCACCCTCCCCGCCCATTGCGTTCAGCCGCAAATCCTGTGGAGCTCTCAGCAGAGGCAGTTACAGATTCAGCTGAGCCTCGTCAGCAGGTAGCTACGCCGCTTTAGGCAGGAGATTCTGCTCCACTGCGGATGCGTCCGTTTGCTCAGAGGCACGGGATTGCGTGTTTGAGTGCAGTGTCCGCATCACCGAGGTCCACACAGCCGGTGGAATGCTGAAGAACGCCTGAACCACCTGCGGGTCAAACTGATTGCCAGAACAACGCTCCAGCTCCGCACAGACCTCCTCAATGGAGAGCGCGCGGCGATACGGGCGGTTAGCGGTCATAGCGTCGATGGTATCTGCGACGGCGAAGATGCGTGCCCCAAGCGGAATGTCTTCCCCGCGCAATCCCTGTGGGTAGCCACTCCCGTCCCATCGTTCATGATGGCACAGCACAACCTCGCGCGCCGCGCTCTGCAACGAGCGGATTTTCATGCACATCTGGTAACCGATGACAGGATGCTGGCGCATCACTTGCCATTCGGCTGCGGTAAGTGGACCCGGCTTGAACAGGATGCTGTCGGGAATGCCGATTTTGCCGATGTCATGCAGCAGTGCCCCTCGTTCGAGGTCAGGATGCTGATGATGCGGCACGCCCATCGCCTCGGCAAGGATCATGGTAAAGGCGGTGACCCGCTCGCAATGTCCTTCAATCTCCCTTTCCCGGATCTCCAGCGCAGAGAGAAGGGCTTCCAGCATATCGGAGTACGCCTCGTTCAGCTTCTGAAGATGACGTTTCTGCTCCTCTAGCCACATGTTGTGCCGGCGGATATTGCGCTCTATCACCACAGGCAGTTCATGAGTGCGCCAGGGCTTGGTGATAAAGTCGCTGGCTCCATTATCCAGCACCTCGCGCAACACCTCGATGGAAGAATCCCCTGTCATGATGACGATGGGCACTTCGGAATAGCGATGGCGCACCTGCCGAACAAGGTCACTGCCGCTCATGCCAGGCATATGCAGGTCAGCCAGACACAGGTGCACGGGCTGTTGCGCGAGTATCTGCAGAGCCTCCTGTGCACTGTGAGCAACACTGACAGCGTATCCATAGGAATGCAGGATGCGCTCAATCGCTTCGCCAACCAGGGGCTCATCGTCTACAACCAACACATGAACGCCGGTTACCATGGTGTTCCTCACAGTGGAGATCTCCTCACACACGAGAGAGATGTAACCGATTACAACTATATTATTGGAAGAGGGACACTTTTCTTACAGGTCATTGCCGAAGCGCTGCACATATTCCCGTAACATTGCCAGGCATCGCTGGAGGCAATAACGAGTGATGGCTTCGAGGTCAAATCGCCCGTCCAGTGCCGCTTCGCGGATATTCTGCGGCACCACATCCAGATAAGGTAGATTTGAGGGGAGGTCTACCGGGGTGCGTTCGGGCATTTTCAGCAGGCGCACTGTGCTCTCATAACGGGGCGACCACTGGACGTGAATCTGCATCAGCCACAGCCTGCCGTCTGTGGCGGTGTAAAACTCCTCATGGTCAATGGGGGCAGGGACTCCTTCGGTCGTCCCCGCCCGGGATTTCACTTCGTCAGCCATTTGCGCAGCCGGTTGATGGTAATGTCTCGATTCAGTTCGGCAATGGCGCGGGTGAGCGGAATGTCCTTTGGGCATACCTGCACACAGTTCTGCGCATTGCCGCAGCCGGTTATCCCGTCGGGACCCGCCAGCACATCAAAACGTTCGTCTTCCAGCGTGGCGCCGACCGGATGCAGGTTGAACAGCTTCACCTGTCCCAGCGCGGCGGGTCCGATAAAGTTCGAGTGCGCATTGACGTTGGGGCATGCCTCCAGACAGCACCCGCAGGTCATGCACCGGGCGAACTCATAGCGCAGCTCCCGGATGCTGTCGGGAATGCGAGGACCGGGACCCAGGTCGTGCGTGCCGTCAATCGGAACCCACGCGCGGATACGCTTGAGCGTTTCGAACATTTCACTGCGGTCGACTATCAGGTCACGCACCACCGGGAACTTGGTCATCGGCTCAAGAGTGATTTCTATGTGGTCTCCGACGCGTTTGCCCACCTCGTCCACTAAGGCGGAGCACGCCTGTCTCACCCTGCCGTTAATCACCATCGTGCAGGTGCCGCACACCTCCTCCAGACAGGCAGCCTCCCAGGCAGGGGCAGAGGTGGGCTTGCCCTGTCGGTTGACGGGGTTGCGCTGGATATGCATCAGGCAGTAGATAACGTTCGCACGAGACTGGTAAGGAACTTCGAACTCCTCCCAGTACGGCTTGCTCTGTGGGTCAGCCTGCCGCTTGACCTTCAGCACCACGCTTTTGATGCCATCCATAGGCTACTCTCCTCTGTCGTCCATTGTTCCCACCGGCTCAGGGGCGGGTGTCGGTTGTGCCAGCGTCGCCTTTTTGTCCACGTCGTATTTGCGTGCCCGGGGCGGAATCAACGACACATCCACCGGCTCATAGAAGATGTCCGGTCCGTCGGGCGTGTAGCTTGCCATGGTGGTTTTGAGCCAGTCGGCGTCGTTGCGTTCGGGATATTCGGGCTTGTAGTGGGCGCCGCGGCTCTCGTTGCGAAGCAGTGCCCCGCGGGTAATTACCTGCGCCAGGATCAGCATGTTGCGCAGAGCCCGGGTAAACGGCACTATCTGGTTCGTCCACAACGAGGAATCATTGATGTTGATGCGCTTCCAGCGTTCCATCAGCTCCAGTATCTTCTGCTCGGTCTGCTGGAGGCGGTCGTTGTAGCGCACCACCGTGACGTTATCGGTCATCCACTGCCCCAGCTCCTGATGCAGTCTGTACGGGTTCTCATCGCCGGTCATCTTCAGCAACTGCTGATAGTCCTCCTCGTGCCGGCGACGCTCCAGCTCGTAAAGTGTGTCGGGCAGGTCGTCTGCGGTGCGGCTGAGCCCTTTGACATAGCGCACCACCGCGTTGCCCGCTACCTCTCCCCCGAAGATACAGGCAAGCAGGGCGTTCGCTCCCAGGCGGTTCGCCCCGTGATACTGGTATTCGCACTCGCCCGCTGCGTAAAGACCGGGGATGTTGGTCATCTGATTGCGCGTGCTTTCGGGGTCCAGGAAGCCGTCGGCGGTGCGCTCATAGTCCACCCACAGTCCGCCCATAGAGTAGTGCACCGCGGGGAAGACGCGCATAGGCACTTCGCGCGGGTCATCGCCCACAAACTTCATGTAGATTTCCAGAATGCCCAGCAGTTTGCGCTCGATCTCCTCGCGGGGTAGATGCGTGATGTCCAGATACACCTCATTGCGCCCCATGATGCCGCGCTTCTGGGTCACGCACACTTCGAATATCTCGCGGGTGGCGATGTCGCGCGGCACCAGGTTGCCGTACGCAGGATACTTCTCCTCCAGAAAGTACCAGCGGTCGCTTTCAGGAATATCCTGCGGGCGTCGCTTATCATACGGGTCCTTGGGTACCCAAACCCGTCCGCCCTCTCCGCGGATGGCTTCCGACATCAGGCGCAGTTTGTCCTCGCCCGGGATGGCGGTCGGGTGCACCTGAATAAACTCGCCGTTAGCGTAGTACACGCCCTGCTGATAGCAGATACTCGCGGCGGAGCCGGTGTTGATGATAGAGTTCGTGGATTTGCCGAACAGGTAGCCCGGACCGCCCGTTGCCATCACCACCGCATCGGCACGGAAGGCGCGGATCTCCATCGTGTGCAGGTTCTGCGCCACGATTCCGCGACACCTGCCCTCTTCGTCCTTCACAATGCCCAGAAAATCCCAGCCTTCATACTTGTTGACCAGCCCCTCCACCTCGAAGCGGCGCACCTGTTCGTCCAGTGCATACAGCAGTTGCTGTCCGGTGGTGGAGCCGGCAAAGGCGGTGCGGTGATGTTTGGTTCCCCCGAAGCGGCGGAAGTCCAGAAAGCCTTCGGGAGTGCGGTTGAAGGGCACGCCCATCCGGTCGAGCAGATAGATAATGCCCGGCGCACGATAACACATGCTTTTGACGGGAGGCTGATGCGCCAGAAAGTCGCCTCCGTACACGGTATCGTCGAAGTGTTCTTCCGGGCTATCGCCCTCGCCCTTGGTGTTTACCGCGCCGTTGATGCCACCCTGCGCACACACCGAGTGACTGCGCTTCACGGGCACTAAAGAGAACAGGTCTACCGGTAGCCCCTGCTCGGCGATTTTGATGACCGTCATTAGCCCGGCAAGCCCGCCACCAACTACGATTGTACGTGTCTTCGCCATTGCGTATCACCTTCTTCAAACCTATCGGAATGCGAACAGCGCCGACCATCCCAGCGCGGTTAACAGCACGAAAATCACGGCACACACCTTCGCACATGCCTGCTGTGCCCGCTCACCGATGGTTATCCCCCAGCGGATGCAAAAGTTCCATATCCCGTTAGACAGGTGGAAGGTTGCAGATGTAATGCCCAGCAGATAAAAAGCGACCACCCACGGGTTCTGGAAATAGGCAACCATGCCATCGTAGTGGATGTTCGTGCCGAAAAGGCGGTGGCTGATGGTCGTTCCCCACACGTGTACGGCGATATACACCACCAGAATCATGCCGGTGATGCGCTGCCACAGATACATCCAGTTGCGCCAGTAGCCATATCGTCCCACATTCACCTGTCCGTGTGCGGTAATAATCAGCCCGTACAGCGCGTGGTACAGGATGGGAATGAAAATCAGTCCCCACTCCAGCACATGCAGAATATGTCTCGGCATCTGTTTGTTGAAGAAATCAATCACCGCATTGAAGTGTTCTGCGCCGGCAAGCGCGAACGAGTTGAGCGTGAGGTGCTGAACCAAAAAAATGCCAACGGGAACAATACCGGAGAACGAATGCAGTCTGTGCAGGATGTGATTATCTGCCGCAATCAACGATTTTCGGTGCGCCGTTGCTATTGCCATCTCTTCCCTCACTATTTATTCTCGTGAAGTCAAGGCGATTCCAGTATACCTCAACTGTTAAGACAGCGCAAATATTCACGAATGGGAAATCAACGCGATGGTCAGACGTCGTAAAGGGCTGATTAGGAGAGAGAAATTGTGATAGAATGATGACGGGGGTGAAGATAATGCCAATACTGGAATTGACCGACGAACAGGTGTTGGAGCTGGTCAGGCAGCTGCCGCCGGACAAGCAAGCAGTGTTGTTTCGACATCTGCTGAGGAGCCAGTGGAGCGCATGGGAAGAGTTATCGCGCTACGGCGAGACGCGCGTACGACGGGTGGCAGCACAGCGCGGCTTGGACTGGGATGCTATGAGCGAGGGAGAGCGTGAAGCCTTCATCGACAACATAGTGCATGAGAGCGAAGAATGATTCACGTGGTGGTTTTCGACACCAACGTTTTACTGTCCGCATTGTTTTCGTTGCATGGCAGTCCCTTTCGTTGTCTGGCTCTGGCGAAGACAGGGGTAGTGAAGTCGGTTACGTGCTAGCAGATACTGGATGAATTTCAGGAAAAACTGGTAGTCAAGTTTGCCTTTGAGCCACGGCAGGCTCGTAAAGCGGCGGATGAGATACGGAACTGTTCACAGGTGGTGACTATCTACAACACCCTCAACGTAGTAACTGCTGACCCTGACGATGACAAGATTCTGGAGTGCGCAGTGGTAGGTGGAGCAACACACATCATTACAGGCGACCGACATCTTCTGTCTCTTGGCAGTTATCAAAACATCTCTATTGTTAATGCAGCCGATTTTCTCACACTTCTCTCTGCGCCGTAAAGCCGCGCGCTTCGTTCGCAAACTCTTTGCAGCGAAGTGTACTGCTCATCGGGTATACTTTGGGTGTGATGTCCAAACCGTACCGTATCGGTTGTAATGGGGTAAGAAGTGAAGTGGTGTGAGAAAGGGCGCTCAATGGAACGAATCATTCTCGCTTCGCCGCGCGGGTTTTGTGCGGGGGTTTCATACGCAATAGAGGTGCTGAACCTGGCGCTGGAGCGCTATGGTGCACCGGTGTACACGCGCCACGCCATCGTGCACAACGAGCACGTCGTGCGCTCGTTCGAGCAGCGAGGGGTTATCTTTGTAGAAGATCTGTCAGAGGTGCCGCCGGGGTCGGTGGTGGTATTCAGCGCGCACGGCGTCTCGCCACAGGTTCGGCGTGAAGCACAGGAGCGCGGATTGCGCGTGGTGGATGCCACCTGTCCGCTGGTGTCCAAGGTGCACCGCGAGGTGGAACGCTATGCAGCGCGAGGCTTCCACATTTTATATATCGGGCATCGCGGACACGTGGAAGCACAGGGCACGATGGGACATGCGCCCGGACAGGTGACGCTGATTGCCAGCGTGGAGGACGCAGAGAGCGTGCAGGTACCCGAAGGCAATCTGGCGGTAGCCACGCAGACCACCCTCAGCGTGGACGAGGTAGAGCGCATCATGGCGGTTCTGCGCCGCCGTTTTCCGCACCTGCACACGCCCCCCAAAGAGGACATCTGCTATGCCACCACCAATCGCCAGAACGCGGTGAAGCAGCTGGCAAAGATATGCGACCTGGTGCTGGTGATTGGCAGTCGGTCCAGCAGTAACTCCAACCGACTGTGCGAGGTAGCCCGCGAGGCGGGAACGCCCGCTTACCTCCTGCTGGAGCCATCGGAGGTGCTTCCCGAATGGCGCACGGAATATCGCTCCATCGGCATTACCAGCGGCGCGTCCACGCCCGAAAGCTCGGTAGAGGCGATTATCGGCGAGCTCCTGCGTGGGCAGGAACACGTTCCCGTGCAAATCTTAGAGACCGCCAAAGAGGACATCACCTTTATCCCCCCGCGCACGCTGATTGCCGGAGCGGAGTAGAGCCTATCCCTGCTTGCTTCGCAGAGGACGAGGCAGTGGCTCCTTCGTGACGCGGAAGCCGGCACGCTGTAGACCTCTTTGCACCTCAGGACGGCGCATGAACAGTTTCCATATCCCTCCCGAGCGATAGTCCTCTATCGCCAGCAATGCCATGCCCAGGTCAATGCCGATGACGTCCTTATCCCACCAGTCCCTGTCCACGTTGAAGGCGTTACTGAACCCATAGCGCCCCCAGATTCTGGCGCGGTAGCGGTCGTACATCGCCTGCATCGCACGCAGGGCTTCCTTCGGCGTGAAGATGATGGAACCGATGGGTGCGGTGGGCGCAACAGTTCCGTCGGGCTTATCCCACATGATAATCGCCGCGTAACCGCGATAGCCGTCCGGTCCATCCGAGGCGGTCAACCCCCAGACGTCATCGTCAAAGGTTTTGAATTTGTCCTTGTTGTCAATGCAGAACTGCCGGCTGGCAAGCGTGGCGTTGACAGAGCTCACCCAGTAATCCCACCCCAGGCGATCGCGGCGGTTGCGCAGGTCGATATAGTGATGAGACATCTGGTGCATGAACAGCGGACCGCCTGCCAGATGTTCGTATTTGCCCTTATAGTCCACAACAGGCCGTTCCCAGGCGTCCCACATCCCCTCAGGTGTCCGCTGGTAAGGCGTGCCAAGCGCAAGGATGTACAGGATAATATGCTCACAATAGGAGTGCCAGCGTGTGGGAATGAAGCCGTTTTCGGGTCTCCATCCATGCGACAGCATCATCTCGTTCGGCTTCGCGCCGCCGTCCGTGCGCATCACCTCAAAATCCAGCCGTCGATAGAACCGGTCTACTAATCGGGCAACCTCCCCTTTATAGAACTCCGCCGCCAGCAGTGCCCCCGCCAGAAACAGCGCAGTGTCAATGGTAGAAATCTCGCAGTTCCACACCCGCTTGCCGCTGCGCCAGTCCACAAAGTGATACAGCCAGCCGTGAAAGTGCTCCATCTGCTCCAGCACGAAGCGCAGGGTTCTCAGCGTGCGCTGTTCGGCTTGCCTGCGTTCTATCCATCGTCTCTGCACAGCCACCACGTTCGCCGCAAGCGCGTATCCCGTGCTGGCGATGCTGGAAACCGTGTAGTCATCAGGGACAAAGTTGTTCGCGCGGTCTTTTGTTAAACCCGTTTCGGGGTGCGACTCTTTCCAGAAGAACTGCCAGGCGCGTTTTTGGGTTTCGTTCAACAACTGCTGTGTGTTCACGGCTGCTGATTATCCTCCGTTCGTGTGGCAGTACAGAAAAGGCAGGTGGGGAAGTGCTCCCCCACCCGCCGAGGAGAGTACCTAACGTACCAGCCCGTTACGTACGGCGTCCCGGTAAGTGCTGCACATGGTGTCCAGCCAGGTCAGGTCCATACCGCCGATAATCACGTTGCCGTTGGCGTCTTTGGCATAGCCCCACTTATTGGTGCCGTCGGGGTTGTCGTGGGTGCAGACGGCATCCCAGGTGGTCCACTTGGCATGTCCGTCCAGATAGGTCAGGTTTACCGCACGGTCGCTACCACGATGGCGTGCCCCGAAGTTCGCGCCTGCTGCGCCCCAGTTGGGGTCAAACGCCATCCACGGTCCGTAGTCGGGCCAGACATCCTTGTGCTCGCCCACGATGAGCGTGTTTGCTGGGTAGGGGAAGTTGTTCTCCGCGTAGTTGAACCCTGCCCACCAGTCGCCCGAGCCGACGGGCGAGCCCGACTTGAAGAAGGCATGGTACAGGAAGTAGCTGCGGAAGGTCTTTGGCACGGTTGGCGGATAGACCTCGCAGTCGACCGTGCCGTTGCCGTCAAGGTCGCCGCTGGTGTCGTCCAGGGTGCGGCTCAGCGGGTTGCTGGGGCACTTGAGCAGGTCCCAGTTCTTGATGTAGGGGAACAGCATGTGCTTCCAGTTGGCGTCGCATCCCCGGGCACACCAGTTGCCCGGGCAGGTTCGGCGCATCGGCAGAACTTCGTCATAGTCCTGCGTGTACATGCGAATGGCGAGCCCAATTTGCTTCATGTTGGACAGACAGGAAGTAACCCTTGCCGACTCTCGCGCCTGCGAGAACACGGGGAACAGGATCGCCGCCAGGATCGCGATAATCGCGATGACGACGAGCAGTTCGATGAGCGTAAAAGCTCGGTTGCGTAGCATTGGTGTTGAACCTCCTTTTGTTTTTTATGTTTTTTGAATGTGTTGCCGGATGGCTATTCAGTTAGCGCCCCTGCGCGCCCGGCATAATCGGCGCACCAACGGGAGCATTGGTCTTACCCGGGATAACACCCGGATACATCGGCGGACCGGCGCCCGCCTCCTGTGCCGTCCGTGTGCCGCGGCTGAATCCTCCCGACATCGCCACGTAGCCCACAATCAGCAGAAGCACTACGACGACGATAACCGCAATTGCCACGGGCGGACTGACTTCTTTTTTCATGTCCATACTCCTTCACCTCGCGTAGTGGCATTAACCGATTCAGTACATCCCGCCGAACATATCCGTCCTGTGAACTCCTTCGCCTCTCAGGAAGCTCCACAGGAGCGGCGGATATCCAGCGTCGGTTCGAACACCCGGGCAATACGACGTGGGCGTTCGCCGTTAATCAGCCGCACCAGTGTCCTGACCCCTTCCCGTGCCATCTCGTATATCGGCTGGCGCACGCTGGTGAGCGGCGGGTCGGTATGGTTACAGACCTCGGTGGAGTCGTAGCCCACCACCGCCACGTCCTCGGGGATACGCAGGTCCATCTCGCGCACCACCTGCATTGCTCGAATCGCCACGTCATCGCTCCAGGCGAAGATGGCAGTGGGTCTATTCGGCGAGCGCATCAGTTCCACCAGCGGCGTTGCATCCGACAGCGGACCGGGCATTTCGATAACCCACTCCTCATCGGGTTCAATGCCCTCTTCGCGCATCGCCTGCACGTAGCCATGCCAGCGGTCCAACGCGGGGGCAGAATGCGAACTCCCTCGCAGGTGCACAATCGCACGATGTCCCAGATCCAGCAGATGCTTGGTCGCCATATACCCGCCCTTCACGTTGTCGCAGTCCACATAGTAGACGTCCGGGCGGCGCGAGCGCGTGAAAATCAGCACATGCGGGAAGCCGCTGTCCGCCAGGATATCGGAAAGGGGGTCGTCGATGTCACGCAGGAGCAGTGCGCCGTCGATGCGTCCGTCCATAATAGCGTTTGCCTCGTGCTCCGCATCATCCCCATGTGCTCCGGTGTACATCATCAGGTCATACTGCTGTTCAATCGCCTCGTGCGACGCCCCGTGCAGGAGCTCCAGAATGAAACCGGACCACCCTCCGAAGATGGCTGCGTACTGCATCACCACGCCGATGGTGCTGGTGCGCTGTCGGGTGAGCGCACGCGCAAGCGCATTGGGGCGATAGCCCAGCTCGCGTATCGCTTCCCAGATGCGCTGGCGGGTTTCGTCGCTGATGCGCACCTTGCCCTCGCGCCCGTTAATGACGTACGAGACCGTGACCTTCGAAACCCCTGCCCGGCGCGCCACATCGGCTATGGTAACTCGTTCCCTTCGCATGGTGCTTACCCATTAATCGGTTAATGCATCTTTAATATAACCCATCCTGCCAAACTTGTCAAGGGGTTCGGGCTATTTTTACGAAAAAATCAGAAAAAAACCCGTGATTCTGCTTGACTCTCACGGGCAATTATGCTATAGTAGGAGCGTAAGGGGCAGAAACTGGTTACTGAATGTGTTTTATCGGTTAACGTCCCCACTGGAAAGCCCCTGTAAGATAACCTGTCCATCTTAGAAAGGAGGAGGTAGTATGAAAAGGCTCCTGCTCGTGGCGGCGCTGAGCCTGGGTTTAGCAACCTGGTCATGGGCGCAGCTGAACAACGCTGTCATCCTGGACCGGGTGTTCAACGACGACCCCGACTCGGTCTCCAGCCACATCAAGGCATGGCCCGCCATCCTGCTCACCGACAACAAAGTGGATGGTGACGGCGTTTCGCCGGACTTCGCCAACCGCCATGCCTGGTTCCTTTCCAGCGATGGGGTAAGTGCAGCCCAGATTCCGCTCGACCAGCCGTGGATAGTGTCGTTTGACCTCACACTCATCGGCAGTCCGGTCAGCCCGCGCAAGGAGGCAGGTTTTCTGGTGCGTATCGGGATGCCGTGGGGCTACTCGGAAGGACAGTTCATTGTCAACACCGACGGGCATGAGGTAGTGGCGTTTGGATGGCCCTTCCCCTTCTACAGCTTCAATGCCAATCACGGACTGTCGTACAACTCGGGCGACACCATCCATCTGGGCATGACCTTCTTCAAGGACTCCAGCGACGGGCTGTACAAGGTCATCTACCACGCCAATGGCTACTCCAGCCCGGCACTGGCTCTGGATTCCCAGGGTCTGTTCACCGGCTGGATTACGCCAGGCGGCTACCTGCAGGTGGTGATTGATGCCGGAAACCCGAGCAACGCAGGCGCGGCGCTGTTCAACAACATCACTGTCGTTCCCGAACCTGCCAGCATCGCAGTGCTCGGGCTGGGAGTGGCAGCGCTGGCTCTGCGCCGTCGCAGAGGATAGCTACCCAAGATGGAAGCGGGCAGGCATTCAGCCTG